>Ga0233404_10000298_pt1 | contig 13312 bp, 6 predicted proteins | sample Na_oxic_2_MG_FD_179861 | JGI IMG/M metagenome (GOLD analysis project Ga0233404, IMG submission 179861) | Seawater microbial communities from Saanich Inlet, British Columbia, Canada - Na_oxic_2_MG | ecosystem: Environmental > Aquatic > Marine > Inlet | place: Canada: British Columbia | collected...
AACGAAGAAGAAGATAATGGCTTGGTTTTGCATCTGCAAGCACTTACAATGTTAACTGCCGGCGATATTGCTCGTGCCAAGAAATTAATACAACGTTGCATCGCTATTACACCTGACTGTGCTCAATATCACTATAACTTGGGTTTAGCCCACGTCAAAAGTAAAGCCACCAGCGAAAGCATTGCTCAAGCCGTTGCCTGTTTCAATAAGGCTATTGAATACCTGCCGTCATTAGGACAAGCCTACGCCGCACTTGCCCTAATTTATACACTGGCACGTCAATGGCCAGATGCTGAATATGCAGCAAGAAAAGCCCTATCACTGGATGCACAGGTTGGCAATCGCTTAGTTAGTTGACTTATGTTTGATGAATGCCACTTATGAACAAGGTTTGCCCATTGAAGGTGCATTTGATTTTGCTTCTATTCATATTGATGCACAAGCGCAAATCAATGAAGCACTTACTTTTTTACCCGCCGTTGAACTCTCACAATTTCAACATCCTCAACACAACAAACCTATTTTGTTTATTGCTTGTGATCGGAACTATTTTTTTAAACATACGATAGCCTTGATTTGGTCGCTTGTTGAAACTCAGTGCCAATATGCGATTCATGTCCATATATTCAATCCTGATTTCCAAATAATCAACAACGTTGCCAAAAGCATTCAAGAACAGATTACACCTATATCCTTAGTTTTTTCTTATGAACAGGTTAATGTGGAGAACTACACTACTCCTTCTGTTTATTTCTCCTGTGTCCGTTTTTGCCGTCTTTACCAACTGAGTGTCGTTAATCCTCATAGCACCATAATAATGGTTGATGCGGATGTTTTGTTCAGGAAAATTCCTGAAAATCTAATTAGTTTGAAGGAAGAACAGGTGAAAATTGGCTTCATCTATTCAGAATATGAGCCTTTATGGGATTGTACCGGGGCTGGAGTTACCTATTATAAACCAGCCTCAGTGACACAAGCTTTTTTAAGTACTGTTGCTCTTTTCATCATTGAGAACATCCGTAAAAAAACGGCTCGCTGGTTTTTAGATCAGGTTGCTTTGTTTGTGGCTCACCAAAAATTAAAACAAGCAGATTGTTTCCAGTTTCTTTCTACACAGCAATATTTTAACCAAAAATTTGATGACGATGCTGTTATTTGGGCAGTTGTTAATAAACTGAAAACACAGAAAAACCGATACAATGATTACAAACAACAGTTGCTGGCGAAATATGGAGATTTTCGACAGATAGCAGATAGCCAATTTAATGAATTGGTACAAGCTAAATACGGGCGTATGCTTTATAACAAGCATGACACGTATATCGGCAAAAGCATCAAACACCACGGTACTTGGTGCGAACATGAAATTGAATTACTTCGCCAGTTAATTCAACAGGCACAGACAGTCTTAGATATTGGAGCCAACATTGGTACTCATACTTTACCCTTTTGCCATTTTGTGGGTGCGAACGGAAAAGTTTTCGCATTTGAACCCCAGCGCATTGTTTACCAAACATTGGTTGCTAATATGGCTTTGAACAGTATCACGAATGCTTACTGTTATCACAAAGCGGTTGGACAAAAAAAAGGTAAAATCCGTGTTCCTATAGTGGACTATACCAAGTCTAATAACTTTGGTGGTTTATCATTGCGTAAGGAACACACAGAAAAGAGCGAATTGGTAGACTTAATTACCGTTGACTCGCTCCAACTTGATGCTTGCAACTTGATAAAAATGGATGTAGAAGGCATGGAAAGAGATATCTTGAAAGGGGCAAAAAAAACGATTCAACGTTTTAAGCCTGTTATGTATTTAGAAAACCACAATGATGAGAACCGTCAACTTCTTATTACGTTAGCCCGCAATTTCAACTACCGCCTATTTTGGCATGGTACAGAAAACGATCCCAATATGCTCTGCATTCCAATGAAAAGTCCTATTCAAGTGCAAGGATTGGAAGAGGTGAGATGAAATGTGTCAGCGGTTTTCTAGCTTAAGGGCAGACACGCAGGTCAGAATTCCCTGAACACATAATCAAGAATAAAGAAATCCGATTTTTTCAAAAAATCGGATTTCTAAGCACGAGTAGGGTGGGTAGTCAAACCCACCTAAAAATGGTTATTGTATTCATTGAGGTTTGGTGGGTTTTCTACCCAGCCTACGCTTGCTGAGTTTTTTCATTTAATAATCACCATTATTATTTTTACCACCTACATTAATATTACCTAAAAGTGGCAACTATTTTGTAAAATTACAATAATAACAATAGGTTATTAGCTCTTGTCTTCACCTAGCTAAAATATTTTTTATCTCTTATTTTCAATAAACTACAATCTAATTGCCATTTTTAGGTATTAAGTTAAGCCAGGGCGAACACACCTATTCGCCATTACAAGTAAATAAAAGTGTAGGGTGGGTAGGAACTTCAAAGCAACCCACCATTTTTTTCTGATTAACGAGCACTTAACATGGTACTCGCTTGCTCAATATATCGCATAACCCACATTCCATCATTTAAAGGATTTTTGCCAGTTTCAATCAGGGCAGCATAGAAAGTGTAGTTGCCACCAAGACCAGGCTCTACTTTAAAGTCGGAAATGACGGAAAAAGTGTCCTCTGTCGTGCCTAAATTGCTTTTAAAGAATTGGGAAGTTGTGCTAAAGAGATCGGCTGAGGGCAAAGGAGTCATATAGAGAAATTCTTTTGATGGCAATTGAACCGCTATCCATAAATCAACCCTATCTGCGGGATTTTTTGCGGTAAAGTGGACTTCTATTTTTACTTCCACGATTTCTCCTATTTGGTATAATTCTTTCAGTCTGATAAATTTTAAGGGGAAATTATAGACTGTGACGATTTCGTCACCCGTTTCTTCGTTGTTTGTGGAAGTTTCACAAATTGGAAATGTTTCGAGTTGTGCTTGCCAAGTCGTTTCATCATTCAAGCGGCTTTGCTCAATTGGCCATATAGAGTAATCATAATCTGCTTTTTTGCAAAGTAGGTTATTTCTGATGTCAAGATAGTTCAAGTTGATAAGCGCGTTGTAAGAAACAGGAATCATGCCTGTCAATTGATTAGAACCAAGATAAAGCCACTCCAAATTAGGCATGGCACTGAAATTGGGAATCGTGCCTGTCAGTTGATTCTCAGAAAGAGCAAGTCCCACCAAATTAGGCAATGCGCTAAAATTGGGAATCGTGCCGGTCAGTTGATTCTCAGAGAGCTCAAGTCCTAACAGATTAGGCAATGCACTGAAATTGGGAATTAAACCCATCAATTGATTAGAACCAAGATCAAGCGTTTCCAAATTAGACAATGCATTGAAATTGGGAAGTGTGCCAGTTAGTTGATTAGAATGGAGAGCAAGCATTTCCAAATTAGGCAATGCGCTGAAATTGGGAAGCGTACCAGTTAGTTGATTAGAACGGAGATCAAGCATCTCCAAATTAGGCAAGGCACTGAAGTTGGGAATCGTACCCGTCAGTTGATTATTAGAGAGAGAAAGCACTTCCAAATTAGGCAATGCACTGAAATTGGGAATTGTGCCCGTTAGTTGATTATTCCAAAGATGAAGCCCTTGCAAATTAGACAAGGTACTGAAATTGGGAATCCTACCCGTCAGTTGATTAGAAGAAAGGTAAAGCCACTCCAAATTAGGCAATGCACTGAAATTAGGAATTGTGCCTGTCAGTTGATTATCAGAGAGATTAATTTCGGTTACGTCATGATTCTCACAAGTAATGCCATGCCAACTACAAGGTGTATTGGTTTCATTCCACTCCAAACTGTTTTTCCAGTTAGGACCATCTGTGCTGTTATAAAGTTCCAGCAACGATATGCACTCGGCGGGAGAAATTTCAGTTACCACATTACAATCGGTGGCAGCATGCGTGACGGATAGTACCCCCCCCAAATGCCAGACGATCCCGACTAATAGTAACCTTTTTAAAATTAGCATCATAATTCTCCAATTAAAAAATAATTATCAGTTATCAATCATTAATATTTTATCACATTTTATACTAAAAATTTATGAATTGGCGATTAAAGCCAAACAATAACTACAAGGATTGTATATATAGCTTTTCAGAAAAATAAAAGTTCTCAGACCTGCCAGGTTTTCAAAACCTGGCAGGTCTTAAAGCCAAAATATTTATCTGAACATCTATAGCAATTCCCGTTTGGGTTAAATACAGGGCAAACACGCAGGTTTGCCCCTACGAATAATGTGCTGATAGCAAGCGGGAAACGCTATAAACCAACCTTTTTATATGGTGGGTTGCAGCGAAGCTCCTACCACCTTACTTTAGTGATTCAACCACAAACAGAAGTAAAAATGGGAGGTTCCTTAACTCAATTGTTCATCATTATCAAATTCTTCCATGCGTCTCATCAATTTGTCCATTTGTTCTTGAGTTATTTCTCCTTCTTGTGCCATCTGTTTGACAACAGCTATATCTTTGTTTTTTCTTTCGGCTCTGCCTTCCCTCTTGCCTTCCCTCACGCCTTCCCTCACGCCTTCTATTTTTCCCCAGCGGACATCAGCTTGTCGGAAATTAAGTTGTTCTTTCATAAGCTTAAGTAAAGTTGATTGGTTGAACACTTGTTTGCTATACGACTTACCCCATAGATATTCAACTGTCGTTCGCAAACTTTCCATTTTTTCAGCACTAAGGCTTTCAATCAGATTAGTCAGTTCCTCTTCATGGTTATCAATTTGTTTTTGGAGTGAAACGATATGGTTAATTGCAGTTGAATCCTTGTTGATAATTCTGAGTTCTGATTCAACCACAAACGGAAGTAAAAATGGGAGGTTCCTTTGAATAATCGTTTCAATAGTCACCAAACTTAGGTGATAGGCTTTATACTTCAATTCGCCGATATATCTTGGATCGCTAGTTGGTAACTTGACTTCCCTTTCTTCAATCATCTCCTTATCTGTTGGCGAACCCCGGAGATAAAACACATTACAAAGTATCACCTTTCCTTCATAATCCTCATCCATTTCCATCAGATGCCGATATTCTAATTTGCGCTTATCCATATGTTCATCTGATTCATATTCGCGCTCAAATTCCAGATGAATAATAACCTCATTGCCTTGCTTATCTTTCGTTTCAAAAATAACATCCGCAATGCGTTTGATGAAAATAAACTCTTTTCCAACCAATGCCCTGGTTTTTTCAGCTTCAACTTGATATTCTGCCAAAATAAATTGAAGCAATTCAGGAAAATCCCTGGTAAGTATCTTCGCTATCGAATCGAAACTTCTTATTTCTCTACCTTCCTCTTTTTCGAGATTTTTTAGCGATTGCCGAATATCAATGGTTCTTTTTTCTTTATCAGCTTGTTGGAGTAGAAGTTGTAGCATTTTGCCGAATTGTTCTCGGTTTTCAATCAGTCGTCTTTTCAAGATGCCTTGCTCATTTTCAGAAAGAGCCGATTGAGTGAGCAATTTTAAAAAATCGATCTCAATAGGCGGTTCGACTAAATTTATTTGCGGAGAGTTCTGCTCCTGAGTTTTTTTCATTTAATAATCACCATCATTATTTTACCACCTGCATTAATATTAAGTTAAGTCAGGGTGAACACACCTGTTCGCCCTTACAAGCACGGTATTTATAGGACAAACCTGCATGTCTGCCCTTCCTTAGGATTCAGGATTTAATAAATCCCAAACTTGAACTGTCAAACCTGACAGGTTTTCAAAACCTGTCAGGTTTAGTTTAGGATTTTATTAAATCCGCATTCCTTAAGTTAATTGTTCATCATTATCAAATTCTTCCATGCGTCTCATCAATTTGTCCATTTGTTCTTGAGTTATTTCTCCTTCTTGTACCATCTGTTTGGCAACTGCTATCTCTTCGGTTTTTCTTTCGGCTCTGCCTTCCCTCACGCCTTCCCTCACGCCTTCTATTTTTCCCCAGCGGACATCAGCTTGCCGGAAATTAAGTTGTTCTCTCATAAGCTTAAGTAAAGTTGATTGGTTGAACACTTGTTTGCTATACGACTTACCCCATAGATATTCAACTGTCGTTCGCAAACTTTCCATTTTTTCAGCACTAAGGCTTTCAATCAGATTAGTCAGTTCCTCTTCATGGTTATCAATTTGTTTTTGGAGTGAAACGATATGGTTAATTGCAGTTGAATCCTTGTTGATAATTCTGAGTTCTGATTCAACCACAAACGGAAGTAAAAATGGGAGGTTCCTTTGAATAATCGTTTCAATAGTCACCAAACTTAGGTGATAGGCTTTATACTTCAATTCGCCGATATATCTTGGATCGCTAGTTGGTAACTTGACTTCCCTTTCTTCAATCATCTCCTTATCTGTTGGCGAACCCCGGAGATAAAACACATTACAAAGTATCACCTTTCCTTCATAATCCTCATCCATTTCCATCAGATGCCGATATTCTAATTTGCGCTTATCCATATGTTCATCTGATTCATATTCGCGCTCAAATTCCAGATGAATAATAACCTCATTGCCTTGCTTATCTTTCGTTTCAAAAATAACATCCGCAATGCGTTTGATGAAAATAAACTCTTTTCCAACCAATGCCCTGGTTTTTTCAGCTTCAACTTGATATTCTGCCAAAATAAATTGAAGCAATTCAGGAAAATCCCTGGTAAGTATCTTCGCTATCGAATCGAAACTTCTTATTTCTCTACCTTCCTCTTTTTCGAGATTTTTTAGCGATTGCCGAATATCAATGGTTCTTTTTTCTTTATCAGCTTGTTGGAGTAGAAGTTGTAGCATTTTGCCGAATTGTTCTCGGTTTTCAATCAGTCGTCTTTTCAAGATGCCTTGCTCATTTTCAGAAAGAGCCGATTGAGTGAGCAATTTTAAAAAATCGATCTCAATAGGCGGTTCGACTAAATTTATTTGCGGAGAGTTTTGCTTCTGAGTTTTTTTCATTTATAGCAATTCCCGTTTGGGTTAAATACAAAAAAAGGCAAACACGCAGGTTTTCCCCTACGAATAATGTGCTGATAGCAATAGGGAAACGCTATAATTGCATTTTTTAATTTCCAGAAAGTCTCATAAAACTTAGGTTCGTGAAATTTATTATATAGTTTTTCAGAAAAATAATTTCACACGCTAAACCTGTCAGGTTTTTCGGAAGTTATTTTTCTGAACGTCTATAGTTGGTGTTTCCTTGCTCCAAAGCTAAAGTTTTGGACTCCAGGTAATGGTTTTGGAGTAGCAAGGAATGGTTGACAACTATACTAAGCACCGCCATAAATTGAGCTTTTCGGTTTGAGAGACCAGCCAGGTTTTAAAAACCTGGCTGGTCTTTTCAAAAGCGCAAATTATGACAGTGTCAAGTATAATTACTTTTTCTTGAGGGTTTTGAGGTAATCCTCAATTTCTTCAGCTGATAATCCATCTAACCGATCCTCGGGTTTAAGGTCCTTTACTCGTTCTTCAGGTTTAAGGCCCATTAACTGTTCTTCGGGTTTAAGGCCCTTTACTCGTTCTTCAGGTTTAAGGCCCATTAACCGTTCCTCTAACGGTATGTTGGAGAAAAAAGTTTTCTGTCCCTTAAGTGGTAAGGAATCGAAATAATCCTTAAAATCTTCAGGGGTAAAAAGACTACTTCCCCACATTTTACCTATATCCTTAATTTCTTGAGGGCTTAAATCAAGTGCCATGTCATCATCTCCTTTTTCTGAGATTCGTCGCCATAAATCGACTAAAAACCATTTGAAAGGCTTTGGAATGAATTTGAAGCCTTGGGATTGTAATAATTTAAACGCTTTAAGCCGTTTAAGTTTTTTACTGGCTAAACAAGTTACCCAAGCATTGTGCAGTTTATTGGGTAATTCGTTCAGAGAAATTAAAGTGATATGATTAAAAGCAATCAAATCACTTTTATAAACACCTGGTTGCACCTGGATTTTATAACCGTATTGCGTCCGATTCGCTTTTTGGGGTTGTATCGCACTTATCACAAAAGTTTGTATTTCATCATCGTTTAATTTTTGTGACTGTTTGTAAAAGTATTCATACGCTGCCGCTTGAATAAAGCTTTCTTTTGAAAGGGATTGAGTCGCCTTAAATTCAATTAAAATATGACTCGCTTGGCTATCTCTAATCCCATCAGGTAATCGTTTCAGTTGTTCGTCAGTCCAGTTTTGGTCCTTTCGTTTTAATAATAAAATGTCTGCCTCAGGTGGCTTAATCATTACCTTAACATCGGTTGAAACGCTTATTCCCAAGGGCGGTAATAGAAATTTAAAAATTCTGCCCAGGATTTGATGCCAAAGTGTCTTTTCGGTGCTTTCTTCATTATCCATTGGTTTTATGGCTATTCGGTTTAGTGGTGATACTCATCCGATCTCTAAAATGTGAAAAAACGGTATCTATAGTTTTTCAGAAAAATAAAAGTTCTCAGACCTGACAGGTTTCCAAAACCTGTCAGGTCTTTAGACCAAAATATTTATCTGAAAAGCTATACTTATATAGTACGACAAGGGTATAGCAATTCCCGTTTGGGTTAAATACAGGGCTATCGCGGTGGTTTGCCCCTACGAATAATGTGCTGATAGCAATCGGGAAACGCTATAATAATTACCATCATTTTTAAAAGGGCAACTTAAAAAAAATGGTATTTCTTTTATATTTTATCACATTTTATACTAAATGGAAATCAAAATTTATGAATTAGCGACTAAAGTCAAACAATAACTACAAGGATACTTGTGTATAACGATGAGCGCACCTGCGTGGGAATCCATTGCAAAAGCGTCGTCAGTCAAAATGTAGGGTGGGCAAGGTCTTTTGCTTGCCCACCATCATTGGTTAGGTGGGCAAAAAAACACTTGCCCACCCTACAAAAAATAACTTTAAAATCAAATACTTAAATACTTGTGTCTAACGATGAGTGCCTGTGTAGAGCGATAGCGATACGAAGTCTGTGTTTTTATTTTATTTGCCTCTAAATTTTGATAAAATACAGATCAGACTTGACTCGTTTTAAAGTAGAATTACTATATTTTTCAAAAAATCAAATTTTTTATTTCGTGTGTTCGCCCTTGTGAAACTGATAACTGATAACTGAAACCATGACAAAAGAAACAATCTTAGTTTTTGCACCGCATCCTGACGATGAAGTCCTGGGGTGTGGTGGTTATATCGCTAAACAACATACCAAAGATGTACCCGTTCATATTATTGTTGTGAGTAATGGGGCATTAGGGGTGCCAAAAGGGACTTCACCAGAAATTCGTCAACAAGAATGTTTAGCAGGATTAGCGCATTTGGATATAGATAATGTGCAATTTTGGGATTATCCCGATGGCGCGGTGCCACTCAGTGGCGATATTTTGCAGGACTATCGGCGCGTTGTCAGCAAAATTAAACCGACTCATCTATTGCTACCCAATCCGCAGGAATCCCATTCTGACCATATTCGCGTCACGCGGGGCGTTTTAAATGCTTTGGAAGGGCAATGGCAGGGAACACTTTTGTTTTATGAAACGATACATCCCGCTCCTGTTGTCAATTATACGGTTGACATTACGCCAGAGTTTGGTGCTAAGTTGCTTGCGATACAGAGCCATGCTTCACAACTCAAGCAATTTGATTATGTCAACAATATCCAAACCTTAGCCCGTTTGCGTGGCATTCATGCTAAGAATGTGGCTGGGGCAGAAGCGTTTCTATTATATGAATGGGATGGAACTTATCAACATTTTTTTGAAACCCGCCCTTTCATTTCAGTGATAGTGCGTGCTAATGATATTGACTATCTTCGTCATGCTTTGAGCAGTTTAACGCGCCAGACTTATGAACAATTTGAAGTGATTTTGGTTTGGTTTGGGGATTACTCACCTTCGCTCAAAGACTTTGATGTGTTAGATATTCGGTTAGTGCCGGGTAAAGCTTCGCGTAGTTTTAATTTGAATGAAGGTTTGCGTCATGCGCGGGGTGAATATATTGCTTTTCTTGATCAAGACGATATTTTTTATCCACAGCACCTGGCTTCTCTACTGGCTGAAATTCATGGACAGCCTAAAATTGACATCGTTTATAGTGGTTGTAAAGTGATCGCTTGTGAAAAACAAGATAAGCGTATCAAACTCAAGAAAGTCATGGAAGTGATGAATCATGTATGGCAAGCGGGTCGTTTGCTGATGGGTAATTTGATTCCACTTCATGCCCTGCTATTTCGAGCAGGGGTGTTTCGCACCTACTCATTCGATGAAACGCTTGAAGTTTATGAAGATTGGGAATTACTAGCGCGTTTGAGCTTATCCCATTTTAACTTTGTTCATTTGGATGAGATTAGTTGCGAATATCGTATTTTCAACGATAACCAAAACCAGTCTTACACGCAAATCCATGAAAATAAAGGCTATCTTGCCAATCGTGAAACCGTTCTTGCTAAAATACTCAAACAAATGGATGTGAGTCATCTTGAGCAGATTGCTTCTATTGTCAAGGATTTAGGGACAGAACATGCCCAATTATCCAGCCAGTTAGCGAAACAAACTAAACAACAGCAGAACGAAATAGGCAAATTGAATTACCAATTAGCTCAATTTCAAGATGTAGAGCAATTACTCACCCAAGCCTGTCTGGATATTGGCATTGAAACAGGGGGTAGGCAGGGCATTGCACAATTGATTGGGCGTACCTTGCCTCAACAAACTTTGTTTTCAATTATTTTGCCTGTTTATAATACCGATGCTGCACTTCTCAGCCAAACGCTGCTTTCGCTACGCAATCAGACTTATAGTGCATGGGAATTATGTCTCGTCGATGATGGTTCAGATCGTGCGGAAACCCAACAGATATTGCAAGCTTTGCAAAATGATCCGGTGATAGCAGAGCGTTTACATTTTCATCGCCGCGACACGCAAGGGGGTATTGTAGCAGCCAGCAATGATGCGATTAAGTTGGCAACGGCACCTTATGTTGCTTTCCTGGATCATGATGATAGGTTGCATAGTGATGCATTACTGATTTTGGCTCTGAAACTTCAGCAGCAAGACTATACCTTGCTTTATACTGATAGCCGTATGATTGACCACGCTGGAAAAGTCATGCACACTTATCATAAGGCTGATTGGTCACCGGAAACCCTATTGCATATTAATTATGTTAATCATTTCACAGTTGTCAAGCGAGATGTTTTAAACCAGTTAGGCGGATTAGATTATGACGGGGCGCAGGATTGGAACTTATTACTGCAATTAACCCATTTGCCGGATGAGCAAGTATGCCATGTGCGTCAAGCACTGTATGATTGGCGAGCGACAAAAGGTTCACTGGCTTACCAAAGCGGTGAAAAAAGTTGGGCTTTTAAGACAGCTAAGTTAGCTCTGAAAAATCATTTCACGCAGCGTGCCTTAGAAAATACCACCATCATTGCTAATAAAAGGGCAGGTGGATGTATTTGTCAATGGGATTCTTCCTTGGAACCGGTTGATATTATTATTCCAACCCATAGCAATCTGCGGGGACTTAAAATCTGTATCAGTGGCTTACTGCAACAGACTGACTATCCACAATTCCGTATTATCATTATTGCCAACCGTTGTTTGGAACCGGTACGGGATTATCTGGATACTTTACAATCGCATCCACAAATTGAAGTATTAATCAATGATGACGAATTTAATTGGTCCGCATTGAATAATCAGGGCGTTTTAGCGGGCGATAATCCTAACTTATTGTTTTTAAACGACGATATAGAAATAAAGCATCCAACTTGGCTACGCAATATGAGTCGTTATTTGTCTTTAGATGGAGTCGGTGCAATCGGTGCCACTTTGTTTTACCCCAATAAACGCTTACAGCATAACGGTATCGAAACTGATCCAGAATGGATTGCCCGTAATATAGACGAATGGGGAGCCAAAAACCCGCTTCGTCTCACTCGCAATGTATCTGCGGTAACTGGTGCATGTTTATTGACTCAGCGGGAAATATGGGAAAAAGTCGGTCGATTTGAGGAAAGGTTAGCGGTGTATTATAACGACGTTGATTTTTGTTTAGCCATCCGTCATCACGGGCTAAGAATTGTTCAAGCCAATGATGTCGAACTCACTCATCATGAAAAGGCAACTTATGGCAACGATGACAGCCCTGAAAAACAAGCCCTATCGTTCAAGGAAATTAACTTCATGAAGGAAAAATGGGGTGAGCAATTAACGGAACGCTATAAGCCCCGTTATGAAGTGCAGGCGCAAAAAACGCGCATTTTACATGTTCCTAATGCTTAATAACGGAACTAAAGATGTTCAGGTAAATAATTTCCAAAAACCTGTTAGATCTCAAATACCTGACAGGTTTAACGCGCATTTATTTTTTTTGAACATCTATAGATGTTCAGAAAAATAACTTCACAAAGGGCAGAGGTAAGGTGGGCAACTAAAACACTTTGCCCACCCTACAATTCTAAACCTGACAGGTTTTTCCAACCTGTCAGGTTTGATGCGACATTGTGGAAGTTATTTTGTGCATGTTCCTTATTGAAATATCTGAATATTTGTTTTCTGGGAGATGAAAGAAACTGCATCCATTCACAATTCACAATTCACAATTAATCATGTCTAGTTTATACCAAGCGTTAGAATTTCCCCTTAATGTTTATGCACATAGCTTGCACCTACAAGAAAGTCAAGTTAATTATTTGCACTATGGCTTGTTTCAAGAAGGGGAGGCGGTGCAAAAAGTACAAATCGGTGCGATACAACAACGCGCCACTGATTTGTTATTAACCCATTTACCGGCACCCCCTCGCCGCATTTTAGAAATAGGAGTTGGCTTAGGGGCAACCGCACAACAACTCGTCAAACGAGGTTATACAATAACGGCGATTACTCCTAGCAGCGAAGAAATAAAGCTTGCAAAACAAAGATTTAATGAAGAAGTCAAATTTGAATGTGTGCGCTTTGAAAATTTTGTTGCAGCGGCGGGAAGTTATGATGTGGTTCTATTGCAAGAATCTGCACAATATATACTTCCATCAACACTTTTTAATCAAGCGCATAGCTTACTGCATGAAGAAGGCATCATTTTGATGGCTGATGAGGTGAGCTTACGACGTACTCCTGGTGATACAGAACATTTGCCCTTACTAACTGACACATTGCTACAAGCCAAAGAGAGTGGATTTCACTTAACGAAACAGATAAATTTATCAACCCAGGCGAGTCCAACGGTTGATTATTTATTATGGGTAATAGAAAAACATCGTGAAGCCTTACTGGCTGACTTGGGCTTAACGAGGGTGGCATTAGATGATTTATTAATCGCCCTACGTGATTATCAGGAAAAATATCGTGATGGACGTT
>Ga0233404_10000299_pt1 | contig 13289 bp, 13 predicted proteins | sample Na_oxic_2_MG_FD_179861 | JGI IMG/M metagenome (GOLD analysis project Ga0233404, IMG submission 179861) | Seawater microbial communities from Saanich Inlet, British Columbia, Canada - Na_oxic_2_MG | ecosystem: Environmental > Aquatic > Marine > Inlet | place: Canada: British Columbia | collected...
TCTTACAAAATAGGTGCTACCAACATACTAGTACTGAAAGGAATTAATTTTGATGTCAAACCCGGTGATATGTTAGCAATTACCGGCACTTCTGGCAGTGGTAAGTCAACTTTGATGAATATAATTGGTTTGCTCGATCATCCTAGCAGTGGTAAATATTGGCTAGAAAATAAAGAAATTGTTCGCTATAGTGATGATGAGCTATCCACTCTGAGAAATCGGAAAATTGGTTTTGTGTTTCAATCGTTTTATCTTCTCCAACGTTTGTCTGCACTGGATAATGTTGGCTATCCATTAATTTATCGTAACTTGCCCGGCAAAGAAATTCGTGAACGTGCTATGGCAATGTTAGAAAAAGTGGGTATGGCTGAACGCGCCAAACACCATCCCAATGAATTATCCGGTGGGCAACAACAGCGCGTAGCGATTGCCAGAGCCTTTATTGGCAAGCCATCCATCATTCTCGCTGATGAGCCAACCGGCGCCTTAGATACGAAAATAAGTAGAAAAATTATGGACTTATTTATTGAACTCAATCAAAAAGAAGCCACTACCACTATCATAATTACGCATGATCCCAATATTGCCGCCCAGTGCAAACGTCAGGTGGTGATGGAAGATGGAAGATTTGTGAGGTAACTTTGATATTTAGTTCTACGTTTTGGTGGATACGCTATCGCTTTATCCACCCTACAAATCATTGATTTTATGATTTTGGGTGGATACGCTATCGCTTTATCCACCCTACAAATCTACAAGTCATTGATTTTATTAAATTAATCAAATAATTTATGCTATCAACTCATATAAGAACAGCTATTAACAGTTTATACACTGCCAAACAACGCACTTTGCTGGCACTTGTTGGCATTGGCATTGGTATCGGCTCTGTGATTGCAATGGTATCTATTGGTGTTATCTATAGTGAGGATACGATGCGACAATATAAAGAACTTGGCACCAATATCATGAATATTAGTAAATTTAGAGGAAATAGAGACGACAAAGTAAGCAAAAAGGTTGAAATTCCACTTAACGCCGTTTTAGCTTTACCAACTTTCATTCCGGCTGTTACGATGGTAGTACCTTTTATAGATACTTGGGGTGGACGTTATTATTTTGCCGGAAAGCGCGGTTATGCAGGATTACTTGGCGTTACTGAATCCTTTAAATACCTGTATCAACTACATATAAAAGAAGGACGGTTTATATCTGAGCTTGATAAAAATCAACCTTATGTGGTGGTTGGGCAAGAGTTATTAGAACAGGAGGGATTTCAAAGTTTCAAAGGCAGTTTAATAGGCTCTAAAATAAAGATGAATCAACGAATTTATACAATTATTGGTGTTTTGAAAACAGCTCCGGATTCAGTTTTTGATCCTTATTTCAGTGAATATGTTGTTGGTTGGGCGTTCATCATGCATATTTCTAGCGCACAGCGTTATTCAAAACATGATAAAGAAATTACTAGTGTAACGGTACGCTTGAAACCCGGTGCCGATCAATTACTTGTTGCTAGGCAAGTCAAACAGTATTTTGCTAAACGGGTGAAAGGGCTTCAAGTGGAAACGGAAATAGCTGAGAAATTGATTGCACAAAAGGAAAAACAGGCACAAATGCTAACCTTATTGTTAGGTGCTATTGGCAGCATTTCTATGTTGGTAGCTGGGGTTGGTATTATGAATGTCATGCTAACTTCGGTTATTGAACGCCGGCGGGAAATTGGTATTCTTCGCGCCATTGGTGCCAGACAGCGAGATATTCAGTGGCAATTTCTCACCGAAGCAGTTATTTTGTCACTGGTAGGCGGCACGTTTGGCATCGCTTTAGGGATTGGTGCAGCTTATTTGTTCGCTTGGTTTAAAGGATTGCAGTTTATTATATCAAGCATGGCAATTATATTAGGTGTTGGCGTATCTTTGGGAGTGGGTAGTTTTTTCGGTTTTTACCCAGCCTATAAAGCCGCAAAACTTGATCCTATCATGGCACTGCGCTAACTACCGGGATTGTTTGTAATAATAAATTGGATCGTGGTGTTATTTTGGCTCTGCATCAAAGAAATCCGATTTTTTCAAAAAATCGGATTTCTGGCGGCGCATTCCCAATTTTCAGGGTTTTGAAAAGCGAGAAATCAGTAAAATATTTATAAGAAAGGATTTTTGGTGGCTAGCAGCTATGACATTGCGTACTTCAAAGGTTACGTGGATTGAAATATTTTAGCCAAATACCCTTTAATGAGTTTGCCAAATTTACCAAAGGTTTCTGCCTCGCGGATTATTTTGGAAAACTAATAGTTCATCTGGCAAATCCTTTCTTATAAATCCTTTCTTATATACAATCCTTGTAGTTATTGTAGTGTTACCCGAAAAATTGGAATGCGCCCTACACAAGTGCATAATGACATGACAATCATTTTTACCTTCAACTAACAGCACACGTTCGCCTTTTTTACATTGACAAAGTGTTTCTTTTTTAGCCATTATCGTATCTCCACATCTGTTTCCAACGTATAACCCACTGTTTCGCAGTCATAAGGCATAACCGTAACGCTTCCATCGGGCTCATTGTCCAATCTGTGAAGTGTGCCTTCGTTTTCGTGGCTTTCCCATATTTCGTGAAAACCGTTAACACAATCTTTACTGTGTGTTGTTACGAACACTTGAGTGTTCAATTCTTTAGCGATTTTCAAAACCAATGCCCATACTTTGGGCTGTATCGTGTAATGTAAGCCATTTTCAAATTCGTCAATGAGTAAAAAACCGTCTTTGGCGTTGACTAAGGCAAGGATAATGTGAAAGACGCGAGACATGCCTTCACCTAAATGTTTGAGCGGAAGGCGTTTATTGTCTACAAATATCATGGGAATATTTTTATCGGCATTGACAATTAAACCCACTTTTTGGATTTTGTCATCAAATAAATGTAACGATTTAAGAAGGTGTTCTTCTAAAGGTGTCACCAAAATTTGATTCCATAAATTTTCTACCTCTTGGTTTTCCATTGCTGTTGTACCCAGAAATTGGGTATGTTCCGGTTCCTTATTTAAAGGCTCCGGAAATTGCGGAGATTTAATGCGGTTTTGATCCAAAGTCAATTTTTGACTTGGAGAGGCATTTAAAGGAGAAATTATAATGGGAGCAGTTGCATCATGATTATAAAAAATATAACGAAAGTCACTGCTATTCCAATTTTCATCCCGTTTGACAATAATTTTTTCTAACACTGTCGGTGAGGCATCGCTACCATAAACCCATAACGCTTCCAATAAGCACGTTTTTCCCGAATTGTTGCGCCCAACAATTAAGTTGACGCGCCCTAGGTGTTCAATTTTCAATTCCTTAAATAGACGAAATTTTTTGATATAAAGTGAATTTAGCATGTTGGTTATCAGTTTAAAAAAAGCTAACTACAGGGATTGTTTATAAAAAAGGATTTAAAAGCTAACTACAAGGATTGCTTATAATAAGGGATTGGTGAGTGGTGTTGTTTTAGTGTTACAGTTTTTGCCCAAATTGCTGCGTCAAAAAAATCGGATTTCTGGCTGAGGGCGCATTCTTTTGCTGGAGCCAGTTTGCAACTGGCTCCGTAACGTTTCAAATTGAATCAGAAACGTTTCGGACGCGGTAAAAACCCCGTCCCGCAAAGTTAACTGGTTCCAGCAAAATATAATAAAATTTGTGGTTCAGTACTTATTAGTCTGGTTTAACCTGCGAGTGTGGAGTGCATTTCACATACTCTAGTAAGGGCCAAGAAATTTATGACCGTCAAAATGGATTAGGTGATCTGGGTTATCTGCTATCCAAACTTCTGTTTCCCAAGCTATTTCAACTATCCATTTTTTAAATTCCTTTTTATTCAGAAATGTTGTTACATAAATAACATCTGCTGAACAGTTTTTAGTCAGTTCTTTCAATTCCAATAACCGCACTTCGTTAATTGTACCACTACTATGAACCGCTTCAATCAAATATAGCCAATTTTTAGCCGCGTTGTATGTAATGATATCAGGTAATTCGTCGTGTGGCCCCCTAGAAAAATTAAGCATTGCCAATGTTTTTGCTTCCATAAAAAGCATTTTATTTGAGGTGTCACCTAGATATAGAATTTGACAACTTTTACCAAAACGAGGCAAAAATTCCTCAACAATTTGCTTTTGTAAAATATTATGCTGTCCGGCTGATAGTTCAAGTAATTGGCCATTGGGTAAAGTCACGGGTACTTTTTCAATATTTCTTTTTCTGGCTAACTGTGTTTTCAAGGATACCTTATTGGCAACATACTTTTGTAGCTTAATTTTCCAACGATTGGTTTTGTAACAGACTACTAAATTCTTGAAATATGGTTCTAAACTGTAACCTCGGGTTGGATCGTTAGTGGCGGCATTCTTTTTATCGGCACTATTGACAATAAATCCGGCTAAAACCAGCAGCCTCAAATCTTTTCTACGAATATCGTCATAAGAACCACTGGAAATCTTTTCTTCAAAATGTTCATTAATACAGGTGATGATGTCTCCGGTTTTGAGGATGCGTTTTTCTTCTAACCCTTGTGCATTTTTCCAAGAGTTTGTCACACCGGCAACCGCTAAAAAAGCCATTGCCATTCGTTCTTTTCTCCGGTCAGTTAGTTCAAGAATTGGTATTCCCACAGCTAAAAGAATACCAATCGCTTCCTCAATGATTTTTTTGACTGATGCCGATTTATTGCTATTTTTAAGAGACATGCTTATTTAAAATAAAGTTGGAATTGGTTTAAAAAAATTACGTTGGTTTTGAATTTCTTTTTTGTCATATAATTGCCCCTTGTCTAAGCAGTTTTTGATAGATTGAGCTAAATGATAAGCTAATAAGGGCGGTACTGCATTACCAATTTGATTAAATTGATTGGTTTCGGTGCCATAAAATTCAAACCAATCCGGAAAACTTTGTAATCTTGCAGCTTCTCTGACAACTAACCGGCGTCGTCTGCCATCGGGTAATTTAACTCGTTGCATATCACCAGTCGGCGCGGCAATATTTCGACAAGTTAAGGTTCTTGCTGGCTTATTTGGAGATAAATCACGTGGATTAATACAGTGGGAGGCGATTTCGTATTTTTTGACATACCTATCCATTGAAGGGGTCAAAATTTTCGCTTCATCAATCACTTGGTACATTAAATCACCAATCGCATCAGCAACGGTTAGTTTTTTTAGGCTTAGTTTTGGAAAGCTAAATTGACTACGATGTCCGACTACAAATAATCTTTCGCGGTTTTGTGGTACACCATAATTAACTGCATTTAACATTTGATAATCAATAATATAACCCAATGCTATTAATTCTTCAGTTATTTGGTCAAAATACCATTTATTAGCATATAACATACCCCTGACATTTTCAAACAAAAATACTTTAGGGTTAGTTTTTTTTATTGCATTGAGGAAAATCGGAAAACCGTTTCTATTATCTTTGTGACCTTTTTGATGTCCACCAACACTAAAAGGTTGACAAGGTGGTCCTCCAATGATGATGTCAATATTGTCATCTATAAAATCAATATCTGTCTCCAATTTTTTAGCTACACATTCACCCTGAAGATTTTTGGTGTAGGTTTTAGCGGCAGTATTTTCCATTTCAAACCCTTGTGTTTGAAATCCAATCGCTTCAAATCCCAACGATAATCCGCCACAGCCGGCAAATAAATCAATAATTTGATAATGAAGAGGTTTTTTGGGTTTTAAACTTTGATTGATGGTTTGTATATAGTTCATATTCAAATCCTAACGCCGGATAGGCAACATTTATCGTAACACTATCTTTTCCCAATAATTGGTATCTAATAAAAATAAATTGCAAAGATTAACCTGATTAAAAAATCATTAATTTTGTCCATCCTCTAAATCCGTGCAATCTTGTTTAAAACTTTTCTTGTCTGAATCAGGAGTCGCCATATTTAAGGATTAACCGGATACTATGATTTTAATCCAGAAAATCTAAAAATCTCGTAAATCGTAAATCTTGATTCAGACAAATAAATGTAACGATTTAAGAAGGTGTTCTTCTAAAGGTGTCACAAAAATTTGATTCCATAAATTTTCTACCTCTTGGTTTTCCATTGCTGTTGTACCCAGAAATTGGGTATGTTCCGGTTCCTTATTTAAAGACTCCGGAAATTGCTGAGATTTAATGCGGTTTTGATCCAAAGTCAATTTTTGACTTGGAGAGGCATTTAAAGGAGAAATTATAATGGGAGCAGTTGCATCATGATTATAAAAAATATAACGAAAGTCACTGCTATTCCAATTTTCATCCCGTTTGACTACAGGGGTTGTTTATAATAAGAGATTTAAAAGCTAACTACAAGGATTGTTTATAATAAGGGATTGGTGAGTGGTGTTATTTTGGCTTCACCTGCCAACAATAGTTACAGTTTTTGCCCAAATTGTGGCATCAAAGAAATCCGATTTTTGAAAAAATCGGATTTCTGGCTGAGGCACATTTAACATTTTTTTTAAAGCTTCAAAGAAATCCGATTTTTCCAAAAAATCGGATTTCTGGTTGAGGGCACATTTAACATTTTTTTAAAGCTTCAAAGAAATCCGATTTTTGAAAAAAATCGGATTTCTGGCTGAGAGCGCATTCCCATTTTCAGGGTTTTGAAAAGAAATTCTTCAATAACTACAAAGATTGTATTACGATAAGGATTTATAAATAAGGATTTACTACCAAAATTGATAATGGATAAAATTCAGCGGCTATTAGCTTCTGCTAAAAACTATTTAATGATAACGCTTGTATCTAATACCCAATTTTCTTTGATCATGTCCCCGTCTAATAATTTCGGTATTTTGACTATTTTTTACTATGTATAACGAGGGGCAATTTCGCGATGGAACCAGAAAAATTTTATACTTAATAATCAATAAGTTAATTAACTTCTCTCCGCAGCGGGATACCACTTATTTTTCGCGCAAATTGATAAAAGATAATTGTTAATAACTACGGTTTAGTTAAATTTTTCATAATTATGCTTCAAAAAAATAAGAAAAATTTGTCAAAATAGCCACTTTTCAAAAAATTTGCTTTAAAAATCTCAAAAAAATAATATATCATAAAAACAATAACTTAGTTAACTGTCTCCACGGGGAAATAAAACCGATTAGTGGCGGATTTTGCCCCAAAGCCTCCGAATCGAAAAATGCTTCAAAATACTAACTTTAACCTTTTCTCGTTCCCACGCGCCGGCGTGGGAATGCAGTCTCGACGCGACTGCAAAGCGTGGCACATACGGGACGCTGGCGCGTCCCGAATGGGTTCCCACGCCGGCGCGTGGGAACCAGAAAAAAAAGCGTCGCGTGGCACATACGGGACGCTGGCGCGTGGGAACCAGAAATCATAGTTCAAGATTAGTGAATAAGCTTTCGGCGATCCATTAGTTATTAACCGGATTACCTCAACAATTCGTCCGGCACTGAGGATAGTCCTAGGGTGTTAAATATGACGTTGCGGAGTATTTGGAGCCCCACAGTTCCATAGGTTTCACCTATGGCTATTCATGTTTTACCCCTTCGGGGTTAGGAATTTTCAAAGATGTACCAACCCCGAAGGGGTGAAACGTGAATAGCCACCGATGAAATCGGTGGAACTTTCTTATAAGCAATCTTTGTAGTTACCCCCCGGTAATTTCCCCGCTATAACATTTTCCGTTAACTTTTTTGTTACTCGAAATGTCACTTTCAGCTCCCGTAAACTGCGCCCTGTCCAAGCCACCCGCTTATTTAGCACGGGTTACAAGGTAGACGGATAAAACTGGGGACGTATATATATAAGTACTCCCAAACCCGTTCATCTCGTAATCCTTAAATAGCGACGTGTCTTATAACTTCATTTATCACAACGACAGGAAATTTGTTAATTATGAAACAATCTATTGTCAAAACGCTTTTGGTAATACTGTTAGGCATTATGCCTTATTTGGGTTATGCCGAAGTACCCGGCACTATGAGTTATCAGGGGTATTTATCAGATACTGCGGATAAGACAATCAGCATTACCTTTTCTATCCCCGGTACTAGCTGGACGGAAACGCACACTGGAGTGCAAGTAAACAAGCAAGGCGTGTTTGGCGTAATGCTGGGCACGAAAAAGAGCCTCACCGATGTTGACTTCAGTAAACAGCGTGATTTGCAGATTGACTACAACGGTACTACGCAAAAAGCACCACTGGCTAGTGTGCCTTACGCATTTCACGCCGGGACAGTGGGATCGGGCAGTGCCGGAGGTGATAAAGGTAATCTTGGTAATGTGCCAATAGGAACGATTATGGCTTGGCATAAGTCAATGGCTGATACTCCTCCTTTGCCAGATGAATGGGTAGAGTGCAACGGGCAAGAGTTGAATGATCCAGAATCGCCCTATTATAGACGAACCATACCCAACTTAAATTCTGCTAACGGATATGAAGGTGGCAAGTTTTTAAGAGGAGGAACAACTTCAGGGGTAACGCAAGAAGCTTCTGAAATTCATCACGAAACGACATGGGGTCATAATAATCAAATTAAAAACGCAGATGGTCAGTATAATTCAGGTTCTACATCAATATACCAAACCGGGAATAATGGGAGTTACGCTAGTCCATGGTACAAACTCAGACCAATAAATATGTCTGTCGTGTGGATTATGAGGGTGAAATAGCACGCGCCCGTTTTTCTCGTTCCCACGCGCTGGCGCACTGCCATTAAATTAAGTCTTGGAGTCCAAACCTTTAGATTTGGAAGTGTTTTTCTCGTTCCCACGCGCCGGCGTGGGAATGCAGTTTCGACGCGCCAGCGTTGCGGCCAGCACGGGTTCCCACGCCGGCGCGTGGGAACCAGAAAATGCCGGTGCGTGGGAGCCAGAAAAATTTTTGTGAGGATCGAAGATTAACGAGGATTAAACTAACCAGAGGATTAAGTAAATGCTTAAATTTTCCATTCAATACAGACAGTTAGCAGTTTTGCTGTTAGGCACGCTATTCGCGGGCATCAGCACAATTGTTAATGCCGATACCATTGCTCGTCATGTTATTGCGACTGGGGGTGGTCAAATGACGGTGGGGGATGAAACCCTTACATATACTATAGGGCAACCTATAATTTCCATTAATTCTTCGTCCAGTCCAACAGCCGGTTTTTGGCCAACACGAAGAGATAATGATCCGCTTCCCGGGGAGGCTACTTTGGCTGCAAAGGATATCAGCGCGTCAAGTTGCAAAAAAAGAAAAGGGGCCAGGCTCGAATTAAATCTGAAAAAAAGGGGCTAGGCTCGATTTAATTTTTAATCTTGGATTTTTATACAAATTGTAATGTTTAAAAAACAATTCGACCCTGGCCCCTTTAATTGCTGGCCCCTTTAATTGCTTTCGCCCCTTTAATTGCTTTTCATGTTTACCCGTATTGTAACGTTCTTACCGCCTTAAATGGGACCATATTATATGGCTCAGTTGCCACCGAGTTGTATGCTTATGAAGCTGGAAACGGTGCCATTATGCAGATGTGTACCAATTTACCGCTCGAAACTGAGGCGTTAGAAATGTTAGCAGATGGCTTGATGTTGTTGGGTATGCACAAAGACAAGACATTAACATTACACGCCTTAGAAGTAACGAGTTGTGAAATGGTAGTGAGCCGGGATGTTGCAGTTCCTTATGATGATCCCCAAGGAATAGCAATGCCAACGACAGCGTGTCAGCAATAATTTGCTAAACGTTTTGGACGGGGTTTTTCACCCCGTCCAGCAAGCCGTGGTTGCAAACCCCGTCCAGCAAGGAAATTTGTTATCAAAATATTCTTGCAAGAGATAAACCGGAGTAATAATGAAAAAAATGTATAAAATTCAATTTCCACCGGTGGAAGTTTAACTCGTTCCCAAGTTTAACTTTCATCGAAGTAAGTACAAATTTTTACTCCCAAATATAGGAAAACATTGAGTTATGCGGGTAATTGCGAAAAGAACTTTAAAAAGATTCTGGGAATGCTCCGCCTACAGTGATGCACAAGGTCCACTAGAAAGCTGGTACGAAGAAACAATGAAAGCAAATTGGCTGTCACCACAAGCAGTAAAGATCCAATATAGTAACGCCAGCATTTGTGGTAACAATCGCGTTGTTTTTAATATTGGTGGAAACAAATATCGATTAGTTGTTGAAATCCAGTATCGAGCAAGAATTGTCTGGGTAAAATTTATCGGAACACATGCTCAATATGATAAGATTAATGTCGAGAACGTAAATGAATATTAAACCAATCCGTAGCGACGAAGATTTACAAGATGCTTTTCGCCATCTTGAAGGAATCTTTCAGGCAAAAGACGGTACCCAAGAAGCCGATGAAATGGAAATTCTGGTTACTTTAATTGAGGCTTATGAAAACAAGAATTACCCTATTTTACCACCAGAACCCATTGAAGCTATTAAGTTCAGAATGGATCAACAGGGTTTGGCGGAGATCTAGAGATTTTTATTGGGAGTAGTGGAAAAGTATCTGAAGTGCTGAATCGCAAGCGTCCTTTGAGCCTGAAAATGATAAAAAGCCTACATAACGGATTACATATCCCTTATGAAAGCTTGTTGGCTGATATTGCCTGAATAAAACTGCAAGAACGATGAATTTTCTCGTTCCCAACGGACTCAAAGAATAATTGGAGTCAGAGTAAAATAAATTTCTCGTTCCCAATCGGAGATTGGGAACACCTTTTTTAACTCGTTTCCAAATTGGGTAGTAATTGCAATACCTTCGCCAATGTCAAAAATTTGGGGTGAAGGGAATGAGGTACGATTTCCCGAAACTCCAATATTACTGGGTTTCGGGAAATCCGCTTCGCTACATTCCCGAAACAAATATCAAATTGGCGAAGGTATTGAATTGGCGAAGGTCTTGAAACAACCCCCGACTATTCTCTCGTTCCCAATCTCCGGTTGGGAATGCTTCGACGCTCTGCGTCATACAATTTTTAGCCAAGTAGGTCATTATGAAGCTGGAAGCGGTGCCATTACGCAGAAGTGTACCAATTTACCGCTCGAAACTGAGGCGTTAGAAATGTTAGCAGATGGCTTGATGTTGTTGGGTATGCACAAAGACAAGACGTTAACATTACACGCTTTAGAAGTAACGAGTTGTGAAATGATCGTGAGCCGGGATGTTGCAGTTCCTTATGATGATCCCCAAGGAATAGCAATGCCAACGACAGCGTGTCAGCAATAATTTATCATATTTTTGCCAATTTTTATGAGCCCCAAAGTTCCATAGGTTTCACCTATGGCTATTTACGTTTCACCCCAAAGGGGTAGTGAATTTGCGTTGATGTGTTAACCCCGAAGGGGTTAAACGTGAATAGCCACCGATGAAATCGGTGGAATTTTTTTTGTTCGTGTTCCAATGCATTAATTTGTGGGACATCTTGACTTTTTATTTTTGATTGGAGTATATTAATTAACTGATTATTTATCGCAATTTTTGCATTCCCAGTACTTAGCTGAGTAGATATTCAAAATGAAAATTAGAAAAATCCACATTAAAAACTACAAAATGTTTAAAGACGTTACTATTGACTTCACAGATAGTAAAGGAAAGACTTTAGACACTATCGTCATTGCCGGGATAAATGGCTCCGGAAAAACATCTTTACTCCAGTTATTACAAAGCCTTTTTTCTGAAGGTCTAAATTTATTTAAGATTCAAAGCATATTACACAAGTATGAGAAAGAAGAAAATGCCCTTATTTGTGATGAGGTAGAACTAGAGTTAGATATTTCTGCTGACGAGAAATCACGCCTGATATCTTTAGCTCACAAATATACCTCTAAAAGTAGTAAATCAACAGTTAGAAATAAAATAAATTCGGTTTTTAAACGAATAGAAACGTTGTCCGGACAACGATGTGTTAAATTTTTATATCAGTTAGAAAAAAGAGAAAAAGGTTTCATTATTCATCGGAATGATTTTCAATTTTTTGGAATACTTCCGGAAAATGAGCTAACAAGCATTTTTAAGGTGTTATATTTTTCTGCGGTTCATGGTGATGTAAAAAAAACTACATCCGGCAATACGATTGCAGACTTTTTTAAAGACAAATCATCTATTGATAATGTGAACTCAGATGGTATTGTTTTTCCTATTGATATTTTTTCCCATAGAAAAACAGTAGAAACACATATTACTGAATCAGTCACAGCAAAGTTAATGGCTGATCGAGACTTGTTGGCAAAAGATGTGATTAAACAAGCTATTTTTGACGTTAATAACTTGTTAGAAGGGATAAGCTTAAAAACAAAACTTGTAGATGTAGACTCAAAACAACCGATTTTTCAATCTGTTTGTAGCCCAAAGGTATCATCTGACGAGTTATCTGGTGGAGAGAAACAACTGTATTACAAAGCAATACTATTTGATAAATTACGCCCACAAAACAGTATTGTCATGGTGGATGAGTCGGAAACTTCTTTGCACCCTACTTGGCAACAAGAAGTTTTAAAGTTATACAAAAATATACCCGGCAATAACCAAGTTATTTTGGTCACTCATTCTCCACATATCATTGCATCGATCCATCCGGATAATTTATTCGTATTACATGTCAATGAAGATGAAAAAACTGTTGAGTGTTTTAATGCAAGAGACAAAGGGCTTCATACTCGGGGAAATGAACCAAATGATATTTTAGATGAAATTATGGGGACTCCTTTGAGAGATACTAACACGCAGAAAAGAATAGATGAACTATCAGAACGTCTGGCTCTTTATCCTAAAGACGGTGATAAACCAGAAGTGCAAACCCTTATCAATAATTTAATTGAAGATTTAGGTAAATTAGATCCTTTTATTATGAGACTCAATCATCAGTTAATGATGATTAAAAGAAGGCAGTTAAGTCAATGATATACATAGATAAATCTAATCGGTGTGCCGAGTTTGATGAGTATGTGAAAAATGATTCACCTTCAGATTGGAATGAATTTAAAACCGACATCAAACTTGAACTACATCAACATTTATGGCGTGAACAACAAGGACTTTGCATTTACTGTCAACCGGAGGTGCCGGAAAAAAAACAGACTGAATATAAAATTACTTCTCACATTGAACATATTCGTCCTCGTCGTGGTAGTAATCGTGATAAATATGCTCATTTACAATTTTGTTATAAGAATTTATCAGTTTCTTGTGAAGGTTTTGATTGTAAATCTGATAAACGAAAACAAGAATTTTGTGAACATAGAAAAGGGAATGAATATGATGAAGGCAAATTTTTAAATCCGGTGGAATGCAAAAA
>Ga0233404_10000300_pt1 | contig 13258 bp, 5 predicted proteins | sample Na_oxic_2_MG_FD_179861 | JGI IMG/M metagenome (GOLD analysis project Ga0233404, IMG submission 179861) | Seawater microbial communities from Saanich Inlet, British Columbia, Canada - Na_oxic_2_MG | ecosystem: Environmental > Aquatic > Marine > Inlet | place: Canada: British Columbia | collected...
CATGAGTGAAAACTTCCCGAATCGGTTCCCACGCCGGCGCGTGGGAACCAGAAAAGCATGAGTGAAAACTGGACGTTGGCGCGTCCCGAATCGGTTCCCACGCCGGCGCGTGGGAACCAGAAAAAAACTGGACGTTGGCGCGTCCCGAATCGGTTCCCACGCCGGCGCGTGGGAACCAGAAAATCAGTTCTCGTAGGGGGCAATCCTTTATGGTTGCCCTCGAATTATGGTAACATAAAGCCTCACTTTTGCCCTCAAATTATGGTAACATAAAGCCTCACTTGCAATGAACAGAGTTAAAAAAATGCGAAAATTTTCCTCTTATGGCCCTCCAAATAACAAATTACATTACTACGCCCCCCGGGAGGCTTTAGTTACAAAAGCCCTCACCCAGTTAAAGGGAGATGTTCCCGAAGAAGGTGGTCATTACATCACCGTCTGGGCATCGCGTCAAACCGGCAAAAGCTGGATAATGCGAGAAGTCGTCTTAACACTTAAGCATGAAAGTCAGTTTGATGTGGTTATTTTGCCTTTGCAACATCTCTCTAATGTGACTGATATCAATCGTGTGGTTCAAGTACTGGGCCTAGAATTGATGGAAAGTTTGGGATTAGAGAAGCCAACCGTAAACACATTAGAGGATTTCAGTCTGTTGTTCAAACGGGAAAACCTCCGTAAGCCCTTGATTTTAATTTTAGATGAGTTTGATGGTCTTTCAGAACCCGTTATTGCTGGGCTAGTCGGTTTTTTTCGCAATATTTATACGGCTCGTCAGAATCAAATGGACAAAGGAGCAGCAGAGAAGGATTACTTGTTACATGGCATGGCTTTAATTGGGGTACGTGCCGTATTGGGGGTAGAAAATGTCAAAGGTTCGCCCTTTAATGTCCAACGAAGTCTGCATATTCCTAATTTGACTCATGATGAGGTAGGCTACCTTTTCAACTGGTATCAACAAGAAAGTGGGCAAGCAATTGAGGCAGAAGTGGTGGAACGTATCTGGTATGAATTTCAAGGGCAACCCGGTTTAACCGGTTGGTTTGGGGAATTATTGACGGAAACGTATAATCAAGCTACGGAACAACCGATCACAATGGCTCATTTTGAAGGTGTTTATGCTGCTGCGCTTGACTTGCTGCCCAACAACAACATTTTGAACCTCATTAGCAAAGCAAAACAAGAACCTTACAAACCGTTGGTTTTGGAACTGTTCCAAACCGAAAAGAAGGTAAAATTTACCTATGATGATCCCATCATCAATTTTCTCTATATGAATGGGGTAGTTTCAGTTGAAGAAGTTAGCTTGAGCGAAAATTATGTGAAGTTTCCTTGCCCATACACACAAAAGCGATTGTTCAACTATTTTGCCAGAGAACTATATCATGAAGAAATGGGCGGCTTATATGATCCGTTTGAGGATTTATCGGACACGATTACCGAAGACAGTCTCAATATCCCCCGACTGTTGCAAAGATATGAGCAGTACTTACAAACCAATCAAGAACTAGTGTTGAAAAACGCGCCTCGTCGAGGAGATTTGCGTGTGTATGAAGCCGTCTTCCATTTTCATATCTATCTTTATTTGACCAGTTTTCTCCGTATTTATAATGCCCAAGTTCAGCCGGAATTTCCGACGGGCAATGGTCAGATTGACTTGTTGATCCGTCATGGGGGACAATTGTTTGGGTTAGAGTTAAAGAGCTTTGCCAATCAATACGCCTATCGTGATGCCCTAACTCAGGCGGCGAAATATGGGCAACAGTTAGGTGTGACTTCGATCTGGTTAGTATTATTTATTGAAGCCGTTGATGAAACGAATCGGCAACGGCTTGAGGTTGATTACACGGATAAGAAAACCGGTGTCACCGTGTTTCCTCAGTTTGTGCAAACCGGCAAAGCATGATGAGGGCAGACACAAAGGCAAAACATTCCCAAAACTTTAGATTTGGAAGTTTTTCTGGTTCCCACGCGCCGGCGTGGGAACCAATTTTGGACGCGCCAGCGTCCCGTCTTTGCGAGCCGCGACGCTGGCACGTCGAGAATGCGTTCCCACGCCGGCGCGTGGGAACGAGAAAAATTTATAACGATGAGGGCTTGCGCGTGGGAACGAGGTATTACAACAAATTCCGAATTTCCCGCAATGCTACTGATAGCATAGATAAATCAGGTTGTTCGGCGTGTGATATTTCTGATAGCACTTTTAAACAGCGTGTGATACAAACCGTATTGTCTGCCATCCAGGCTTCAATTTGGCTCTCGGGTGTTGAGGTTTTTGAGTAGGTTTGCAAAATTACAGTGGTTAGTTCTCGGTGAGTGCGGTATAACTCGTCACGGAGGGCGGAGCGTGATAAGGCATCCCAACGATTGTCGCGTGGTAAGTCACCAATGCGATCACGTAGCCAGTGTAATTTGAGGCTGGTTCCTAACCGGAAATGCACGCCGGCAACATTTTCCAATGTGACAGCAGTGCTATTGGCAACTTCAACAATATCTAACGCCGATAACAGAGATACTAAGCCAGCAACTTGGGTAGCAAAGACTATAGGTACTCCGGCTTCAACTAGCTTTTGGGCTTCAGTTTCTAAACTTTCTTGATCCGCTTTTCCAATTAAACTCAACAGACTAGAGGCAAGTTGCACAACGCCGGGACGCAAAGCGTTTATGGTGGCGGCAATGTCTAACGGCATCCGGTGATGGCGCAAGAGCCAGCGCGTGGCACGTTCCACTTGTTGACGCGCTTTTATCATCATGTCCAGTTGCACTTGGGTATTTATTTTATTGTCCAAGGCTTCAATTTCTGTCCAGATGCTTTGCATATTGAAAATTTCCCACGCTACCATGAAGGCTCGGGCAATATCGGCGGCGGTGTGGCCGGTTTCTTCACTCAACATATATATAAGCGCAACACAACTATGATTAATTGCCAGATTGGTCAATTCGGTGGCAATGATTTCCCGGCGCAAGCGATGTTGAGCAATTTGCTCCATAAAACGTTCAGGTAAGGGCGAAGGGAAATAATTCGCCAACATGGTTTTAAAATAAGGCTCTTCCGGCAAGTCGGAATCTAATAGCGTTTTATACAAAGTGATTTTGCTATACGCTAACAGCACACAAAGTTCTGGTGTCGTTAAACCTTGGTGGGCCAAACGTCGTTCCGATAATGTCTTGTTGTTGGGTAAAAATTCCAGTTCACGATCTAACAAACCATTACGTTCTAAATGACGGATAAAACGGCTGTGCAAATCAAGCAATTGGAAAGACATATAGCCGGGAATACTAATGGCTTGTGTCTGTAAATAGTTGTTTTTCAAAACCAATTTTGCAACCGTTGCCGTCATATTAGCCAGCATCAGATTGCGTTGTTTGTTAGTCATATCGCCGTTGGCAACGATAGTATTTAGCAATATTTTGAGGTTGACTTCATGATCAGAGCAATCAACTCCGGCAGAATTGTCAATGGCATCATTGTTAACACGCCCGCCATTTAATGCGTATTCAATGCGTCCCAATTGGGTAAAGCCAAGATTGCCACCTTCGCCAACGGCTCGACAGCGTAAATCTTGGCCATTGACTCGCAAAGCATCATTGGCTCGATCTCCAACTTCAATGTGATGTTCGGATTGGGCTTTAACATAAGTACCAATGCCACCGTTCCATAACAAGTCTACTGGGGCACATAACATCGCTTGGATTAATTCATTAGGTGTTAATACCTGTGCTTGTGTTCCTAATACGGCTTGAACTTGGGGCGATAATGTTATGGATTTGCTGCTCCGTAAGAATATTCCAGCACCTTCGGAAAGCAAACGGGTGTCGTAATCTGACCAACCGGGACGCGGGAGATTAAACAAGCGTTGGCGTTCTTGCCAACTTGCTTGGGGATCGGGATCCGGATCTAAAAAAATATGTTTATGGTTAAAAGCAGCAACTAATTTAATATGTTTTGATAACAAGATACCATTACCAAACACATCGCCAGCCATGCCACCGATACCAATGACGGTAAAATCTTGGGTTTGGGTATCCAGTCCCAATTCACGAAAATGCCGTTTGACAGATTCCCACGCGCCTCGCGCCGTAATTCCCATTTTTTTATGGTCATACCCAGCTGAGCCACCCGATGCAAAAGCATCACCGAGCCAGTACTGATATTCATGAGCAACTTCATTGGCGATATCAGAAAAGGTTGCGGTGCCTTTGTCGGCTGCCACTACTAAATAAGGATCATCACCGTCATGTCTTACCACGTTGGGTGGTGATACAATTTCACCTTCGACCAAATTATCGGTTAAGTCTAATAAACCGCGAATAAAGGTTTTATAGCATTCTATGCCCTCTGCTACCATTGCATCGCGTTCAGTTGGTAAATGTTTGGCGACGAAACCGCCTTTGGAACCAACCGGGACAATGACGGTATTCTTCACCATTTGGGCTTTTACTAGCCCTAGCACTTCGGTGCGGAAGTCTTCGAGTCGATCTGACCAACGTAATCCACCGCGTGCCACTTTACCACCGCGTAAATGTACCCCTTCGACACGGGGCGAGTAGACAAAAATCTCAAACATTGGGCGCGGTTCCGGTAAATCCGGGACTTTATGGGGATCAAATTTAAAGGATAGGTAAGGCTTGTTCTCCCCATTAGCGTTAACTTGAAAATAATTGGTTCGCAATGTCGCCAAAATTACTCCTAAAAACCGCCGCAAAATACGATCTTCATCAAGGCTTGTCACAGAATCTAGCGATTTTTCAATTTGTTGCACTATATTGTCGCTATCTTGGGAACTGGATTGAGTTGGATTGCAACGCGCATAGAATAAATCTAGCAGTAAACAAACGATAGTAGGATTGTTAACTAAGGCTTGTTCAACATATTCTTGGCTAAAATTGCCACCGGTTTGGCGCAAATATTTCCAATACGCACGTAACACTATGATTTCACGCCAATTTAACTTCGCATGTAAGACGAGCCGATTAAAACCATCATTTTCAATTTCCCGGTTCCACACTCGCGCAAATGTTTCTTGAAACACTTCTTTGAGTTGGGTTATATCCAGCGATTGTTCGTGATGTTGCAGCTCAAAATCCTGAATCCAAATCGGTGGATTTCCTAAAGTCTGCACTTCATAAGCGCGTTCACTTATTACTTTGACTCCCATATTTTCCAATTTATGTAACAAATCGGAGAGGGGCATAAGGTTGCGGGGATGAAATAACTTAAAGCGGAGCGAATTATCATCAATAGCCACGATTGGACGATACAAACTCATGGCTAAATCGTTTGTCTTGATAACGGTTTCTATCTTTTCAATATCACAGACAGCATAATTGGCAGCAAAGTCTTCCCGATACGCCGCAGAAAAAGCGTTTTCATAGCGATGGAATAAGTGGTTGCCATGTTCTTCGCCATTATGTTCAAGCAGTGATTCACGTAAGATATCAGTCCATTCCCGGGCGACTTCAACTAACTTGTTTTCTATATCTTTGATTTCATTGAATGGGCGAGTGCCGGGAGGGGTACAGACGATGAAATGTACTTGGGCTAACATTGCCTCTGATAATCGCACATTAAATTCAATTCGAGTGCCGCCAAAGCTTTCTTGTAACACTGCCTCCATTCGTTGCCGAATTTTGGTGTCATAACGTTCTCGGGGAATGTAAACGAGGCAGGAAAAAAAACGCCCATAAATATCTTGCCGAACAAATAAACGAATCCGTTGTCGCTCTCGCAGTTGTAAAATACCCATTGTGGTTTTGAGCAAAGTTTCTTGATCAATTTGGAATAATTCATCACGCGGATAACTTTCCAAAATATAAGACAATGTCTGACTTTTATGGTGGTTACATTGATAAGAGGCTTGCTCAATGACATACTTGATTTTACCCTGTAACAAAGGCGTATCGGCAGCACGTTGGTGATAAGCCGCTGAGGTGTATAAGCCTAAAAAACGCCATTCCCCAATGACAGTTCCCTTACTGTTGATACGTTTTATGCCAAGGTAATCTATATGTCCGGGGCGATGGATAGGTGAATTAGCTTTGGTTTTATTGAGCAACAAAAGTTGCGGGCGAAGGGCTAACTTGCGTAAATGCAATGGTAATTGAGCAAAACTTGGAGAAATCTTGGAAGCCTTTTCAGCCGGGGATAGATTTTTATCGCGCAAAATTCCAAGCCCGGTGCTCGGTACCCGGTGCAACTCAATCACATTGTCGTTAGTCTTCAACAATTTATATTCCCGATAACCCAAAAAGATAAAATGATTGGTTTGTGCCCAGCGCAAAAATTCACAAGCATCATTGATTTCTGCTGTCTTGAGTGGGGGGGGATTGGTTTCGAGTTCCTGCAACACCTTTCCCATTTGTTCACGCATCTGTTGCCAATCATCTACTGCCATGCGTACATTGCTTAAGACATTTTCCAACTCATGGGCTATGTTATCTAAAACCGCAGTTTCAGTTTGGCGCGAAACTTCTAAATGGATAAGAGACTCGTAATTTTTTGTCTCAGTGGTGGCAAGCCGCTCATCATTATTGATAGGCAACACTTCCAACAAATAACCATGTTTATCGCGGTAAGTTTTAAGAATTGGTTGGATAACCAAATGCACTGTCAACCCATGCCTATTTAAAGCCATGCGGATTGAATCCACTAAAAACGGCATTTCGGAGACAAGGATACTGACAATGGTATGGGAAGTTTGCCAACCGTCTTGTTCAAATTGAGGATTATAGACGCGCACCTTAGTTTGATTCGGTGTGTACTGACGAGCAAAACGCCAATAGTCAACTGTGGCACCGTACAAGTTAGATGCGTCACCGTGCTCAAGTATGTCTTCTGGCGCGACGTAGTGATAAAAATATTGGACAAAGCTTTTGATTTGTTGTGACTCTGGTTGCGAAAAGGTTTCGTCAACTTTGGTGACAATCTTTTGCATTAGTTCGGTGGCTTTGTCTTTGTTCGTAAATGCCATTAATTAATTTCCAAGGTAGTAAGGGATGAAGGTAGTGGTGTTGAATAGTGATGATGATACTATATTTCAAGGTGTTGTTTAGTACAGCAAATTTAGAAAGCAACGAATTTTTGGTTTCCAAAATTTATTTTGGGAAATGCGCCCAAACCCTTTGTTCCGTAATGATTGTCCGGTGGTTACCTTTATTTAAATCCTTAACTCATTGACACCTTTGCTTAGGAACGAAAAATGATTAATACAATATTGCGCTGATATAGCTAGTGTCCATCCGGAAACTCTCCCAAAGCGGCAATTGATTATGTGAATTAAATCAACCTGACAACTACAAGGATTGGATATAAGAAAGGATAAAACCTTTCTCACATTGGTTAAATGTGAGATTATGTGAATTAAATCAACCTAACAATTAACTACAAAGATTGTATTTTAGAAAGGATTTAATTGAGTTTAGTACAACGGATCAGGGGAGTAATCGGATTGGTGTGTGATGTATCCGGATTCCTTCGAGCACGTTGGGGGTTGCCTTTGGTTCGATAAGGTGAGCTACAGTCTCGCACCAATCCGTTTAGTCCCCTGATCCGTTGTACTAAATGAAACATGAACTGAGTAGTTACCATTAATTTTAAAATTCACCAAGAATACCAACTTCATTGATTCGTTGTGAGCTTTTCAAATTCGTTGTACTGCTTTGTTATTAACCGCATTATTATGGTTATTACCAAAAATCGCCGCCCGCGCTTCGCGCGGGATCTGACCTAATTCAAAACCAATCCAAATTTTAAAGATATAAAAAGAATAAAAAAGCAAAAAAGCAAAAAAGCAAAAAAACTAAAAGAGTAAAAGATATAAAGAATAAAGGGTTAATACTTGGCGACCCGGAAGCCCAAGAGGCCGAAGCGGATCGCCGCCGCCCTGCCGACGCGGACAGCCGAACGCACCCACGACGCGTCGTAGTGCCACGAGCCGCCACGGAAAGACAAACGAGCATTGTTGGCACGATTATTGCTTAAGCGTCGCTTCTCTTTACCCTTATACTTATTTTCATACTCTGAGCAAGTCCATTCCCAGACATTACCCAACATGTCGTACAACTTAAAAGGATTATGGGCAAAAGAACCCACCGGGGCGGTATATTTAAAACGATCTTTACAATAACTATTACTACAATTAGCTTTATTAGAGCCAATCTCATTTCCCCACCAATATTTAGTCGAAGTACCCGCCCGCGCCGCATATTCCCATTCGGCTTCAGTCGGTAAACGATAAGTATGTCCGGTTTGGGTACTTAACCACTCGGTATAAGCGACTGCATCATGCCAAGAGACATTAATCACCGGGCGATTGTCACGTCCCCAACCTCTATCATTTGGTTTATCTCGCCCAGTCGCACTAGCAAATTTGTCATAGTCTGCAAAGGTGACTTCATACCGCCCCATCGCAAACCGCTCCACCGACACCCGATGCACCGGTTTTTCATCATCATCTCCACCGCCCTGAATATCACCCATACGAAATGAGCCAGCCGCAATCCACACCATTTCAGGCCCAAAACTTCCATCCGCCAAACGATCACGAAAGACTTTACCCGGTATAAATTCATTAGATGGCTCTGGCTCCGGCACAACCGGTTCTGGCCCCGGCTGATTTTTTAAGGCTTCCAATTGACGTTGCAGAGCCTCTTTTTCCCGCCGTTCTTGCTCAAGTTGGGCTTGTAAGTTACCCGGTTTAAGAGGACAAGACACCAAACAAAAATCACCAATCAGTGAATCATATACCGGTGGCACTTGTTTATTACGAGTCTCCAATGCGATTTGTTGGCAAGTCTTTTTAAATACCTCTTCTATGGTTAACCCCGGTTGGCCCATAAACTTTAATAAATGCCCAGTGTATAAACCATTCGTTCCCTTTTTACCATCCGGCGTGCTTTGCCCATGCCCAGTCGCAAAACCAATCAGAGTACCTCTGGGAGCATTCATCGCCGCTAAACCGTAATCTTCATTGGTGGCACGGAGTTTATCCGGGCGCGGAAATGTGCGACAAGCATCCAAAATCACAATGTTGACTTGGCTACCGGCATGTTCCATCACATTAACCACCCATTGAGCCGGGATGGATTTAGTTTTAATCAATTGCGTCTCCGGCATACGCATATCAGTGGGTATTAAATAATTCTTGCCCGTAATCTCCAAACCATGCCCGGCAAAATAGAACAAGCCGACTTGCCCCTTATTCATGAGCGCGATTTTGAATTTGATGACAACATCTTCCATTTCCTCAAAACCAAGATTTTCTTTGTGGATTACTTCAAAGCCCAATTTTTCAAGAAGCCCCGCCATCTCCCGCGCATCATTTTGGGAATTATTTAGAGGTTTAAACCGGTAAGCCCAATTACCAATTACCAACGCAATTTTTTTACCGGTATAATTAGAAACGTTAATTGCACGAGAAGAATCGTTGCCATAAGGAGAACGGCTAGTTTCCGAATCGGACTCACAGGCAGTTGGAGAAAGAAGTAGGAATAGGATTAGCACTCGCCAGATTTTAGATTTCATGTTAGTAGCTCCTTTGTGTTAGGGTGACAAATTTAGTATAACGTTCCAAATCTAAAGGTTTGGACTCCAAAGTGTTAAGTCGCTGTGTGATGGCTTTGCTTATGAATTGCCGGCTACCGAGACACAAATTAAGAACGGTCCTATTTCCCCAAATTTTGGCAGGATTAAGATTTTTATTATAACACTTTAACTTTAAAATTACAAGGAAATTAAAAATTAATTTTAAAAGCACAAAGTGTGCCGAATACCCACTAAGTTAAAACTCCCGAATATCATCAAAATCCCAATTTATAAATAATGTTAAAAAATATCAATATCAGCCACAAACTCGTATTAATGGCTTTGCTGCCCATTGTTGGGCTTATTTATTTTACTAGCGCAATTACCTTAGATAAATTGGCAATAGTAAAACAAATGGATTTGTTACAAGAATTATCAATATTGACGGTTAAGTCAAGTCTCTTAATTCACGAATTACAAAAAGAACGTGGAATGTCGGCAGGCTTTGTTGGTAGTAAAGGCAATAAATTCCCGCAAGCACTTCAAATCCAAAGAAAATTAACCGATATAGCCGTAAAACAGTTTAAATTATTTTCAAACCAATTATTTTTAAACTTAAACAAATTTGAGGCAAATGCTTTTGGTGATGAAATAACTGACAATTTAAAATTTATTTTTGCTACAGTTGAAGTAATTGAAATTAAAAGAAATTCAATTAATAAATTGGCTATCTCACTGGAAGAAGAAATGTTGTATTATACCCAAATTGTTGAAGCATTGTTGACAAATATTAATCACTTATCAAAGGTTATTACTGATGTCAAATTGTATAATAAAGTGGTAGCCTACGCTAAACTTCTACAAGCCAAAGAGAAAGCTGGTCTTGAAAGAGCTACTTTGAACAATGTGTTTAGTCGAGACGAAGGACATTTTGTACCGAGCATGTATAGTCAATTTATTTTGTTACTTAGTTTACAAACCGTTTATATCAAAGATTTTTTTGTATATGCAAGTTCTGAGCAACAAAAATTTTATTGGCAGATAATACGAGGTAAGGCTATTGAAGATGTTGAACAAATTCGGCAACTTGCGATTGATAAACAGTTAAAACGGCAACTTATTTCTGATTTACAGATTCAGCTTGGTTATGGAGGGCTGATTCATAATTTTAAAAATTATGTGTTGCGTGGAAAGCAAAAGTATATTGATGCTTTTCATGAGCAATATCAAAATGTTGCTATTATCATGACAAATTATAAACAGCTTCCCGATATTTCACCAACAGACATTAGTAATTTAGAAATAGTTAAAAAAACTTTTGATAAATATAATCGATACTTATCAGTTGCGGTTGATCTGAAAAGTCGCCATAAGACGATTGATGAAGTTGATATAATTATTAAAATAGATGATACACCGGCCATAATAGCTTTGGAAGCATTGCGAGATAGTAGTCGCTTATATATGGAGCCAAAAGTTTGGTGGAAAATAGCAACAGATAGAATTGATCTTTTTAAACATGTAGAAGATCATATTGCAGATGATTTAAAATTGTCCGCCATGTTGCTCAAAAAAAATGCTCAATCAATATTCTTGGTTTCACTCATAATCACCGGAATAACTATTTCATTAACTTTGTTCCTATCAATTTTTTTTGCACGTGGTATCACTGGCCCATTACAAATGTTAGTAAACGTTGCTAATAAAATTTCGACTGGTGATCGGTATGGCATTTATATTGCGAAAGATTCCAAGGATGAAATTGGTATCTTATCCGGGGCAATGAATCAGATGCTAAATTCCATCTGTGATTCAGAAGCCTCATTGATTCAAAAAAATGAATTAATTCGCAAAATATTTGGTCGCTATTTAAGCGATGAAGTAGTTGATACTTTGCTAGAAACTGAATCTGGTTTATCTATGGGCGGTGAACGACGAGAGATTACTATTTTAACTTCTGATTTAAGGGGATTTACTGCCCAATCCAACAAGTTACCGTCAGAACAAGTCATTAAAATTCTTAATCTTTATTTTGAAGCAATGGGAGAAGTAATCGCAAAATATAATGGCACAATCAACGATTTTATGGGAGATGGAATTTTAGTCTTTTTTGGAGCTCCAATTTTAAGAGATAATGATCCAGAAAAAGCAGTTGCGTGTGCGATAGCTATGCAGCAAGAAATGGAAGCTGTCAATAAACAATTACGAATTTGGGAATTTGATGCTTTGGAAATGGGTATTGGTATTAATACTGGAGAAGTGGTAGTTGGCAATATCGGTTCGGAAAAACGTACCAGATATAGTGCGATTGGAAACAGTGTTAATTTGGCCTATCGTATTGAATCATATACAGTTGGAGGTCAAATATTTATTTCGGAAGCAACTTTTTCCAAAGTTGCTGAAACTGTTAAAATTCGTTCAGAGAAACCGGTGAGACCAAAAGGTATTAAACAGATTATCATGCTTTATGAGGTGGACGGAATTGATGGTGAATATAATCTGCATCTACATAAAAAAGACGCAGAACTGTTTTCTTTGTGGAAAGACATATTCTTACAGTACACAATTTTAGAAGACAAACATGTCGGAACCCAAGTATTAAATGCTCGTGTGTTTAAGTTGTCATCGACAAGTGCTTTGATATGTTGTGAAACTACCCCACTTCCAGAACCATTAAGCAATTTAAAGATTAATTTTATAGATATTTCTGATGAAGATGTATATGCAAAAGTATTGAGTCAAGGGAGTGAAGAAAACAGTTTATCTATTTATTTTACCAGTTTGTCTGTTAAAGTAAAAACTCAATTGATGGATTTTTGTAAAACTTGTGATATGGAAGTTTTATAATACTCGATTATCAAGTTTTTTAACAATAACTACAAAGATTTGATATAAGTAGGGATAAACCATTTGGATTTGAGCCAATAGTGAACGGAATAGTTTTTGCGTTAATTGCTAACGTAATTTACTTAAATTTTTTAAACCTCAAAGAAATCCGATTTTTGGAAAAAATCGGATTTCTGGCTTCGTGAAAATTATCTCGCACCGATGCAACCGTAGCCAACGGCTAATAATCCAGCATAGTAGCGGTTTGGACTAATTTCGGCCCGATGAAAAATTTAACGCAACTAAATCAACTACTTAAATACTTGTATACAACGATGAGCCCTAGAGCTAGAATCAGGCAGTTGATCACAGATTGTTGGTCTGCAATAGGCAGACTGTATGTTTATATCACAGACTGGCAGAACACAAAAGGCCGCATTTTTTGTAGACAGTCTATCACAGATATGCGGTTTATAAGACTGAAAGAGTTCAGAGTTCCCCTTTAACGGGATTTTTCTAGGACCAAGCTTAACAAACGTTTTTCCATCATCCGGCGTTTTAAATAGAGTTGTTGCGAAATAAAAAATGCTTGTAAAAAAAGCATAACTTAGCTACAATGAAAAAATATTTTTCATATTGGAGATACAATGATGCTAGAAACATTTCTTTGTTCCTTTAACAAAGATGAACGTCAGATGAAAGCTTTTACCGGGTTAAATTCATTCGATATTTCTAAATTATTAGGCACTTTTGAAAAATCACTTAATGAAAGCCAAAATTCAGCATCCATAAACCGAAAACGAGCCGTTGGAGGTGGTAGAAAACATACTTTGACAACTGCAATTTCGCTCTTGTTTTTCATTCATCTCAAAGTTTATCCAACTTATGATGTACTTGCCGGTTTTTTTAAAG
>Ga0233404_10000302_pt1 | contig 13247 bp, 12 predicted proteins | sample Na_oxic_2_MG_FD_179861 | JGI IMG/M metagenome (GOLD analysis project Ga0233404, IMG submission 179861) | Seawater microbial communities from Saanich Inlet, British Columbia, Canada - Na_oxic_2_MG | ecosystem: Environmental > Aquatic > Marine > Inlet | place: Canada: British Columbia | collected...
TGCCTACTCACAGATGTCTCCCATGTTTGGTCAACTGGCTCAGAGTGCAAGTCAGATGTTCGGAGACGACAACCGAAGGTTCCAGTTGGCTCAGGACATGGCTAAGTTCACCAGAGGGAATCAAGCTCAGAGGGGAACCCTTCGGTCACCTGCTGGAGCCTTGAAGGAGTCCTTCGCTGGCTTGCAGTTCCAAGAGCAGATGAGACAGCAAGACTTCGGCAACCTCATGGCAGTTGAGCAAGCGTCACCCGCTCGTAACATCTTCGCCATGATGACGGGCAATATCCGTGGGGATCTGGGCTTCCAAGAGATGGCTGCTCGTCGTCAGGTTTCACAATCCAACCGTGCCAACATGATGAACGCTATCTCTGGCATGGGTAACACCTATATGCAGGGTCAAGGGTTGGCACAGGGGAATCAATACTTGGATATACTGAGCGGGACGGGGCAGCAACAAGCACAGCAGCAAATGAGCGTTCCAAATTACTTGGCAAGGCCAGCGGCTCCTTCTCCAATGTCTTACTATGGCCCATACAACAATCAATATCATAGCCAAGTGGACTCGTTGTATAGCGGGAACCCATAAGGAGAACTGATGCCAGATCCAGGTTTTGATTTTACTCGTGGCGGGATTGGGGCAGAGCCTCTTCCCCCGATAGACTTCTCTGCAGGGTTCAAGTACCTGCAAGACCAGCAAGCCTTAGCCCTTCAGCAGTCTCGTGCCCTTCTCTCTCACCAAGGCAAAATGGCTGAGTTGTCTGTAGAGTCAGATAAGAACCAGATCCGTAGGGCTGAACTCTTCGACAAGGCTCTAACTCGTAAGCACGACTCTGAAATGCTGAATACTAGGCTTGTTGATAATGATAAGCAGAGGGCACTCAAACTCATTGAACTTCAATACGGTCGTGATAGCGATATCTACCGCAGGGGAAGCCAGCAAATACTGATTAAGGATCGAGAGAAGGGGCGTACTGAAGCACGGGAGATTTTTGATGCCAGAGAAAAGATGCATCAGGCAGGGATCACGGATAGAAAAGCCCAAAGAATACTAGACGAGGATGAACTCACAGAAGCAACTGCAAAAAGAAGAGACAACACTGCTGAGATTAAAGAGAAACATAGACTACAGGAAATAGCCCTTAGAGACGGAAGAACTGAAGCCGCTGCGGAGTTGGGTTTAGGCATCGCTAGGCTCATCAAAGATGGGGCATCTTTGTGGGTTCGTGAGCGAGAGCTTCAGGAAAGAATAGTTGATGGTGCTAGAACAGATAAAACTCGTCAAGACCAACTAGATGTTGAACGGGCTAAAGTTGAGTTGGACGAGCAAGAGCATGAGTTAAATGTAATAATAGCGGCTCAGTCTAATAGCGATGGAGGTGCCCGACCTCCCAAGTTGTTCCGAATCCAGAAAAGACTTGAGAGTGGAGATGTTAAAACAGCACTGCAGTCCTTGGGCACTCTTAAAGACGCAAAGGGCAAGGCAGAAACCTTATATCTGCCTTTGTTCAAAATAGCGGGTGTTATGACCCAAGTAGTAGAACTCTTAGAGAAGGACAAGACGGGAGAGTTCAGCCAAGAAGTCCACGAAGCGTTCGGAGAATACATCTCTAACTTGGATAAAGACGCTGTTGGAAAGTTCGATGGGGATACTTCCAGAGCAATAGGCCAAACTTCTGAAGATAATGTATTTTCGAGTGCGTCAGGTATAATCCGTGACAAGGATGAGCCTGTGGCTGCTTTCGCAAGTCGGCTTATTCAAGGCTTGTCACAAGGGTTTGCTTCGCAGTCTTCTCAAGTCATGCCCGACGACAGTAGTACACCTCTATTGTATGGAACAGACGAGGAAAACAAGAACTACGATGCTTGGGCCGATGTTTATAGCGACTTAGAAACACATTCTGGTTTACTTGCTAGTTCAGGTGAACTTATGGCAGACCTTCATAGCGTTCTGTTCGATCCTGACCCTCAAGTTGCTGTCAATTCAATGGAGCAGTTTTCAAATCCGGGCCAGACTTCGATAGTCAGAAGAACCTATAACATGATGTGGGATAACGCCGAGACCACCGAAGAAAAGTTTGAGGTCTTCAAGTTGATTGCTGGCAAGGCGGGTTACGACAATGTTACAGAGGTTGTGGCCTGGGCAGAGGAGTTGATTGATCCCGTGGAAGGTGGGGAGGGTGTGGATGCCAGAGAGTTGGTGAAGTTTGTCGGTTCACCCAGAGCATTGGTAGAACTCCATAAGCAACCTGTGTTTGATCCAACACTGACGAAGGCAAGAGTGAATGAACTAGCCAATCCGGGTAGGCTGACCCTAATCAACAACGCAATTTTGAAAGGCGTGGGACTTGGGGGTCCGGCAGTCTTATCTGGAATGATACCTATTAGCCAAGGTGGTAAGGAAGAAGATGTCGAAGTTGACTTTTTATATTGGCCGGAACCTAAAAGGTTTATTGCAAATCTTATTAGCGGTCGTGTCAGATCAAATGAGGAAATAGCAAAAGCTCTTTTGCATGAGTTCGAGTTCCTTCCTAATGGCCCCAAACGCAAGGAAGATTCAGGGGCTTTACTTCTTATGGGGGAACTAGGTGGGTCTGGCAATTTGTCCATAGCACAAATAGGGATGCAACTTGATCTGCGTAAAAAAGCAATCATAGACCATTTTGAAGTGTTCCAACCCTTGGGCAATCTCAGAGCAAGCGAACTGTACGATCAAGCCATCTTCAGTATCAAGAACGGGAACCTTGTCATGGGAGGATACTTAGACGATGAGGGTGACGAGGGTATGGAGTCTGTTCCTTTAGGAGATTTCAAGTAATGACTGATGGTATCCAACAATCGAGGATGATGGGCCTCATCACTCCACCAAAACTTGAGCCGAGTGGGGCTGATCCAGAACCTTATGGTGGACTGACTAGAAGTCAGTTTCTTTATAACCAGGAGATAAGGAAACTGACTGAGAAGGCAAGGGAAAAGGGGTGGGACGGCGATTACTTCCTTACCAGTGCGAAACATCTTCAGGATGAACTTGGCATGACAGAGTATGAAGGTGCTTTTATAGAGGCCGCTCAGAAAACTGGAAGGCAACTGTCTGCCATGTGGGACGAAAGTCCCGTTGGCAAAATACAAACTTGGTGGAACTCTGAGCCAGTCCCCATTAGCGAAACAAGGTTTGCTGCACCGGGTAAATCTTTCAAAGAGTTGAGTCCAGGATGGACTGTTCAGTCGAGTTTAGAGGGCAGAAAAAACATCAAGTTTGCTGGACAGCGTTTCACTGGTGAACATTTCCTCAAAGTCTACGGCAATGACAGCCGGATCATGGACTACCTCAATGGTTCTGGTGGCCCAAAAGATTTGGCTATCCGATTAGATGCTGCTTCCGCAGAACTTGAAAACTTTGCAACCATTTCAGACGCAGGAGTGGCTGGGTGGTCTGGCTACTTCATTGCCAATATGCTCTTAGATCCCACCAATCTTCTCTTCACTGGTACTGTTGTAGATATTGTGAATACAGCAAGGGCTTCCAAGCGTATGAAGAAACTCTTGGATACAGGGCAAGAGATTTCTCCTGATGAAGCAAGGGCTTTGCACCGCTCTATGACGGGACAAAGCCGAAGAGGAATGCTAATAAAAGCTGCTACTGCAGGTGTTGGAAGCGTAGGTATTGAATCCTACTTCGACAAGAAAGTAACCACTGGAGAAGTCTTATTGGCAGGTGTCACATCTATGGCCCTGGCAGGTCTTATCGGTGGGATTGGGGCAATGAGGGCCAAGGGTGTGTCAGAGTTGAGGGGTAAAGCCAGAGAATACTTCGATGACATTATGGCTGAGACTACAGCAGGGGCAGACGATGTGCCTACTCGTATCAGGCCCGATATGGGGGCAGACGAAGTTCAGGCAGTCTTGACTGCTGAAGCAACCAAGAGAATGAATCGCTTTGTTCGTGAAGGAATAGAGGCGGGTCGTCCTATGGAGGTTGTTGCTGAAGAAGCGGTTAGAGGATTGAACTCCATCCAGCAACTTGTTGGGCGAGTTTCTTCTTTGACTTTCTCTGATGGCAAAACTATTTCAGATCTTCAAACATCTAACGCTAATACTGTACGCACACTATATGCAATTCTTGGAAACCATCGGCTGTCATTCAAAGATGCAGATGCACAAATGATCGAAACTATCAGCGATCTTAATGCTCATAGGGGCATGAGGATCACGGAGATTTCTTCTCTACTTAGGGCAGAGTCTTCAAGAACTGGTGGCAATGGCATGAGGGGTAGGTTTCACGGCCTTGTCATTCGTGCCTTGGAGGGAAGGCTTGACGCAACACCTGACGAATACTTTACGAAACAAAAACCAGGCTCCAAAGACCCGATCCAAATGGACGAAATGGAGATTGATCTCGCAAAAGAGAAGGCTAGGAGATATGCCGACATGGTTCGAGAAGATGTCTTCTCTGAATATGAGGCATTGGCTCAAGGCACGGGATTGCGTTTGCCTATTGAAAACTACTTCCCCCGAACAGGTCGTGTTCGATCCAAGGTTGGTGAAGAGGGGCAAGAACTAACGCTTGAAATGCAATCTTTCACGGAGAAGTACCGTTCTTATCTGGAAGATTTGGTTGAGAAGGGCGAGATCCAACCTATAGGTGACATGGGTGCAGACTTAGACGCAGAAGTAACCCGAGTCGTCAAGGCTATCCAAAGTGGCCGTACTCAAAAGCCCGGTGAAACAACCTTTGACTACAGGCAGACGGATGACGGTCAACTGGTTCGAGAAACAGAATCACCTTTCATGGAAACGGTTAGCGAGACTGGCGAGATGCAAGCTCGAACGCTGGCAGGGCCAGAAGGTGTGGACATTCCATACGATGTCACTGAAGACCTGTATGCTGACGCTGCTGACCACTTGATGGGTAGCATGAGAAGGCACAGTGCGACAACCAACGGGGCTATCTTGTCGGCTGTTGGTGCCCCTAAAGGCCAGTCCTTGCCGGAGTATCGCAGTACAGAGCAACCTTTCCCCGCCACCCCTCGACCAGTGGAGGGCGAGGCTCCGAGGGTAGATGCTGAAGATATTGTTGAAGGCGACCCGTTGGCAACACAAGATAGATTTAGTGTCACACAAAGTGAAGTATTATACACAAATAGTCGTGGTCAAAAGGTCGTAGATTATATAATTGATAGCCCTAAAAATCAAAACATTGTGCCAGACGCTTCTAGTCGTGGGGGAACAAGAGATGCTTCGTTATTAAACAAAGACGGTGACATTATTGATGAATCGTATTCATTTGTCGATGATGCGATGGAAGGCTTAGAGTCAGAAGAAGGTTTCATTTGGCGTGGAATGAATGACGAAGAGTTTTCTTTATTGCAGAAAGGTGTTGTTGGTTCTCGTGGTGATCTTAACATCGGTGAGGCCCAAAAAGGCTTAACATATTTTGCAGAAGATCATGGAGCAGCGTTCAGTTATGCAGGTGGTTTTGGAACCACTAAGAATATGCCAACATACACAAGACCTTCGTATGTTGTAAAAATAAAAAAGCCAAACCCTGAAAACATTGATGAAGCAATGACATACCACGGGGAAGTTGGCGTGAAAAACTTTAAGGTTGATGATGTAGTAGAGGTTTATGAAGTAAGAGTTGCTAGTGAGACACCTGGCACGGCTACTTATACAGAAACGGAACCAGGGTCTGGGAAATACAAGGCTCAGGGAAGTTCCACTAAAGTCTCTCAAAGCTATGTTACTAAGAAAATAAACTTTGAACTTGATCCACCCACCCCCCGCACCCCCACCCACACCGACGATCTCCCCATCACTTCCCACGCCGAAGATGCAACTATCAACATCATTCCCTCTGCTAAAGCCCACAAGACAGACAACCCTGAAAAGTTCATTGAGGAAACCAAACCCGTTGTTCGGGAGGTAGTAGAGGCTCGCAAGGCCAGGGTTCAAAACGACGAAGAACTAGCCAGTAGCAATGAGCAACTAGCCGCAAAGATAGATGAAGTCAGAACTACACGGACTGATTTGGATGAACGGGCAAAGGCTGACATAGACCGGATTGCAAATGACTTGAGAATCGACAGTAAGAATGCATCAAGGGATCTCAGGGATTGGGAGAAAAGTCAAAACAACCTAGACAGGTTGGAAACAAAAGAGCAAACCATTCGTGACAGGTTCGATTCTCTTCGCACAAGGACTGAACAAAGACTTGAGGAACTTGAAGCCAAGCAGCGTAAAGCTGAAGAAGAAGGCTTTGTTCCCAAGCAGACTTCTGCTCTTGAACTTGCAGAGGTCAGTGACAACATTCACAAACTCTTGGTGCGAGATTTCAAGAAGAGGGGCAAGCATTCTCAGCGTGTCTTTGACAGGATTGGCAAGACTCAGAAGCAAATAGGAATACTGCAAGCCCGTGAGATTCTATTGGAATGGAAAATAAGAGGTAGGCAGTACGATCCTGAAGACATTGGTTCTGTACTAAGACAAGATCGAGGCTTGACCAAGAGCGTTGTTGACGATGCCCAAAAGTTCTTGGAAGAACATGATCCAAAATCCAAGATCCTCCAAGTCTTTGCAAGAAAAGACATGGAACCTGCCCTCAAAACTGTTCGCAGTCAGTTGCTAAAAAAGAACGAAGAGTTAGTAAAAAGGAACCAGGAGTACAAAGACCTTTCCCCAGAAGGCTTGACTGGCAAGGAGGCTGAAGAACTTGCGAAACTCAATAAGCGTTTCGATGAGATCAATGAGTTCAACAGATCCCTCAAGGGTCGCACACCTAAGCAGTACCAGAGGAACCTTGAGCGTATGCGTCAGGAGAAGATTGATGTCCTGAAGCGTGATCTTGAGGAATGGGGAGACCCTATCAAGGACGGACAACTTAGCGATAAGTTCAAGGTGTACGCCAAGGATAGGGTGGGGAAATATGAAAGTGAACTAGAGGAACTAGGTGAACTAGGAGGCGAGGCTGAGGGAGGTATCACTCATGCAAGGAAGTTGGAAGAAGAGGCTCTTAGGAGGGCAGACCTTTCTCTCGACAGATTAGATAGCGTGGAGTCAGAGCAAGCATTGAACAAATGGCTCAGAAAGAATGCAACGGCAGCGAACAAGCAAGAGATCCAAGCCATCAGGGATCAGGTCAAAGCATCCAGGCTGAACAGGAATGAGATCCGTGAGCGAAGGAAGGAGGCGGGTAAGCGAGAGAGAGAGGCTAATAAGGTATACAGGCAAACCTTTGATGAATCTCCTGTCCTTGGTAAAGACACTTCGTTGGGGGATGTGAATGGTCGCATTGCTGCTTTGCGAGAAGAAGTCTCCATGAGGAATATGTCGATGGGGATTGGCAGACAAGATGGCAAGTATGTGCCACTCAATCATGGCTACGGCAAGGCTATCCACGATGAGTATGAAGATCTGATTGAAGATGCTAGGGCAAGGGGGAAGGACGGACTTGCACAGAAACTAGAGGCTCAGAGGGATGCAGACTTCCAGAAACTTGGTGAACTAAGGGACCACTTCTTGGGGCAGAGTGGGCTAGACCAGAGTAGCGACATGGTTACTTGGGGATCTCAGTTCTTAACTTCAATCAACATTGCCATCAATAGCCTTGCTGACATTGCCCCGACACTAGCCAAGTCCAATGCTGATATGTTCTCTGGGGGTGAAGCTGTTGCTCGATCTGTTGTTTCGGTTATCCGTTCTACAGTCCAAGACGCTCTTGGATATGGAGCATCTAAGAATAGTTTAGGACAGTTCTTTGAGGCTCTTGACATAGAAGGGCTAAGGACGACTCAAGCATCTGGCCGTGCCTCTTCTGAAACCTCTCAGGGGTCCATTCGTCTTGATACAGAAGAGTTGAGTCGGAGGCAGGTAGCGATAAGAAACACTACTAAGGAAGTTTGGTCTTGGTCTTCTGTATTCAGAATAGTGCAGCCTGTAGTTCGTGGAGTTGCAGGACGATTGCATACAACCAGGGCACTTGAGTTGGGTGAAAAGATTTTCAAGGGGGATGTCCTTTCCGAAGGTGAGCAAATGTATGTTCGCCAGATGAAGATGTCCAACGATGAGTTGTCTTCTGCTTACCAGAACTGGGTTAGGTCGGGCGGGAATGAGTCTGTAACAGGCAGTGGTCTTCGGTCTGCCAACACTGACGAGTGGGGTGATCCATTAGTTGGGGAAAAGTTCAAGCAGGGGGTCGGAAACCATGTTGAGGCATCTTCTCTGAAGCCCCGCAAGGAAGACAGGATCACCACTAAGAAGGGTGGTGGCGTTTTGAGCGGCATGGATGCCAACACTCGATTCTGGAACAACGCATTCAACGCATTGCTTTCCTTCCCTCGCACAGCCTTCAAGGAATATGGATTGAAATCAATCCAGTCCATTGCTGTGGCACGACAAGCGGGAGACCTTGCGTCACATTATGCGATGACAAGAAACACCTTGACTGGCGGGGCTATTCTTTACGGGGTGTTTCAGTTGAAGAAGGAAATGAGAAGTCAGATGAGTCCTTGGTATGAAGAGGACGATTCAACATGGGGAAAGATCAAGGACTTCGGGGACTTCCTTTCTTATACCGGATTGTTTGGAACCATACTCGACATTCCAAGGAGTGGTTACTATGCCAGCAGAGATTTTGAAAGAGCAAAGAGGTCTGTTGGTGCAGGGGTAGCATTGGGTGCAACAGCAATACGGTGGGTAAGCCCCAGTCTCTCTGGGACAGCCAAAGTGGTGGGTGGAATGTTCGAGCTTGGAGAAACATTATATCGTGGTGGCATAAACGAAGACGATGTGCGGAGGCACTTGTCCAGGTATGGTTTCGCACCTGCCCCCGTAAGACCATCCTCTGTCCTCAATCCCCTCTTCAATGCCTTGATAGAAGAAGGCGTAGAGGCGGGTGTTGTTAAAGAAGTCCACAAGAAGATAGTTCCGTAATGCCCTTTGAAGACGCATCCCAGATTGGTCTTGCTGCAGTGGTAGCCCTCTTACTCTTGAGGGAAACCTTTTCGTTTCTCAAGTCACAGAAATTGAATGGAACCACCACCACCTACGAGACAAACAAAACTATCGGTATGTTAGAGACTGAGATCCGCAAGATGTCCCATGCTATCAACAACCTGAATCAGTTGTTGACCATGCAGACACACTTGCTGAAGGAGTCACGGGCTGAAAACCGTGAGACTTTGGTAGAGGTTCGCAAACTAAGAGAGGAGACTCGACGATGAAGTGGCACTTCTTGGTTGTGATATTGCTTGTGACTATCTCCGGCTGTGCGTTCTGGGATGGCTTCACCCGTGGGATTTCTGACGGGTCAGGTAGCGAAGCTGTCCTGAACACCGCTGGCGAATACACGGGTGCAGTCGTTAGAGATTCAGTTCCGCTACTCCCGTCACCGTGGCGAGAGATTGTCGTGGGCTGTTTGGCAGCGGTAACTGGTTGGGTAGCCAGTGCCAAAAAGAGAAGGGATCGGTGATCCAATGCAGTTTTTGAAAGATTTCCTAGTGTCGAGGAAGGCACAAGCGTTGTTGTTGCTCGTCGGGATAGTGGTTTTCGGTGAGTCTGTAGGTCTGTCTTCAGGCCAAGTTGACCTGAGTGCCAATGGAATCATGGCTTACATCCTTGGCAGAGCAATCCACGACAATGGCTTGAGCAAGTCCTAGTCGATACTTCTTCCGTAATGGGGGTCAGAGGATAGTGTTTCCCCTGGCCTCCCATTTTCTAGCATCCCCTCCCTGATCTCCGCTGTCTTTAACAAAACATGGTGAATCATGTTCGGGTCGTAGGGTCTGCCCGCTTGGTTCTGACTCTTCAGTATGTGCTTGATAAGGTACAGGGCTTCCTCTTCGTCCATCCATTTGTCGTCGTACTTGTAGTCAGGGAACCCTGTTACTTTCCTGAGAGTCATTCGGCTTCCGAACACCATAGCCATATACCTAGTGCGTCTGCCTCATTGTGGTCTGTGACCTCTGGGTATCTCTTCTGGATGTACTCCACCATGTCCTTCTTGCTGGCCCTGCCTGTCCCTGTGACTGCCTTCTTGATGGTCATGGGTGAGACACTGGAGATCTCCCAGCCCCGTTGCGTGGCTACAAGGATCAGCACCCCGGTCATGGCATTGAGGGTAAGGGCCGACCTGCCCGGTGCATTGAACAGTTTTTCATAGATCACTTGGTCAGGTCTGAGGGTGTGCAGCCAGTCATGGAACTCATGGAGCCTTTCGCCCAGGTCTTTGGGGAACTTCTTTATCCCGTGGCTTACATCTCCTTCACTGTGGAAGGCGAACCCGGTAGTGGTGCCGAGATCCAAGCACAGTATTCTGTTCATGTAAACAATCCTAGTTGGGCAGTACGCTCGTTTGCTATCTCGCAATACTCTTCGTTGATCTCAATGCCGATCCATCCTCTCCCTTCTTCTGAAGCAATCTTCCCGACTGTTCCAGTGCCAAGGAATGGATCAAGAACAACTCCGCTTGGTGGGGAGCCAGCCAAGATGCATGGTCGGGCTATAGCAGAGGGGAATGTGGCGAAGTGTGCCCCGGCATAACTAGCAGTGGAGGAGGTCCAGACGGAACGCTTCTGCCTCATGCCTGAGTCAGTGTACTCATTCCCCGACTTCGTTTGGTGTTCCTTCTCTTCGCTATCCCCGTACTTGTGACCGCCAAACTTGATCTTTGTTTCACCTAGATTTGCTGACTTCTCTTTGATTGAGTCCATGTCGAAGTAATACTTCTCAGACTTTGACAGTAGAAAAATATACTCATGCGACTTGGTGCATCGGTCGGTCACGGATTCCGGCATAGGGTTTGGCTTATGCCAAATGATGTCTTGCCTCAAGTACCAGCCATCTTCTTGAAGGGCTAACGCAACCCTCCACGGGATACCCAGTAATTGCTTGTTCGGTCCATAGCAATCACCCAGGTTCAGCCACAGCGTACCGTCATCTCTCAGGACATCTCGCACCAGCCCGAATACCTCCACCATCTTCTCAATGTATTCCGTTGGATGATCCTCTTGGCCGAGCTGCCCTTGTTCTCCGTAATCTCTGAGACCGTAGTATGGAGGAGAAGTCACTACACAGTTGACGCTCTCCTTCGCCAAGGTAGGAAGAACATCGAGGCAGTCTCCATGAAAGATATTAGCCATCTACCCCAGCACTTCCCAAGCCAAGAGGACTGTCCACGGTGTAGAAGTCCCGGCCCTCTGCCACTGGCAGTTCCAGTTGTCCCTCGCTATGCAGTAGTACGCAGAGGTCGGTGAACTGAACCGCCCATGCTTGATGTTCGTGCGACCACTCAATGCGAACCGACTCAGAGGGGCGACGAACCAAACGGGCACTGCTGGGCCACAGTTGCCAAACCTGCCTAGACTTGGGTTTCATTCATTCCCCCCCCTAGATCCCACAGTAGCCCTCGCATTCCTCATCCCAAAGAGAGAGTTGGTAGTCGGTGAGGTCAACCTCACCAAGAGGCTTTAGAGATCGGTGAACATACATCGGGTCGTCCTTATGCAACTCCCTGATTGCTATGTCGAAGTCCACTGCCTTTTGGAAATCGGCAGTATGATTTTTCTTTAGCCACTCCCAGTATTTATTTGAATGATAAGGGCAATAGTGGCAACTGCTTTTGGATGGTTTTGGTAGCCCTGCTTCTTCCACAATGTCTACGCATTGCGGCCTTCTCAACCTTGCGTCAATGAGAGGCCACTCGTTTGTCACCCATGAAGTGCGTGAAGGTTTGACCCTGGTAACTTCGTCCATGCTAATGCCTAAGAAGCACCGAACCTTCTCCTTGATTCGCTGGCGAGGTTGGTAGCCCATAAGTTCCCGCACCTTCTTCTCGATTGGCGTGACCTTGTACTCCCTCGTACATTGCCTACGCATGGGCATCTCACGGCCATCATCCATTGGCCTCCATGCCGGGATTGCCACAAAGGTCCGGTCGGTCTCAAGCAAGTCGGCACTTAGTTTGCCAGCAGAGCAGATATGCAGAGGGATACCATGATCCTCTGCCCAAGGCTTCACGATCTCCAGGTAGTCGTAGATGTATTGAGGCTCGTCGCCTGTGTCAGCGAAGATCGCTGCGTCCACCTTCGGCACACCTCGCTGCTCAAGTGCAGAGAGAACCAGCAGAGCGGTGGACTGCACACCGCAACCGAAACTCAAGTAGGTGTAGTCGTAGTCGCTCACCGTATGTATTCCTTTTGATACTCAGCAGCAGTGTCGAGGGCTTCTCGAATCACCTTCTTCGCCCACTCCATGAGTTCTTCAGGGGTTGCCTGACCTGTGTTGGCCTTCAGCCCTCGCAGTTCCTTCCTCACCACCTTCTTCTCTTCCTTCGTGAACTCGTACCAGATCCCTATCTTCACAGTGCCCCCCTTACCAATTGCCTGTAATCCTCCTCGGCCCCGCTATGTCGTAGCGGAGCATAACATGATTCTGAATCTCTTGTATTGAAGACTTGATAGCATAGCCACCAGGGCCAGTGTCCACCCGCAGGTCTCGCCAACGCACAGGGTAGCGACCACTGCAACCTAACTCAGCAGCTTCTATCTTGAGTGCCTTACGCCACGCATGACGAGCGGCAGTGCGTAGGCGACGACCAGACTGACGGATCTCTGGATCTGCTGAGAGTTCTAACTCAAACGAACGGTCGAGTAGGTGGTTGATCTGATCGCAGATATCCAAGTCCTCTAGGTTAAGAGGAAGATGTTCCTTGCATAGTTCATTGAAGAGTTCACTGCTGGAGAAGCAGCCCCACTCAGGGTCATAACTTAGAAAAAGTTCGGAAGTCATAGCACTCCAAGAAGGGGGTGAGGGAGGGAGCGATCTCCTTCTCCCCCACCCCGAGGAGGTGTTACTTAGAATGGCACATCGTCGTTGGCGATGAAACCTTTAGGTTCCACTGCCGCCTCTGCTGGGCCTGTGTGTGTCGCTGCACCGGGGTTCCGGCGAGGGGATGCCAGTTTGCTGGAGGATACCCTCGTCGCCATGCCTCCAGACTTCTTGGAGTATGACTCCACCGTGAGCAAAACCGTGCGACCTATTTCCATGCACTGCCTCAAGTCTTCAAGGGGATTCCACTCCCTTGCCTCTCGCTCCCCTGCGGGAGTCTCCCAGTATTCCTGAGTGGGGTAGTCGAGTGCCCCCACCAGTTTCCAGAAGATCCACACTCCCTTGTTGTCGGGGTCGCCAAGTTCAGCGGTGACCCACTGCCTGATCGACTGCCCCCCTGCCCCGTAGGTAACGCAGACTTGCGTGTC
>Ga0233404_10000304_pt1 | contig 13235 bp, 15 predicted proteins | sample Na_oxic_2_MG_FD_179861 | JGI IMG/M metagenome (GOLD analysis project Ga0233404, IMG submission 179861) | Seawater microbial communities from Saanich Inlet, British Columbia, Canada - Na_oxic_2_MG | ecosystem: Environmental > Aquatic > Marine > Inlet | place: Canada: British Columbia | collected...
TACAAGTTCATCGAAATTGCCCCCTTTATTATTTACTGAGCATCATCAAGCTCATGCCGCTTCGGCTTTTTTTCCTAGCCCTTTTCAAAGGGCGGGGGTGTTATGCCTTGATGGAGTGGGGGAATGGGCAACGACTTCGGTGTGGTTAGGTGAAGATAATCATTTAACACCACAGTGGGAAATTGATTTTCCACATTCTTTAGGTTTGTTATATTCAGCCTTTACTTATTTTACCGGGTTTAAGGTTAATTCCGGTGAATATAAGCTCATGGGATTGGCTCCTTATGGCGAGCCGAAATATGTCCAAACGATATTGGACCATTTAATTGATCTCAAAGAAGATGGCACTTTTCAGTTAGACATGCGTTATTTCAACTATGCGGTTGGGTTAACCATGACAAATCGCAAGTTTGATAAACTTTTTGGGGGACCGCCGCGCCCCCGAGAAGGTACTTTAACGCAGCGCGAAATGGATATTGCCCGTTCTATTCAAGCAGTGACTGAAGAAGTTGTGCTACGTTTGGTGCGGAATGTCCATAAAGAATTGGGGGTAGATTATTTGTGTTTAGCCGGCGGTGTTGCCCTTAATTGTGTCGCTAATGGGCGTATTTTGCGGGAAAATCTTTTGAAAGATATTTGGATTCAACCGGCAGCAGGTGATGCCGGCGGTGCTTTAGGTGCAGCATTGAGTGTTTGGCATGAATATCAGGATAAACCAAGAGCCGTTAATCAGGTTGATTCTATGCAAGGGGCTTATTTGGGACCACAATCTTCTGATACGGATATTCGTACTTATCTTGATTCTATTAACGCACCTTATGAATATTTGCCTGATGATGAACTTTTGCCAAAACTGGCTCAGATTTTGAGTGATGAAAATGTCGTGGGCTGGTTTCATGGGCGGATGGAATTTGGACCGCGTGCTTTAGGGGGGCGTTCTATTCTTGGTGATCCCCGTAGTACAAAAATGCAGTCGGTGATGAATTTAAAGATTAAATTCCGTGAATCTTTTCGCCCCTTTGCGCCGTCTATTTTGCAGGATCGCGTGAGTGATTATTTTGAGATGGAGCATATCAGCCCTTATATGTTATTAGTGGCGGATGTTAAACCTGAATTTCGGTTGCCGCTGACTGAATCACAGCAAAAGTTATTTGGCATAGAAAAATTGAATGTGTCCCGTTCAACTTTACCGGCAATTACGCATTTAGATTATTCTGCTCGTATTCAAACGGTGCATTCTGAAACCAATCCGCGTTATCATGCCTTGTTAAAACAGTTTGAAGCGTTAACCGGTTGCCCTATCTTAGTCAATACATCATTTAATGTACGTGGCGAGCCACTGGTATGTACTCCTCAAGATGCTTATCAATGTTTTATGCGAACGGAGATGGATTATTTGGTATTAGAAAACTGCCTACTTTCTAAGCACAATCAGCCCGTTTGGGCAAAAGATGAAGCGTGGAAACAGGAATTTGAATTGGATTAAGGGAATTGGGAATTGATATGGGCAACCACAAGGGATTGCCCCTACTAATTGAGGATTCTGTCATGACAACTTTAACGATTGAACTCCCTGAGAATTTATCCCATCAAATTGATATGCGAGGGATTTCTCAACAAAGTTTAAAACAAATGTTTATTCGGGGATTGCAAGTTTTTTTCCGTGGAGAATCCACAAACCAGGACAAAATAGCGTCCACATTAACACTTCCTATTGATAATGAAGCCTTTACTCATCATAAGGTTGCGACTCTAGACGATGCTTCTGAAGCAAAGGAACCGGTTTATTGCTATCCGACTGTATCAGTGCCACTATCTTCCTTAGATGGCTTAATTGCTATCATGCCCGGTATAGAAGGAGATGCCCTAGCAGATACTGAAGCACTTTATAATGAGGTTTGATAAAATGAAACCAGAAATTGCCATTGATTCCTCATTATTAGTGGGCTTGATATATCCGAACGATAATTGGCATTCGCGATCTGTGGCACTATGGAATGCCATTAAAGCAACAGCTTATTTAGGTACTTTTTTTGATTGCGTTGCTGGTGAAACCATCAGTGCCGCTACACGCCGTTTGCATGAAAAAAAACGTTTTTCTGAGGTGGAAATTTTATTTGTTCAACTCAATACTTATGTTTCTGTTGAAACGATGACTTGGATTTTGCCAGATGTTCCCCGTTTATATCCAGAAATCATTAATTTGATGCAGTCATCATCAGGCGCATTAAATTTCAACGACGCACTGATTGCTTTAGCCTGTCGGGAGCGTGAAATTCCTGCCATTGCCAGTTTTGATACTGATTTTGATCAAATTGAGTGGTTACATCGTATAGCGTTGCCTAAAGACGTGATTGCCCTGAATGATAAATGAGAGACTTGAATAATTTTAATTAAAGAAATACTATTTTTGGCAAAAATAGTATTTCTAATAGACAGATAACTGATAACTGATAACTGAAAAATGAATATTGAAATTCCCAATAAAAAAGGATTGCGTGAATTTGGATTGATCACCGGCGGCTTGTTTGTAGGGCTATTTGGCTTGTTATTCCCATGGCTATTTAGTTTTGCGTTCCCCTTATGGCCCTGGCTTATTGCTGGGGTGCTATGGGGATTAGCTTTACTGATACCCCAGCATTTAAAATGGATCTATCGAGGCTGGATGTCCTTCGCGCTCGTATTAGGTTGGATAAATACCCGCCTTATTTTGGCGATCATGTTTTACTTGATTATGACACCCATGGGGTTAATTATGCGTCTATTTGGAAAAAATGCCATGAAAAATAGGGCACGACAATCTGATAGTTATCGCACCTTAACACCCTCCCGTTCACCTCAACATTTGGAGCGTCCATTCTAATGTTAGATTTGCTGAAAGACCTTTGGGCATTTATGAAAGAACGCAAGAAATTTTGGCTTGCGCCGATTATTATCGTGTTGTTATTATTAGGCGGATTGATTGTGTTGACACAAGGTTCAGCCGTTGCACCGTTTATTTATACGCTCTTTTAATTGTTCATGCGAATTAATCGTACCACGATTGAAATCAATACAGAAAATGATGGCAAATTTGGTACGTTAAAACGTTAAGGAGCAGGTTGCAAACCTGCTCCAGCAGAAGACAAATAGGTTTAGGGAATTAATTTTTCTTCTTTCATTTTTTGTATCATAAAAGCCGGCGGTGCTTTAACGGATAACGCGAAAATTAATCCCAATTGTTTCATATTAAATTCTATTTCATTGTGTAGCATCCCACCTAAATATTCTTTGAGGATTGGATTATTATCCGCAAAATAACGATTGACAATATTTTTTATTCCCCCCATTTCCACTTTTATATCCAATTTTTTGATGTTGGGTATATAAAAATCAGGTAAAATTCTATTTTTCAAATAAGTACTTTGTTTAAAATCCTCTGAAAGTTTGAAATTCAGCGAAATATCTTTATACAAAATAATTTCTTGATGCAGAAATAAACTACAAATACCATCCGCTGACAAAGAAAAAACAGGATATATATCAGATATTTGTGGTAATAGTCGATTAGGATAGAATTTCAAATTAAGATATTTTTCTGCTATCCTGAAATATTTATCGTAGCTATAAAAATTGCTATAAGTGATTTCATCAAATGCTTTGTAGTATATCCGCGCTTCATTTGGATTGGCAGTATCATTGGCAACATCAATAAGTAAATTGCCTAATTGGATGGCATTTTGGAAATAGCGATCATCCAGGATAATATAAACCTTTTTAACTATCACCCCCTGCTGTTTTAACTGTTTGATGTTCTCAAGTTGTATAAATTGATCAAATAGCCCATCTCTAATTGACTGACAGAAACCAATTGGATAGTCAAGCACATCGACAATACCATAAATATCTCTCTTTATTCTTCGATTTAATTTCTTGCTCGTGTTTTTTATAAAATGCCTGATCGAAATTATCCCGCATTATAGATAAATCATGCATAATTTTTTCAATTTCTGGCATCACAAGAGCTTGCGTTAATGATTTTTGCTCTGCCTCATCAACGACATCCATACTAAAAGCCAGCGTTGATATATGTTTGATATAATCTGAAAATTGATTCATGGTTATAAAGTGTATTCTTTTTTCAGTGGTATCATGTATAAGTACGAAAAAGTATTTTCACTTTTTTCAAAATTTCTTAAAGAAATAGTATTTTTACCAAAATTTTGAAAGAAAGATTTGCGTACCTACCTTCTAGCTATAGGTTCTTAACGTATCTGTTTCAAGGGCTGTTAATCAATTTTACCTGATTATAATAATTCATCTAAATAAAGTTTTAGATTAAGGGCATTCAAAATATGTTTAAAATTGCGACGTGGAATGTTAATTCCTTACGTGTTCGCCTACCACAAGTATTAGATTGGTTAAAAAAAACAAAACCTGATATTCTTGCCTTGCAGGAAATCAAAATGACTGATGAACAGTTTCCTATTGAGGAAATACAGGCAGCCGGCTATCAAGTTCTCTTTGCTGGACAAAAAACCTATAATGGGGTTGCCCTATTGAGTCGTTTGAGTGGCTCCGATGTCATCACCGATTTACCCGGTTTAAATGATCCACAACGGCGCGTTTTGGGCGCGACTTATAACAAGTTAAAAGTGCTGAATATCTATGTACCCAATGGGAGCGCGCTTGGTTCTGATAAATATCAATATAAACTCAATTGGCTCAAGCATTTACATCGTTATATCAGTGAAACCCTAAAACAGTTTCCCCATTTAATTGTGCTAGGTGATTTTAATATTGCGCCTGACGACCGGGATGTGTATGATCCGATGATTTGGAAAGAACGCTTAATAGTTAGCCCACCGGAACGGGCAGCTTTACAAGATTTACTCAACTTAGGTTTACACGATACTTTTCGTTTATTTGAACAGCCCCCAGCACTTTTTAGTTGGTGGGATTATCGTACCCATGCTTTCAAGCGCAATCGTGGTTTACGTATTGATTTAATCTTAGCCAGTACCGTCCTTAAATCAACCTGCACCGCTTGTACGATAGATATTGCGCCTCGTTCTTTGGAACGCCCTTCTGATCATACGCCTGTATTGGCGACATTCAATATTTGAGCTGTCCATAACATAAAAAATCATTTTTACTCACTATCCTATTGATTATGTTGCAATTTTCAATAAAGACCACCCAAGCCGCTGGTCCAGCAATAGCGGTAAAAGTGGCATGAAATGTGGTTAAAGCGTTGGCAATTGATACTGCAATAGATGGCGTTCAAGACCTTTTCAAAGATCGCGTTGAACCGGCTGAAGTTGAAACGTTGCGTCAGCGCATTGATGAATTAGAACAACAACTGGTAACGCTGCAAAACCAAGGCAACTATCCCTCAATGGCAGAATTGAACGCCGTTCAGCAAATCGTCACCGGCTAAGACAACATGGTAGAAACCACCGGTACCCGCTTAGATTCAGTGGAACAACGCCTTGCTGCCATGGAAAAGAACCTTATCGCCTTTAGACAAGCTCTGTTCACTTTGCCTAGCGAGCGTAGGGTGGGTAGCTAAACCCACCGCAACCATTCAATTAATGAAAAGAGCGTTGAGAATAGATAATTGATGAATTCTTGATAGGGCGATAAGAGGGCTGGTATTAGAAATGACGATCATACTTTATTCTCTAACGCTTTATCTAACCAAGCATTTTCTTGTTGAAGTTCCATTTCAAGTTCTTGTGGAGTCCCATTAATAAAAGAAATTTTCCGATTACCCAAAAAATCGACCATAAATTCTTCATAAGTTAGCCCCAACATTTTCGCACCTTGTGGAATGGAGATATTAGCCTTTTGATACTCACTGGCTACAAAATCTTCACAAATAGTTTGCTTGAGTACATCATTCATTGTATTTCATTATTGTCTGAATCCGGATTTACCGGATTTAAGGATTAACCGGATAAAAACCAAACCCCGCTACTCATCCTGAAAATCCTATAATCCGGATAATCCGGATTCAGACTATTTACTTTCTACTTGCTAACCTTTTGTAAAAAATAATCGTTGACTTTAGTTTAGAAACAATGGCAAAATGTCAAACCTTATTTAATATTGTTTTTAATCAAGGTTAACATCCAATAGGAATTGACAAATAGAATTAACACTAGAACGACTTGAAACTGAAACACTCCGGTTACCGATTAACATTCGTGCCAAATTAGCCCAAAAGCTCTTATCAAGTGTGGCATTGGATAATAAAAACCGTGACAAACAACGGGTTCAACAGTTAAGTTCTTGGGCGCATAATTTACTCGGTATTGCTAAAACTGAATTTCCCGTGATGATGAGATAAAACAGGATTATGTGGCTTATTTTGAGAAAAAGTATCTATTTCTCGTTCCCACGCGCTGGCGTGGGAATGCCTTGGCGACGCGCCAGCGTCGCGTGATCGATAGAGAAATTTTAATCTTTATCTCGTTGCCCACCATACCTGGCTTACCCACCTACTTGGCTGTTCTTCTCCCGCACGGCTTGTAGCAAAGGCTCCAATACCAAGTTAGAATCAATTTTACTCTGACTCCAATTATTTGAGGCCAAATTTAATTCGAGCCTGACCCCTTTTATTTGTGCTATCTTTCGCTGTGAGTAAATAGACTCCTGGACGCATACCAGTTAAAGGATGTTGGTAAATCCTTGTTAATTCTGCTAATTTTGTTCAAAACTCTTGGCATATTTCTAAATTCCACTTCCAAATTTCAACCGATTCCAAACAATCATTTTATTGAAATCGTTATGTACAAAAGTGGAAAAATAGGGGACAGACCACATTTTATGTTTCCCCCAACGGAGGTTATGTGTTTGGAAGCAAGCAACACTTGTAAGAGGGCAAGAAATATTTTTATAGTCAAGAGGGCTTCGATAATAAATGTGGTCTGTCCCCTATTATTCCAAACTCACGTTAAAACGATAATTAGGACATAGGTAAATTGAGGTCACACTCCACCAAAGAACTTAGCCGCTGCTAAGAGTTGTGCATCTTCTCCACGCGCACCTAATAAAGAAACCCCAATTGGGCATCCAACTTTTTCTATTAATGGCATAGATACTTGTGGTAAACCTGCAATGGTAGAAATACAAATATTCTTCATTGCATTAGCTCGAAATGCCCTTGCTTCATCTATGGGACGGCCTTTCAAGGGAGCAATATCAGGTGCTGTTGGTAACACTGCTATGGTGCCTTTTGGAATAACTGTGTCGATGTAACTAACCAAGTCTTTTCTTATAAGCTTTTTATCCTCCATGTATTTTTGAGTAACGGAGGGTATCTTTTCTAATCGACCACGGATTTCCTCACCAAATGTATCCAGATTTTTGGAAATCCACTTTCCATGCACATTATTTAACTCCCACCACTGTATATTTCTCAACACTTCGATCCATGTTGAAAAATCCGGTTTTCCTAATTCGCTCCTAACAACATCAATAGATAAATTCGACAAACTTTCAATAAAGCTGTCGTACAGGACAGTAACAGTTGGTTCTAAAGCATCAAATAAATCTTGTGCTATTACAATTCTCTTAATCTGAATTTCAGGAATATCAATACTAAGCAAAACACTACCAATTTTCGCTAAAATGTCTGGTGTTCTAGAAAACCAACCAACCACATCGAAACTGGATGCCATAGGATGAACACCATCCAACGAGATAATCCCATGACTTGGTCGAAAACCGTAGATACCACAATACGATGCTGGTATACGTATAGAACCAGCAGTATCAGTACCTAAAGCAAAATCTACTAGCCTTCCTGCAACCGCTGATGCAGAACCACTAGAAGAACCGCCAGGAATTCTATCTGGACACAAGGGATTTAATGGGGTTCCATAGTGGACATTTTCACCATCAAGCGAAAATGCCATTTCATCTGAAATAGTTTTACCAACCATAGTTGCACCTTCATTTAATAAAGCTTCCACTACAGGTGCTGTATTTTCGGCTACCGAATGTGTACTTTTCCAATGCGTATTTCCACAGCCAGTAACGAACCCTTTTACGTTATAAAGCTCCTTTACTGCAAAAGTCAGAGATGAAAGTTTTCCAGCTTTATTTGGAGCTACAGTAATCATTTCACTTGGAACAAAAGCATTACACTTGTCCATATTTTCCATAAAATTGCCTCTTTATTTATACTCAGCGCGGGCATAAACTTAACTTTTTAAATGAATTTTTTTGTAGGGTGGGCAAGTGTTTTTTTGCCCACCATCATCGCTTCGGTGGGCAACAAAAGGACGTTGCCCACCCTACATAAAAGTGAAAATTATGCCCGTGCGGAGTATATATACCAGATATTACCGTTGTACCGAATAAGCGATATTTGGTAGCAAACGTAGGATGAGTAAAGGGACGAAATCCACCTTTTCATTCAAATACGGGTTTAGCTTCGCTGACTTCGTATTGCTATCGCTCTACCCGCTCTACGATTGATAATTCATTAACCAAAAGCAAGCGTAGGGTCACTGCCATTAAGTTAAGAATTTTTACTTTTATTATCAACAAGATACATGGTAAATTTGGCATAAGGGAAAAATAGGGGACAGACCACATTTTATGTTTTCCCCAACGGAGGTTATATGTTTGGAAGCAAGCAACACTTGTAAGAGGGCAAGAAATATTTTTATAGTCAAGAGGGCTTCGATAATAAATGTGGTCTGTCCCCTATTATTCCTGTACTAATTTTGGTCCTCAATTTCAGTTTGGAGATTTTGGAATATTTTACTCGTGAGATAACCTAAAGCATTCTGAAATTTGGTGAACAATCGACAATGGTAGCTCGCAAGCTCATTTACAATTTTGGGATTAACAAAATCTTTCGAGTTTTTAGTGATAAAACAGCTCATTGGTGTTGATATGGTAGTCAAGTGTTTAACAATTGAGGCATATACTATCGAATCTTGGGGAGAAAGTTCATGAGTTTTCTGAAAAGTGATAGCCGTTCTCATAATGTCTAAGTCAATTGGCACAATTTCAACACTGTTAAGAATTTTGTCTAACGTCTTATCAAGTTCACGTTTCTCCATCTCACGGCTATTGAGAAGTAATTCATTGATTTCCCCCCTTCAAGCTTTTGAGCAGTATACTGATAAGGTTTTGACCGCGATACTTCCTTTATTTCTGTCGTAAATAATCTATGGGCTGCTTGCCGCCGTTTTAAACGACGTACCCAAGCCTCATAAGATTCACCAATGCAAAAGGCCGGTAATACAAGAACTATTTCCTTAGATTTGGCAAGTTCAAGTAAAGTGACACAGCTTTCATGTTCTTCTTGAAGAAAAGCTAGTTCCAAAATAAAATTAGACTCGGCATAAACTATCATATCTCATCAATCCTCACCGAGCCATGTTTAATGGTTTCATACAATCCGGAATCAAACAGCCAAGCTAATTCTTTATCCATTTTTTCATTATTCAATTCGGAATCGACCAAAGTGTTTATCCAATTATTGACAAGTATTTCAAAACTGTATTGGCTAATTTCGTTAAGTGACCAACATGATTGATCAAAATAGGGACTTAAAACTCCATTAGCATTAATGATGTAATCGGGCAATGCTTTGTCACCTACTGAATTGGAGTTTTTCCAAAGATAAAAATTATCGGAAAGCGCAAGTAAAAAGTAAGGTGCATTTGGCGTTACCTCATATCTTAGGAGATTACATCGCATTTGAGTCGCCCATTGGGTGTCAGCATCAGGCTGTTTTTTTATTTCTACCACTAATTGCAAAACATAGTCAGCATCATAGACGGCAATATCAGCGCGTTTCTTCATATAATTTCCGTTTTTTAATGTAAGGTAGGAGCATGAAAATAATATATCCATAAAAAATCAAGTCAATAAGGGTTCAAAAAGTACAACGAACTTTTAAAAAACATAAACCAAAAAGCTTAAAAAAAGTACAACAGATTAACGGACTTAACGGATTTAAAAAAAGCGAAGGGCTCCATTGAGTCTGCCAATCCGATGTACTCAATTTTTGAACAAGATTACACGGATTAAATGATAAACAGGATTATTCTATCCTGCACATCCTTTAATCTGTGTAATCATGTTCAGACAATTAAAATTCGGCAAATCCTTTAATTAACACCACAAACACCGTGCTGGATGATGGGTTTCGCTATTGCTCTACCCATCCTACGCTTGCTATGGCTACACCAATAGCTAATGTTAAAGCATAAGACACTAATTTCATTAATAGCAATACCTAATTATGCTAAAAGGACTACACATACAATACTCATTAGTATGTTGGAGTAGCCCTTTTTTATTGCATTATTTCAAGAATAACTAGAGCCAAAAAACTCAATCTTCAGCACCCGGTGCTACCCAACCAACGGGAGCCACGTCTTTTTCGGGTGGCTTGAGACGAGAGGCATAGTCAATAACTGCTTTCATATCTCGCTCGGTAAATTCCTTGATTTGTTTTACCATATCGGGGTTAGCATTGCGTCGTTTACCATCACGAATCCATTCAAATTGGCGTAGCATATACTTATAATGCTGTGCTTGGAGACGCGGGTAGAAATATTCTGCGTAGCCTTGGCCATTTTCACAGTGGCATTTGACACAGTTTTTCTTAAATAACTGTTTGCCATGTTCTAAGTCATCCCCAGCCCCAACACCATTGTTGGGATTCATGAGCAGTTTTTCTTCTATATAAGCGGTAACATCACTTACTGACTGAGGACCACCTATCGCTCTTTCTAATGTGAAAGGATACATGGTTAGGTTGTCACGATTTTTAGCCCGAATATCAGCCAATTGTTTAATTAGTACTCGGCGATGCTGTCCTGCTAGTTGAGGAAAAGTTCCATCTTCTCTTCCCCAACCTGTATCTAAGTGACAAGCTGCACAAACTTCATAAACATCCATGCCATTTTCCGAATCAGGCTTTAATTTCAGAGCTTTGGCTAGCTCGTTGTCACCGCCGACAATCCAACCTTCTTTTGGTTTGACTAAGTTTTCAACGTTGCAAGTGGAAGGGGCCCCTAACTCGGCACCATCAAGTACAACTTTTTTCTCATCAGCAGCTATACTACTGAAGCTCATAGCAGCAAAAGAAATACTTGCTATAGTGGAGATTACTTTTGTTTTTCTCATATAATTTTCTCATCAAAGGGTTTATACGTTACGCAGTGGGGCAAATTGTCCAGCTTAAACAAAAAAAGATGCTATCCCTTTTCTTCAAGAGATAGTATCTGTAACGGTATTAAAAATTAGATATTAATCTAAAAAATGAGCGGTATCCAATAATAACCGCAGTGGAATTATAGTTTTTCAAATAAATAATTTCACAAATCTGTTAGGTTTCCAAAACCTAAGCAGGTTTAAACATCTGAATTTATTTTTCTGAAAATCTATAAAGTATTTTCCAAACCGGGTAGGTAGGGTCGGTATAATGAAATGAAACCGACCATTTCGGTTAATTATACATAATGGTCGATTGCGCATTGCTTCACCGACCCTACATGGCTAGAAATTTGTTAATAATAAAAATAGTGGTCTGTATCCTATTCTTTTTCGCCCGTGACCGAATCAAAGTTTATGATGATTGGGGTCATTTGATCTTTACCCCCAAATCGGCTGTATGTACTAACAGATATGGCGAAAGTGCCGCCATCACCATTACCGGCAAGAGTAACTTGTGCTTTTAATGTTCCTGTACCTTGTGGATTGAGTTTAAGGTATGAAATGTTTGGGTGATCAGTATTGTTTGGTTGGCTTGCTACAATGAATTGTTCGGTATCCTTATTGTATAAATTAATTACTGTTTTCATTGTTTGATTGGGGTTGTTTGCAATAATGTTGCTTGTTTGTACATAATATGTAGCATTTGCATCGTCAATATCAAATACATATGTTAAACCTTCAAATTGGTTGCCATGCAATTTTCCCCAGTTAAGTTTGCCATCAGCATTAATTCTTTTTTCAGGAGAATTATAATTATCATCTGGTATTACCGTAACAGACACAGTATCTGATTTATTAAAATCACCGGGAGAGCGGTCATCAACGTCATCAACGTCATTTGACCAATGTGCCTTATTATTCAAATATGAGTTATTACTCATATAATGTGCCTTATTATTCAAATTATCTGCTTTAACTGTTATGTTATAGGTGTTTGCTTGATTAGGATAATCTTTTATCACCCAAGAATATATACCATCATTAGCCAAATAATCTCCATCCAAACCGTCATCTCTTAGCGTTCCATTCCCAAATTGACTTTCTGCGTAAACATTTGCATCCAATATAGAATATCTATCACCTTCTAAACTAGCTATAACATCTATTGGTTTGGGATATTTCCCATCTTCATATATAATGTCTGCAACCAAACGAACACATGTGGAATTGGTGAAATCACCTTGTTTTGTGTAACTTTGCATTTTGTTATTTCTTGAATCTGTAAATTCAATTCTGGTTTTAAACTTTCCGCAAGCCATATTATATGGAAGCTCTCCTTTATAAAAACCAGCATTATCAGTATCTGACAACTCAATTGTGTGTTCTTCTCCATCATAATCGGTTAAGTATGCTTTGACTGTCTGATCTTTTAAATGGTCGCTTGGATCATTTTCTTTTGCACTTGATTTAATTTCAGCAGCAATATGTTGTTTACCAGTTTCTTCGTTGATTCCATAGTTATGCCAAATATATTCGTATTGAATAACTGAAGCATTTCCAGCAGAAGAAAAAATGACTGCTAATAATACAAAGGTATAATATTTCAATTTTAAATTCCCAATGATTAAAAAAAATTTTATTGTGACTACTTACTCAGAGCAAACACAAGGGATTACCCCTACAAAATTCAATGGTAAGTATGTATGACAATCCTTTATGGTGTCCATACAGAATAAAACTCACGGTGAAAAATTTAGTTTTTCCTTATGATTAAATATGCCCTAACACCGCTCTTCTCACGCCGTCAAGGTTCGGGTGCAGCAAGCAAGCGTAGAGTAGAGTAGTTAGCGAAACCTACCATTATCATTTGACAAACATAAGGGTTGCAGCGATATACTCAGCGCGGGAACAAACTGAACTTTTCTAATGAACTTTTATGTAGGGTGGGCAACGTCCTTTTGTTGCCCACCGAACCGATGATGGTGGGCAACTACAAACTCATTTAAAAAAGTTAAGTTTATGCCCGCGCTGAGTATAGCTAATATCCACCCTACGTTCGCAAATTA
>Ga0233404_10000305_pt1 | contig 13189 bp, 10 predicted proteins | sample Na_oxic_2_MG_FD_179861 | JGI IMG/M metagenome (GOLD analysis project Ga0233404, IMG submission 179861) | Seawater microbial communities from Saanich Inlet, British Columbia, Canada - Na_oxic_2_MG | ecosystem: Environmental > Aquatic > Marine > Inlet | place: Canada: British Columbia | collected...
TAACTTGGGTATTCCGGACCAACTTAAGGCCCTTTTGAAAGCGGATGCCGAAGCTCATATTCTGGTTTATTTTCCGCAAGGCGAAATTGAGGCTTTCCCAGTTGCCAATGAAGGCCAACTGTTGGAAGCGACGATAGAATCCACGGCCACAATGACCGGTGATTATCAATTAGCGTTAGTGTTCACGCGACGTGGTGGTGATGCTTTACAAATCCGCGATTGGTATAATGGTTTCGCTGGCTTGACCAGTTTTGGGCGTTTGAAAATTAGTGGTGAGGTGCCGGGCGAGGACGCTTCAGATGTCGATGGAGATGGCTTGCTTGATAAGCCGGCCAAAGATTCCAAAGTTGAAGCGACTGGCACCGTCTCAGTTTGCGCTGAAGAGGGTGCGTTAACTCGACGTGTCGAAACAAGTAGTCCTTCAGCAACAATTGAATTAAAACCGGCAATGAGCCAAGTTTTGAAAGTGTTTGCAGAACTCAAAATCACGACTGACACCTATTATGCCGAAACTGGCCAATTTCCATTAACCTTTGAGGAGATAAGCCCATATTTAGCCAGCGAAACTCAATCGTTGGTGGCTCACATCCAGTTAAACTCCAAGGAGCCGTTTTCTTATCAGTTTACTCTGAAGGATGATCTAGAGCCAGCAATAGCTGGGAAAACGGTTCAATTTGTTTATGAATCAACTACCCAAATGTGGTTTTGCCGTTCTGGACATGAGAATGGTTTAGACTCTCAATATTTGCCGCTAGGTTGTCGTAATTAACCTTAAATATACATGTCAATACAATGCTCTTGTCATTAAACGCCACTTACTGCAAAACAAGCGAAGCGAGAAACTGAATTTAAAGAACTCTCGCTTCACTCGAAACGAGCAATGGAATAAGTTTTTGGGCACCCTTCATCTAGCCAGAAAAGTAGTTGACAGATAACTACAAAGATTTGATTAAGGCTAGGATAAAACCAAAATAACCCTACATCTGCGAATTTTCAGTTATTTTGCTTTGTCCTTACTTCAAAGCTTTATCTTTGCTTATACCCAATCTTTGTAGTTATCACAAAGCTTTATCCTTTCTTATACCAAATCTTTGTAGTTAATTTATACACGTTCCTAATTCTACTTTGTCACATTTAATAAAATCAATGTGGAACAAAGGGGCAATCCTTTATGGTTGCCCGAGACGATATGGCATTGGGTTGCAAACCTCGTCCAGCGATGATAATCCCATCCCACAAATCAACGTTTTGGACGGGGTTGCAAACCTCGTCCAGCAATGGAGTTGTTACCGGTTGCCAAGGCAACGAAACTCTAAAACGACTGCCTTTGCCCACCTCACTTTCAACAGAAACTTTACCACCGTGCAATCTGATCAAATGATAAACTATGGATAAACCCAAATTCAAATCCTTATTTCGTTTATCTAGTGCCCATCCCGAAATTTCGGGATGGACATTATTTAGGTTACCATCTAAACTTGCAAAAGGTTCTTTGTTAAAAAGGCTATTTAACTCTTTTTCAGTCATGCCTTTCCCAGTGTCTGAGATAATAAAGTCAGCCATGCCACGCTCTGTATCCCCGCGAACTTCCAATTTGATAATCCCCCTATCTTTCGTAAACCTGATTGCATTTTTAAACAATCTGAATAGAATTCCCTCAAGGTGGTAATTATTATAGAATTGAACGGTTGTCACAGTATGGTCAAAAGTCACCATCATTTTTAGATGTTTTTTCTGGGCTAATTTCTCAATATAGTGTAGCCCAAGCTCTTCGGCGGTAATTGGGATAGTGGTTTTTGAGCCCAACTCTAGTTTACCCACTTTGATTTTGACGAGTTCAGAGAGATCGTTAATCACAGATAAAAAATATTGTGCATTTTCGAGAATTGTGCGAAGTAGCTGGCTTTGTTCGACATTAATAGGGCCATCAAATTCCTCTAGCAACATTGGCTGGTTCAGAAAAGCCGAGTGTGATCCAAAGGTGATCATTTATCGTTTGTGTCAATGAACTGATTTGTTCATCTATCTGAGCCAGATATTCAGTCATGTCCTTTACGAACTTATCTGTATCTTCAACGCGCCCATTGATGTGATGTTGAGAATAGCGGGTAGGTTGTGTTTTTGCTGTAAAGTCTTTTAATACTTTGAACAAGCTTGTATGTTCTTCAAGGTAATTTTTAGCCTCTACCCATCGTTCACCATCATGAAAACAGTTAGGATAATGGCTATGACGACAAAACTGCTGCTTGAACTCTTCAGATGTATAGCCTTTACCTTGATTAGTACGATCTTGAATGCTATCTCTTTGTTGTTGTGGAGGGGCAAGATAAAGTGATACACCATCCCTGTACTCAGGTAGTTCTCCCTTACTTTGAGTAGTGGGTTCTCCTCGCACACCAATATAAAGCAACTTACCTTCTTCATCATGAACTTGAGTTTGGCTGTTTTTCTCCTCTTCCAGCTTCTTTTCCCAAGCGGCAATTAGCTTGCCAAACTTCTCAGGATCAAAGGTGGCTTTTGTACCCACCCGCGATTGATACCAGTCGAAAATACTTTCTCTTTGTTCAGGTGTCGCCCAAAGACAATGTTGAAGCAGCCAACAATCCCAAATAGAAACCTCATTTTTGTCATTAGTATAAGCAGCAACTTGTAGCAATTTAACAACTTTCCGCCAGCGGCGATCTGAAACATAAATTTGTTGTTCGCTCAAAAAGTATCGCAGTTCCTGCAATAACACCATGACATCTTCAGGAATCTTCACCAATTCAGCCGATTCCTGAATTTCTTGCAATTCTTCCACGGTTAAACGCAATTCCAAATGCGGTTTAGGCTTAGGATTGCCTTTTAAGCTTAATAGTTGAATAAAGCCTTTTTTCGACACTGGCATCACTTGATAGCGCAATAAAAATCGATCATACAGTGCATCTAATTCTTCGCCTTCAGGTAATTCATTGCTGGCACCCACGACACAACTTAATGGTGTTTTATCTCTTTTAACACCATTATCAAACTCACGCTCATTCAACAGAGTCAGTAGCGAATTTAAAATAGCACTGTTTGCCTTAAATATTTCATCAATAAAAGCAACAGTGGCAGTAGGCAAATAACGACTCGTCAACCTTTCATAACGATCTTCCTCCAAAGCTTTAATGGACAACGGGCCAAATAATTCTTCTGGCACCGAAAAGCGCGTCAACAGGCGTTCAAAATAATTGCCCCCATTAAAAGCCTGTTTTAACCGACGGGCTAATTCACTTTTGGCAGTGCCCGGTGGACCGAGCAATAACAAATGTTCACCTGACAATGCGGCTAACAAAGTCAAGCGTATTGGCGTATCCCGTTCAATTAGGTTTTGTGATAATGCATCACGTAAATTTTTCAATTTCGTTTTTAACTTCATTTTAAAAAAATGCCTCCACATAAGTTTAGGTTAGGATGGCGAACACGAAATAATTGGGGTCAGAATAAAATTAATAATTGGGATCAGAGCAAGCGTAGGGTGGTAGAGCGATAGCGAAACCCACACGCATCAACTTAAAGAAATTTTAGTGGTTTATCCATTATTATATATAGGTTTACCAAAAATTGAAGCACTGAAGAACTATTTCAGAACTTACTTTGGTTGATCTTATCTTAAGAGTTTTCCACATTTTTTAACTTGATTTAGGTCATCACTATACGCAATTCTAGTGACTTTTTTAGCTTATTTCATTTTTTATGGAAATGGATGTATTTGACAATTACAATACGCATTTTCTGTGTGGATAGAATAATGCGAACGCCGCATTAAATTCCGCATTTCGGTTAGTAAATTATTTTTTTTGGATTTTCGCTTGACATAGATTTAAAGTAAGATACAATTGGCACTGGGGTAAATAATCAGTATGCATTGTTTTGGTGGATAACGTCAAACATAGTTGACCTGATAATTCACAATACGCATTTTCTGTGTGGATAGACATAATGCAAAATAATTGGGGTCAGAGTAAAATTAATAATTGGGATCAGAGCAAGCGTAGGGTGGTAGAGCGATAGCGAAACCCACACGCATCAACTTAAAGAAATTTTAGAAATAATTGGGGTCAGAGTAACATTAATTTTGAAAAACATTATCATTTTATTTTAATTTTACTCTGCCCCCAATATATTTTGTCAGAATCATAATAATATATTTGATTAGACATTGTGCGTTTTGCTATAAAAAGTCCTATCCCACCGCCGTTTGGTGCTAGTGGAACGGATTTCCCGAAACAACCGTCAACTATTTTTGAAGGGTGCCATCTTTTTAAAGGTTTATTAATATTTTATGATAAAAGAAATTCGCATAGAAAACTATAAGTCCATCCAAAAGCTCAAACTTGAACTTGGGCGAGTCACAGTCTTAATTGGTGAAAATGGCTGTGGTAAAAGCAATATATTGGAAGCAATTGCTTTAAGTGCAGCTGCTGCCGGTGATAAGTTGGATAATGAGTTTTTAGCTCCGAGAGGTATTAGGGAAACAGAACCAGAACTGATGCGAGCGGCTTTTGATAAGGATAATGTGGATAAAGAAATAAAAATATCTTTTAGAGATAATAATGAAGTATTTTTTGAGTATGTGCTCCAAAATAAAAATGATACATATAGTAAATGGAATACTATTAATGCTAATATTGGATTAATTGGTGAAAAAATAAAAAAAAATATTTTCAAGCAAATAAAAAAAGGAGTTTCTGAAGAAGATTTGTTAAACAAACTACTTGAGGGAATAGTGCCTGCAATAACAACTAATCATTCTTTAGAGAATAAGGAAAATCCTCTCAAGCAATTTCTTATCTATTCCCCAGAATACCAATGCCTAAGAAATTTCAGAGAAGAGGGGCAAATTAGACCAATAGGAATTAGTGGCGAAGGCCTATTTAAATTATTGACAGTTTTGCACTTAGATAAAAATAAAGATCGATTAAAAGAAATCAAAGAAAAGCTTAAACTCATAGGTTGGTTTAAAGACTTTCAAATACCTAACAACTTAGTGTTCGGCGAAAGAGCTATCAAAATTGAAGATCGTTATTTAGACCAAGAGTTAACTTTCGACCAAAGAAGCACCAATGAAGGTTTCTTATTTTTGCTATTTTATTTTAGCCTTTTTATAAGTGACGACACCCCTAAGTTTTTTGCAATTGATAACATTGATGCATCTTTTAATCCCAGATTGTGCCGTAGATTATTAACAGAATTAGTTAGCTTGGCTAAAAAGTACGATGAACAAGTTATTTTTACAACGCATAATCCGGCAATTTTAGATGGCTTCAATTTGAACGATGATGAACAAAGATTGTTTGTTATTTACAGAAATAAATTTGGGTATACTAAATCAAAACGCATACTTGCACCAGAACCTCTTGAAGGCATAGAACCAGTAAGAATGTCAGAAGCGTTTTTGAGAGGCTATATTGGCGGACTACCCGAGAACTTTTAATATGGCTACATTTGGATTAATTACAGAAGGACCCACTGACTATATCGTCATCCAAAATATTTTATATGGGTATTTTAATACTTTTGATATTGTAATTAATAAGTTGCATCCAGAAGAATTAAAAGATGCCTCCAATAAACATCGTGTGGAAAATGACGCCGGATGGTATGCTGTTTTCGATTATTGCCAAAGAATTGAATTTAAACAATCATTCCAATCCAATGACTACATGATAATCCAAATAGATACCGATGTATCTGAAGAAAAGCATTATGATGTTCCGAAAATGGAGAATAGCCTTGAACTTAGCCCAGAGCAATTGATTGAAAAAGTGATAGGTAAATTCAAATATCTAATTGGTGAAGAATTTTACACAAAATATCGAAACAAAATCATTTTTGCAATTTCAGTACATTCAACTGAGTGCTGGTTATTACCTCTATACTACACAGACAACAAAAAATCCAAAACTAAAAATTGCTTAAATACTTTAAACCAAGCATTGCGAAAAAGAGAAAAATTTACAATTGATGCTAAAAATCCTGAATATTATGAAAGTATTTCTAAAAAATATTGGAAAAATAAAGTGTTAATGCAGCATTACCAAGAAAACCCAAGCCTAAAAGTATTCATAGAAGAAGTGGAAAAGAGAAAGATTGTCATAGATGAAGATGATTTTTAGGGTAGAATAGGTAGCTTTCAAAAATAGTTGACAGTTGTTTCGTTCATTGCACGAAGTGGATTTCCCGAAACCCACGTTTAGCTTTAACTTATACTAATTCGCGTTCAAAAAAAGCGAGCGTAGGGTGGGTAGGAGCGAAGCGGAAACCCACCATTTCCAAATCAATGTCATCGTCTTTTTAATTGGTGGCATGGTTGTGGTGGGTTTCACTTCGTTCTACCCATACGCATCAACTTAAAGAAATTTTAGTGGTTTATCCATTATCAGTAGCTCGAAAAACCATTATTTATTTGCGTGGTTTAAGGGCAGACACATAGGTCTGCCCCTACAAATACCGCACATTTAAATTATTGTAGGGGCGAACCTATGTGTTCGCCCATATTAACTCATTAAAAAGTTTTCAAACTACTGATTATTATATATAGGTTTACCAAAAATTGAAGCACTGAAGAACTACTTCAGAACTTGGTTTGGTTGACCTTATCTTAAGAGTTTTCCACATTTTAGTGATTTATCCCTTATTCTATATAAGCTGGCAGTGGTACTTATTTTTCTTGTTCCCAACTTCTGGTTGGGAATGCCTTCCTCGACGCGGAGCAAAGTACAATAAAAGTACAAAGTATGACCGTGCATCTTTTAAATTTAGAACTTAACGAACATCAGAATCATAATAATATATTTGATTAGACATTGTGCGTTTTGCTATAAAAAGTCCTATCCCACCGCCGTTAAGTGCTAGTGGAACGTCCGATTATTTTAGCAAATTCATGCAAACCATATTTCTTACTCATGTAACCCTATATGAGTATTAATGAGTAATAAATAAAGTGCTAGACGCTGCACCCTTATGATGAAATTCATCATTCGTCAATTCCCTAAGCAATGATAATATCTTGTTCATACACTTTCAAATACCCGGTAATAAATACTTTCCATCATGTTATCTAACATATCAATCGTTGTATCAATCGTTTTGATAGTCAAACCGGTTTCTGATACTTCGATTGGTTCAATCGTGTTATTGGAGAAAAAATAAGCCCCCACTTTTTCTTGAGCTAATACGGCTTCCGGCTCATAACCCAATTCAACTCTATCTGCTTCTGATGCCTTATTTAACATAATCAGATTGTTAAATTCTTTAATGATATAATCACTATGGGTACTCAAAATCACTTTAAACCCTTTATTAACCGCTTTGGCAAACAGTCTTGTCACTATCAGTTGACTATCAGGGTGAAGATTTAATTCCGGTTCATCTATCATAATAATATCGCCTTTTTGGGCAATATGCCGAAAATAAAGCACTAAACCTGATAATGATTTGATCAGTGACGATGAAATATGAATATCTAATTTTTGTTGACTGTGTTGTGGTGTAAATTTGAGGTCTCCATAGTCAGAGACAGAAACTTTGCCTTGTAATAACGCTTCAATGTCATCGGCAAACTCAACAAAATCGCTGTCGTTTTGGGTAATATAACCTAAGTCATTGATAAAATACAAATAATCGTGAATAGCTAAAGGGTAACGCGGTATGACATTTTGAACCGATTTTAATATCGTTTCCATATCTTCTTCCGCTAATATTTTTTGTGAAAGCTCATCCACAGTAGCTGCTTTTTGTTTAAGCACCTCTTTTGCCAACATATTAATCGCAGTACGTTCTGCCGGAAAAAAATAGATCGCATGAGGTAAAAACGATTTTGCGGTTATTTTAACAATAGGTGCGACTTTTTTGGAGGCAAAAATTTTTAATAGGGCTTGATTCATTTTATTTTCATTCATGCCCATTTTATATAAGCCATAAATCAAATAAGCCATATAAGACTTACCCATATTATTTTTACCCGCAAAAATGATGAGTGCTTTAGATAAGTCAATTGTCCCTTCTTTAATTGTACCTAAGTTTTTAACTTGTATTTCCATTTATAATCCTAACATTATAAGAAATCCGATTTTTTGAAAAAATCGGATTTTTTAATGAGTTTCAGTAAATTTAAAGTACCGCTTAGGCATTTCTTCTAACTCTCTCTCAATAATCACTTTGAAAAACTCTCCCGCAATATTGTTTTCAAAATGAATACGAGGGTAAAGTTGTAATGATTTCAATATACCTTTGCCAATTCCCCGGTAGGGCAGGATATCGTTAGCGAAAGAGGTTAATACCACATTTCTTGAACGCCTTTGTATGCCTCTTTTGATGTCTTCCACTGATAAACCGTTTGGCAATTTACCTGGGCTTTTTATTTCAATTCGGTTATCAAATATAAAGAGTTTAATTGAATCATTAATAAAATAATCTCTATGAATTAAGGCATTAACGATTAATTCTGCCAATACGATTTTAGGAATTTCCGGTATGCCGATACTATTAAAATCCCTACCAGCCTGTACATGTCTTAAAGTACTGAGCGTAAAATTCAATGCGTCTTCAAATTGCCTGTTTAAATGCCCCGTTAGTTCACGGCTTGAGCGGTATTCACCTGTAATAAATTCATTTCCCCAAAACCAGATAACTGAAATATGAAATTCAGGCAAGATAATCTGATTGTTGTTGCCAAAAAGAAGCGCACCTGCCAACGTTAATTTATTGTTTTTTATGAGGCGCAGATTTTCAAACAAGCGATTAAGCTCTAATTCATTGATGGGTTCTTGATAACGCGCCTGATAAAAATTTTTAAACAATTGGGTATCAAGATCAACAATACTGCTATCTTCTATTGGTTGCCATTCAATTGTATTCATTTGTGTTCATTTAATTTTCTATCATGATACACGATTGTGTCGTAATCAATAAGATATTAAACATTATAAGAAATCCGATTTTTTTCACAAATCGGATTTCTTCTGATACTACAACCAATCATCATCATCTTCCATAGACGTTGATTTATTCGCTGTCACCTCACGCAATTGCCAACTATATTCGTCACCCATGTCAGGATCAGATATTCTAATATTTTGTCCACCACTGACAAAATGTGAACCGGTTAAACGCAAGGGGGTGCTGATCCAAAAAATAATGCCCCAAGAACTCAGCGAAAACATTAATTGCCCATTCCCAGAATAATGCCGATGAGGTTGCCCCAGCGCGATTGCAATGTCTGTTTGATGTCCCATTTCATCTTCTAAAACATATTGTTTGGAAGTCTTTTGAATGATTGTCCATAAAATGCCTATCATCAATACAATTACCTTTATAATATGCAAATCCTAAAGCAGATTGTGCGTCGGCTTTTCCTTGTTTTGCTAATTTACGCCACTGACGGATAGTTTTCGCATTAATTTTAACTTTGTCAGAATCAATTTTTTGAAGGATTTCAACTTTTTGAGATGTATTACCCAAGCCAGATTGCGCCTCAGCCCTTTGTTGGTTAGGGTGTAGTAAATTATGTATGCTTGCGCCTAATTGTTCTGTGTTTGTTTTATTAGCCATTTTTAATACGCCATTTTTCGTATGTAGATATGCAAATTTTACCCGAAAAGAAATCCGATTTTTGAAAAAATCGGATTTCTATATCCAATATTCCAATATTAAAAATTTAGTTCTCCTTGACCTTCATCTCGTAATTTCCACTGGTTTTCTCCTAACCTAATCGCAATATTTTTCAAAACACTTAAAATAGTCTGATCTTCTGGTGTTGTGCCATTTTTCAGCAAAGGCATAATATGTAAGACTATTTCATCAAAGGTTGGATATTTTTTCTCTAATGCGGCACGGCGCAGAAAGGAAATGAGGTAATATTTGATACGCAAACGTTCATCAATAGAGGTTTTGAATTTGGTATTTTTCGCGATACTAAATTCTTCTGATTCATCATCATAATCAAATGTTTGCATCAATAGTGGTGTTAAATCACTGTATTCTTTTTTCAGTAAATCTAAAAATCCTAGTTCCAACCCCTTAATAATCAATTCATCATTGATTTGTTCTAATGTCGCACCATTGTGTTTAGCAATGACTCCTTCAATGGTTTGCATGATGATTTCGCCAATATTCATGCCCAAATTAGCTTTCAAAATCGCTTTGGGTTGGCGAACTTTTTTGAAATTAATAATCAATTGTCCAGATAATACGGTAAAGGGATTTTGCCGTTTTTTGAAACTGGTTTGTCCATTGGATTGTTTCACTGCACCCGCGTATTCAAAACCGCACCGTTCTGCAGTATCAATAATCAAATGCCAAAATTCAGGGTCTTTATGAGCAAAGACAAAACTCATCCAACGGTCAAATTTCAACACCCGGTACATTTCTTCAATGGATTTTGCAATCAAAGTGTTATATTCCGTTTTTGTTTTGTCATGTTCGCCGCCTTCAATTGCTTCTTGTGCATAATCTTCCGCAGTCACTGGCAAATCTAGCCAACCATTCCACATGGTAGATAAATCCAAATATGGGATTTTTTTACCGTATGGTGGATCGGTATAAATGTAGTCAACACTCCCATTTTTCAGAAAACTTAAATCAGTCGCTGTACCTTTAATCACTTGCAAGCGATCAATTGTTTGAGCATTGATTTTAGATTGCATTTCACGTTTGGCAGCAACAACCTTTTTAAAACGTAATTCAAAGTATTTCAAAATGTCAATATCAGCATGTTTAGGTGCAATGCGGTAGCGATAATATCTAAAAACACTCGCATCTCCTCTGCCTTCACTTCTACCTGCTGAAGAATGATAAGTTAAATTAATTTTATTTAACAATCCTGAAAACATCAAAAGTAAAGATTTTTTAACACTTTTCTCTTTCTGCTTCAAAATAAGGTGTTTTAGAAAAGCCAATTGAGCCTTTTGTTTAGGACTGAATAATTGCTCAATAGTCTCTACATCCGAGCTTTTAGGTAAAACCAATCCCGTAGGATAAGGATATTTTTTTAAAGCCTGTGCAATTTCCTCATCAGTGGTTGGACATTTTTTCTCAAATTGACTTTTAATTTTCTCAAAGGCTTGCCCTAATTTGTCCAAATCAACCGGCGTTGCCAAACTATCTACCAAAAAAAACGACATTGGATTTAAGTCAATATGAATTGCACGACGGTCAATCATCATCGCTTCAATTGCAGTCACACCACTACCACCATAAGGATCAAGCACTAAATCATTAGGACGACTGAAATGACGGATATATTCTTGTACGACATTCCAAGTTTGTTTCGTAAAATAGCCATGCACACCAAAATGTCGTTTAGCTAATTGTTTTTTAACCGGTAATTCATCTAACAGTGAGCGGTTTAAATAATCAAAATCAGCTTCCTCGACTGGAAAACTATTAGCATGAGGTGCTGTTTCATAGACAAAATGCTTTCCACTTTGAAATGCACTGGGCGCAAGATAGTTTTGTAAAGTTTCCCAGTGATATTGAATTTCTGCAAGATGAAAAGATAATACCGGATTTTCAGTATCTTGCCTAAATAAAACAAACTCATAGCCATTACATAAGGCAAAATATTTAGTTCGCACTTCGGGATGAATGGCATAAGAATAAACTTGTTCAATATGCTCACCCGTTTTAATTTCCTCAGTCGGTGCTTTGGCATCTAATACCCAAGCATAATTATCTGCCACTTTTAGCAAATAATCAGGAATCAATTTAATTTTCCGTTTTTTGGAACCTATTTTAATAAAAGGATGTTCCAAAGATTTACTACGTACAATATGTTGATTGTCATAACCCAATTGCTGTAAAATTGGCAAAATCAACACTTCTCGCACACTGTCTTCTTTGAAATCCGGCGAGTTTAATAAGTTAAAATCAAAGTTTGGTAAAATAGAAGAAGTTGACATAGTTTTTATGAGCATGTTATTTAATTTTAAAGATTGTAGGGCAGATGGTGGGCAATAAAAGAACCTTCCCTACAAAAAATTCATAATATTGAATTAATTCGTTTAAAAGAAAGCACGTTTTTTTAAAAAACGTGCTTTCTCACAACCTATACGACTCATTATGAGTTATGGACGGTGACTTTCTAACTCTCTCTCAATAGTCACTTGTATTCATTTGTGTTCATTTAACTTTCTATCATGATACACGATTGTGTCGTAATCAATAAGATATTAAACATTATAAGAAATCCGATTTTTAAAAAAATCGGATTTCTGCACATTTTCAGCAATATCTTCAATACTTTGATCAACGTATTCGCCAACCGCTTCTGGGTCTAATTTTATCAACTCGCCATCATCTAATTCTTGGATAACAAAAGGTGAGTGCGTCGTGGTAATAAATTGTATCTGAGGAAATGTCCTCTTTAAATTATGAACAGTTTGTTTTTGCCATGACGGATGGAGATGTAAATCTAGTTCATCAATTAACACAACCCCCAATGTTTTGATAGCGGCTTCTTCCCCCAATTTTGGATTTAGCAAGGTGCAACGAAAAGCAATATCTGCTACCATTGCCAACATATTTCTGGCGCCATCACTTAATCAAAAGGTAAGACTTTTCCTCCTTTCAACTCCATCATTAAAGTCTGTTCTTTATCCGGGTTTAGTTCATAATAAATATTAACACAATCAGCAACACAACAACTAACGGCTTTTCTGACTACTTTAAGTGCCATATAGTCTTTTCCATGTTGTATCGCCGCCATTTCTTTCTCTTTAAACCATTTTAGAAAAAATTTGAGGCTGGAAGTTGGGCGTAAACCATTGTAATATCCTCGAAACCGAGAAGGTAAAATCGTTTTACCGCTATCTAAGCGTTCTTTCCAAAGTCTTTCGGTCGCATAATAGACTATGATAGGCAAATCAAGGTCTTTGCCCCCGCGTATTTTTTCTTGAATGTTTTTAGATAACTCTTTGATATTCTTAGCTTTTATAAAAGTTGTTTTGTTGTGATGACCCGTCAATTCTCTTTGCCAATTCAAATCTTTACCAAGCACGGTTCCCCAACAATCAACTTGTATGGGGAATTGCTCCTGCATATCGTCTTCATAATTGACAATGCGTATATCATCATTTTGAATATGACGATTTTCGGCATAATCAATTCCTAAAAAAAAAGAACCGATTGCCACGCAAAGCCCTTCAAGTGTCGCCGTTTTACCAGT
>Ga0233404_10000307_pt1 | contig 13180 bp, 7 predicted proteins | sample Na_oxic_2_MG_FD_179861 | JGI IMG/M metagenome (GOLD analysis project Ga0233404, IMG submission 179861) | Seawater microbial communities from Saanich Inlet, British Columbia, Canada - Na_oxic_2_MG | ecosystem: Environmental > Aquatic > Marine > Inlet | place: Canada: British Columbia | collected...
GAATAAATCGTCTGCGCTAGCGCTTTCAACAATCCGGCCAGAATACATGACGTTGACGTTGTCACAGACTTGGGAGACGACCCCTAGATCGTGGGTGACCATGATCACTGCTGTGCCTAGTTTTTCTTGGCGTTCTTTGATGAGGTCGAGCACCTGCTTCTGGACTGTCACGTCTAGGGCGGTGGTGGGTTCATCGCAGATGAGCAGCTCAGGGCGTGTGATGAGGGCCATGGCGATCATCACGCGTTGGCGCATGCCGCCTGAAAATTCGTGTGGGTAGGAGTGGATGCGCTTTTCAGGTTCGGGGATGCCTACTTCTGCTAGAGCCTCGATAGCGCGGTGGAGAGCTACTTTCCCTTTGACTCCTTCATGGATTTCGAGGGGTTCGGTGAGCTGTGTTGAGATTTTTAAGAAGGGATTGAGCGAGGTCATCGGGTCTTGGAATATCATGGAGATTCTCTTGCCTCGAATTCTACGGAGTATCTTTTCAGATGCTTTGAGCAGGTCGATGTCGCCGTCGAAAATGGCGGTGCCCGAATGGATTTTTCCCGGAGGCATGGGGATGAGGCCAAGCAGGGAATAGCAGGAAACGGATTTGCCTGATCCAGACTCACCGACAATGCCTAGGGTCTCACCGCGGTCGACGGAGAAAGAAACGTCTTCGACAGCGCGCACGATGCCGTTGCGGGTGTGAAAGCGGGTGGTGAGATTGGAGACTTTGAGCATTTTCTTGATCGTAACGGGTGTCTATTAGCCAATGGCTGGTAGAGGTATGTGATAGTTACGAGCCGGCATCAAGGATCTTACCGTTTGGGCCATAAAAAAGCACAGCGGGTGATGCTGTGCTTTTGGGGAAATGGGAGGGATGTTATTCTTTCTCGTCTGCTGCGCGTCCTAGGTCGCCGCCGCTGTGGGTGCCGCCGCCTTTGGATTGGTTGCGTGAGCGGATCGAGAAGACGATCGGTACTCCGAGGATGTCGTGTTGTTCGCGGATTCGGTTGGAGAGGTATTGCTCGTAGTGCTCGTGCATCAGCTTCTTGTCGTTGACGAAGAGGATAAACTGCGGAACTGGGATAGCGGTGTATTTGTCATTCACCACGGCTGTTGCGTACATCAGCTTTACGCGCTTCTTGTACTTTTTGTGCTGTGATGGCGGTTTGATGTCGATCGCGTCGTTGAGGAGTCGGTTCAGGCGGCCAGTAGTGATCGGGCTGCTTGCAGCTTTGCGGATTTTGGAAATCTGGGTGAATATCTGGGAAATATGCTGACCTTCTTTTGCTGAAACACAGGCGTAAGGTGCCCATGAGAGGAAGAAGAGCTCGTTACGAATGAGTTCTATTGCTAGTTCGAGACGGGCTTGGCGGGATCCGCCGGGGTGGAAGAGGTCCCACTTGTTGAGAACGATGAGGCAGGGCTTGCGCTCTTCTTTGATCATTTTCGCGATCTTCCGGTCCATCGTGGAGATGCCGGCTGCTAGGTCGACTACCAGCAAGCAGATGTCTGAGCGGCGGATGGATCTTTCGGTACGCATTGCCGAGAAAACTTCGACAGAGGTGTCCATCTGCTGACGCTTGCGCAGTCCAGCTGTGTCGATGAGTGTGTGGCTTTCTTCACCCCATGTGTAGGGGATGTCGATGGCGTCGCGGGTGGTTCCTGCAATTTCAGAAACGATGGTGCGTTCATCCTTGAGAATGGCATTGATGAGGGAGGACTTACCTGCATTTGGCTTGCCGACGATGGCTACCTTGAGGCCTTCACGTGTGATCACTTCTTCGATTTCTTCTTCTTCGTCGCTTGCTGTATCGAGGACCTTCTGGGCAGTTTCATCGATCAAATCGGCGAGTTCGCCAAATCCACGACCGTGGGCAGCTGAAATGGCGAGACCACCACCGAGTCCGAGACGTGCAAAATCACCCATCATCATTTCTTGTTCGAAGTGGTCGGCTTTGTTGAGAATGAGGAAGACGGGAGCCTTAGCGCGGCGCAGTTTCTGAGCAAGAGCTTCATCTGTCGGGGTGAGGCCATCACGGGCATCCACCACGAAAAGAATCATATCAGCAGTGCTCATAGCGATGTCAGCTTCGATAGTGACTTGGTCGTGGAATCCGTCGTCGAGTTCCATTCCGATACCACCGGTGTCGATGATGTCGCATGGGATGTCGGTTATTTTACAAGGGGCCGCGATACGGTCACGTGTGACACCTGGCTCATCGTGGACGATAGCAATACGGCGTTCGGCGAGTCTGTTAAAGATCGCTGATTTACCTACGTTTGGGCGGCCTACGATGGCGATGGTTGGTGTTTTCAAAATGTACGTCTGGGTGAAAGTGAATGTTCTGGCGGAGTGCTAATTGCTCTTTATTTGATTGAGCTGCCGTATGCAGTTGAGGCTGTAAGCCCAAGAGGACCAAAGTGTCAACACTGCTGCAATGATAGTTGGGTAGAGCGGCGACCAGGGGACCACCCTTAGCATGACCCAGCCCAATGTAAATAGCTGGGCTATAGTAGTTGCCTTGCCGCTCCAGTGCGGGTTGACCTCTAGTTTCTTGTTGAGCGATAGAATCATAGCGCAGCCTATACCTATGCTCACATCGCGAGCCACTACCATGATCAGATACCACATGGGGATGAGCCAGTCGGCATCACCCCAAGAGACAAAGGAAAGTGTGACCAGTCCAGTGAGCATGAGAACTTTGTCAGCGAGGGCGTCTAGCACCGCGCCTAGTTTTGATGTGACATTGAGCTTTCTGGCGACGTAGCCATCGATGCCGTCGCTGGCGGCAGCAAGAATAAAGGCGGCGAGAGCCAAGTAGCGGAGAGTCTCTTCAGGTGCGCCATCTTGGATGGACCTACCATACATCACAGCTAGAACCCCGAATACGGGGATCAGCAAAAGGCGCATGGTAGTGATGGCGTTCGCGGGATTCACTTTAAATGATATTGGCGGTAATGAGAAATAGTACAGTTAGCGCTTGAGAGGGGTGGTGCTGGAAAGTATTAGCAGAGCATCGCATTTCAGCAAACCAACAAACAACTATGAGACCAGAAATCGGCAGTGAAGCACCAGCATTTTCAGCCCCAGTGATTGGCGGCGACTACAAAGAAGAAACACAAATTGAACTTTCAGAGTTTGCCGGGAAGAGGGTGGTTCTGGTTTTTTACCCGAAAGATAACACTCCTGGCTGTACTACGCAGGGCTGTGCGTTACGTGACGATTGGTCAAAAGTACAAGGGAAAGCGGAGGTTTTCGGCGTGAGTATCGACTCGATCAAGAGCCATGTGAAATTTATAGAGAAACACCAACTTCCGTATCCCTTGATCAGTGATGAGCAGAAGCAGATAGTGGAGGCCTATGGCGTCTGGGTGGAGAAGCAAATGTATGGCAAAAAGTACATGGGCACAGAGCGCAGCACATTCGTGATCGGCGTGGATGGGAAGATCGAGGCGATTTTAGAAAAGGTGAAGCCCGCCAAGCACTTGGAACAATTACTGGAGGTTTTGGCTTAAATTCGAAACCCCGCAAGTCTTCCCGTTGCCAAAACATTGAGGGGAATCGACAGTCATGTTCATTGAGTGGGCAAATGAACTCCTTTGAGCTTCGAGTGGCGTTACGGGTTTGCGTGTTCATTTTTATACCCCGCTTTGGTGTGAGAATCCCCAATCATGATCCACGAGTCATCGCATGACTAGAAGTCACACTATATCCGCAGAAAAGTTAAGTGATCACCACAAGAATTGCGTGTCTCATAGATTTCATGGTTGCTTCTTCAATTTTTTACCGCGGAATAGGCGAGAAGATGCGAATGAAGACTAGGGTTGCGGGCTTGGGTTGCGGGCTTGGGTTGTGGGTTTGGGTTGTGGGTTTGGGTTCGTTGGCTCGCGCAGAGACGCAGAGGCGCAGAGTTTTCTTTTGATGAGGGAGGGTTGAAATAGTGGTTGGTTTTCCGATGCGGGGTTATTTGGGAGGAAGGAGGATTGGGGGGGGCAGCGAGGCATGTTTTGGGTGAATTCTTCCAGCGGTAGATGTGCTTTGCGAGCCATGGATTATTCGCAGTGTTGCGCGTGTTCCTTGATCGGTTGGGTATTGCTCGTTGAAAATCGGATCGGATATTCAACTCAGGAGAGAATAGACACACAGTCCTACGGATCTACCGTCAAGTGATCAGAGCATGAACCGCTCAATAGATCCTCTTTGTTCCATCTTCTTACGGGTCATTGTCAGGTCCATGTCACCGTAGTGTTCGATCGGGTTGCCGTAGGCGTTGAGCAGGGTGGTGTACCAGTTGCCTAGGGTTTGATGGCCTTCGGTGGCGTGGAATGGTAGGCGGATGTAGCGGCCGGCGATGTCGAGTTTTGAGTTGTTACCGGTCATGACGATCGTCGGGGCTTCGGTGTCGGGGCCGTGGTGGCCGGCACCGGTTTCGGGCATGTAGATGATGGTTGTGTTATCGAACATGGAGCCGTTTCCTTCGGGTACGGATTTGAGCTTTGTGACCATTTTTGCGATCTGGGTCATGTGGCTCTGTTTGACGGTGTCGCGGAGTTCCATATCCATGCTGTGGCCTAATCGGTGGAGGTCGACCTTGCCCTTGTTGCCGGGCAATGTGGTGATGGGGGTGCCTAGGTCGTCGATGGTGTATGTGACGACATTTGTTAGGCCTGAGATCATGGCGGCTAGGATGACATCGGTGAAGGCTTCTTGTTTTTCGACCAGGCTGGCATCGAGGCCACCGTTGGCGTGAATGGGATCGAGCTTTGGCAGGTTTTTAGCGATCACCTCGGAGAGGGAGGCTACCTTTTTGTTGCGTTTCCTGATCGCTTCGATGGAGTCCACATGGTTGCTCATTTTGATGCGTTCTACACCATCGAGGCCGTTGAGTTTTCTGCTCTCTTGGCCTCGGAGGTACTCGAGCAGAGTATTTTCAGAGTTGGCCGCGCTCTTGTTGGTGACGGATTTAAAGAGTTCGTTGTAGGCCGTCTGGGGGTCGGCGTAACAATAATTTCTTTGGTGGCGAGTGGGGGCTGAGAAGCCGGAGACGATACCAGACCGGAAGGCTACGGTGCCTGAGCCTGAGGCGAGGGAGCATTCGACGTGACCGAAAGGGGAGGGGAATAGCTTGGCTAGTTCAAAATCGATGGTGGCTCGTTTGATGCCGTTGATCACGTTTCGGCCCGCTTTGTAGGCGCCCATGCAACCTGAGAAGGAGTAATGTCCGCCACCACTCATGGTCATGGAGAGGCCATGGAGGATGGTCATGTTTTCTTTGTGGCTATCCAAGCCTTTCAACCAGTCTGGGAGTTCGTGTTTGTCGAGGTCGGCCTCGAATGCCAGCTTGTCTTGGTCCTTTTTCTTTTCAGCCTCTGAGAATGTCGGCAGTGAAAACAACTTGGGCACGTTACCATTGGATTTTCTGATGAAAATAAAGCGATGCGGGTGCTCAGTTCGAGAGGTGGCGCCTAGCAGGTGATTGAAGGATGGCGAAAAAGCAAGGGCACCGGCACCAAGGCCAGTGGATTTGAGAAAATTTCTTCTGTTGATCATAGCTCTATTTGGTGGTGGATTTACGGTAGATGAAAGAATCGGATGTGAGGAGCGAAATAATCACGGCATCGAAGCTTCCTTCGTTGTCGAGATAGGCTCGTTCCGCATCGATTAGGGTTTTGGAATCGGACAGGACTTCGTTGCGTCCCATGAAGTAGCGGAACGCATGGCGGATGATTGATTGGCGAACCTTGGCGGCTTTTGCTAGGCGGCCGACTAGATCGATGGCGTCGCTGACCTCTCCATCGAGCGCTGGGTCGTCGGTGCCGGCGAGCACGCCATTGGCCACGACTGGGAGAGTTTTGTAGGTTGCCCGTCCGTCGAGATGTAGCCCTCTTTCCTTGGGTGCTTCTTTGATGAGGTTTTCGGGATGCTCGATGCGTTCCTGTTTACGGAAGCGCCCGAAGTCGTCGTAGATCTCGAATGGTAGGCCGAGCGGGTCCATCTGTTGATGGCACTTCCAGCAGTATTCCTCGCCGGTCTTTTTCTCGAGTCGCTGGCGCAGAGTTTTGTGGTGGTCTTCTGGAATCACGGCATCGACGGAGATTGGCACATCGGGAATAGTCCCGGCGAGCAATTTCTCACGCACCCATTTGCCGCGCCGTACAGGGTCGTTTTCTAGGTTGAGTGAGTGGGCGATGAGCCAGGCAGGATGGGTGAGCATGCCTTTGCGGTTGGCTACCTTAGCCGGCTGAGTGGTGGGATAGTCCCAGTTGGCGTAATCTATGTTGAACAAGCGGCCGACATGTTCGCCGCGCATTTGTTGGCCAGTGCGGGTGGCGGCGTTGCCTTTGTGCCAAAATGCCATGTTACTGGAGTCGTAGGGCGCTGCATCTTTCTGGCCTTTGCCAAAGCGGAATACATAGCTCTTCATATGAGTTTTGAAGCTTCGTACATAGGACTTGCGCCGCTTTTCGTTATTGATGAAATCGGGAAATACGGTGCCGCGCATTTTCATTTTGTCGATGAAGTCCCAGTGGGAATAGAGTTGCTCTTCGGTGAAGTTCTCCCAGTCCTTGTCTTTGAAGTAATCGTAGATGGTGCGGAGTCGGTCGGACGCCGCCTTCATCGCCGCGTTGTCGCCGGTGTGATAGACGTAGAATTTCTCGGTGGTGAGTAGTTCTTCGAAGACATTTTTGTCCTGCTGCAGGATGTGATCAACCAGCATGTCAGCCTCATCGACCAGCCGGCCTTTGACGTTGTCATAACTGGTGGCGTTGCTCAGGCGGGCGTCGTCTTTGAATAGGGTCATCGCCTTAGTGTAGCCAAAGAACTCTCGGAAAAAGCGCAGTTTGCGGATTGGGGTGTTGGTGATGCTCGAGTTAAAACCGGCTTTCTGGACGGTTTCGTCGATGACATAATATTGATCACGTCGCTTGAGCATGCGGGTCACTTCACGCCGGTAGTCATCGCGGGTGTTGAGTCGGCCATCCTTGACGGCGGCAACCAATTCTTGATCGGGAGCGCTGTCGGTGAGGGCGTAGGCGAGTGCGTAGCTGGCATCGCGAGGAGACATCATGCGGCGGCCATGTTTGTCGGCAGGTCCTTGGCCGAACTCTGAACGGTAGGCCAGCTCGGAGCTCAGGATCAGAGTCTCAATGAGTTTGGCGATGGATTGTTGATTGCTCAGCGTCTGCATGAAGTCCTCTGCCAATGCCATGTTTTCCTGCGCCTCTTGTGCGGTGGGTTCGCGCTCGAGGATTTTGAGAAAGAGTTCATCGACGAGTTTAGCGATTTGTTTTTTACCCGCTTGGCCTGCTGCTGTTCGTTCGGCTTGGAATGATGCGTCCCAGTCGGCCATGCATTTCTGGATTATTTGGCTGTAGCGGTCGTCCTGTTTCCGATGTTTTCTGATCGCGGTCTCGATGATTTTCATCTCCGTATCAGACCGCGGTTTGTAGGGTTCCGGCTGATAGTTCTTCTTTTTAATATCACCGTAGATGAGAGCCATGTCCCACTGCTTGTCTAGGACCTTCATGATATTGATCCGCATGCGAATCCGCTTTTCGTGAATGCCGAAGGCGAACCAGTCTCGCTCACACTTTTCGATGACGTCCTCAAAGGTGATGTTGTCACGTTTATACATCCCGACTCCGAGATAGATCGCTCTGAGGTCCTGAGGTTCGTATCTAGCCAGCAGGCCGACATTGTTCCGCTTCGTGAGATTCCCTTTTCCATCGGTGAATTCCGGAACCTCTTCCACCTGCTCCCTGACGAAGGTGGGCAGCAGGGCTTCGTGGCTCTCCTGGTAAAGATCTTGTGTTACCTTCTTGATATGGCTGGTCAGGAAGCGCTCCCGGGACGCGAGGATATCACGGTGCTCGAGCTCCATTTTCATGATCTGGTACATCGCGGGATAGCGAGATTTCATCACCGGCTCCGACGACATGTGGGCGGCTATTTTTTTAGCGTTGGAGATCATCGTCAGCAGGTGGCCACCGGTCAGTGCGGTGGTGTCGTAGTAGCGCACGCCGATATTGTCGGGGAGTAGGAAGGGGTTGGTGATACTCTGGCGCAGGCTGCCACCACCGAACCTGGTGTTGAGAGTCACTCCGTTGTCGCCGATGACGGTTCTTCTTTTGCCATCGATGGTTCTGGAACTCGGGTGGTCGATGAGTTGATTGATCTTGGCATTGAAAATGAACTCGCTGACGAGCCAGCGCCGGTCGCGGGTGAATCCAGGGAGGTTTTTGTACTCGCCGGAGAACAGCTTGTTGTGATCGACGTAGTTGCCGAACTCTGGTCTTTTGAGAGTTTCTGAGAGTCTGGAGGCGTCGTGCTGCTTGAGTTCACTGGAAACCCATTCGATTAGGGCTGTTCGCTCCTCAGTGGTTGGCTGGCTCTTCTTTTTCTTTGGTGGCATTTCCTCGAAGAAAAGTTGCTCTTGAATTTTGTTGAGAAGGCCTAAACGGGTATCCAGTGAGTGTGTGGTCAACTGATCCAAGCGGATGTCGCCCTTCTGCTTGTCTTCGTCGTGGCAGGAGTAGCAGTAGACATCTAGCAAAATATCTATCTTCTCAGGTACGGCCCATGCAGATGCTTTTTTCTCGGCCCCAGTCAGGGTTATGGCGCTAAGCGATGTGGCAAGAATGGTGGCCAATGTTCTTAATGTCATCATGTGTCCTTGGATTTTTTGTTAGCTGTAGTTTCAGCACGCGCGGTTGCATTTTTTTTAGCTAAGTTTGAGCAGCCTGTTGAGGTAGCCAGATTTAGTGCATTGATACAGGCCTGTCACAGGTTTTCTTACTTTTATTTCTAGGAGTGTTGGATTTACTCAGGCTAATCTGAGAGCGTTCCGAGCATGCATGGCAACGAGTCACCAAAGAAAACCCCCACTCACCCATTGATGGGGAGTGGGGGTGGGAGGTGTGACGATTGGACCGGCTCCCAAGGGGCGGTGATTGCAGCAGGGAGTGGGTTTTATAGATGGGTGACAAAACAGGCGGTGGAGACTTTGCTCCGCCGCCCGTGGTTGTGGTGAATTTTATTTTACTGGGGTAAGTGTGAAGTCTCTGATGGTGAAGCCTTTGGCGTATCCATCGGTTTTGTGTGAGAAGCTCAGTACGTTTTTGCCTTTTTTCAGGGTGATTTCAACTGGCTGGGTCTTGCCCCACATACCTACTGTGTGAGGCAGTTCGATGCTTGCCGCGTTCTCGGTGCCGTTGATGGCGAGCATGAGGTGCTGTTTCCAACTAGGTGTGACCACCCGTGCGCTGAGTGCGTATTTGCTGGCGGCGGGCGTCTTGATGGTGTATTCAAATTCCTCATTGTTGCCGGTACGGCCGTAGTGCAGCTGCATGCCGCCGAGGTTACTTGGCATGAATTTTATTTTACTGGTGCTGTTAGTCGGCTTGCTAGAGGCAGCGGCAGGAATCGTGATGACACCATCGTTGGAGAGGGTGATTTTTCTGTCTTCATCTGAGATTGATACGGTGTTGACCTTTAGTTTGACCTTAGATTCGTTGGCTTCACCAATGTCGGTTCCGACAGCGGCGAGAGCGACGGCTTTGGCGTCAGTAATAATTTCGCGTTGTTGGTAGAGGGAAATTCCATACCAGAAGTCTGGTTCGCCAGAGAGGAAGCCGAAGGTTTGTTCCTCGCCCATGACGTCACCGATTGTTTGTGCGCGTTTGACCTGCATGAATGACTTAGGATTCTCTCGTGCCTGTGTGGTTGCTAGGAAATCGAGATCTTTTTTGTAACGGGTCTTTGTCCAGCCAATTCCCCAGCCTCCGCCAAGGACGACTACCCAGCCTTTGGGAGTCCAGTGTGCGAGAGCGGCGTGTGCGCGCTGCGGGCGTGCTGTGACGGGGATACCGAAGGAGCGCAGGATGAAGCGTCCGAAAAAGGCGCGACGTCCGCAGATTCCGCCATTCATCATGATGTTTTGGAAGAACTGTAGCTCCGGCTTGTCGTGCTTGTTATCCTGCGATCCGTATCTGATGTCGCTACGGACTGCGGAGACGTAACGCCAACGGTAGTCGGGCGTGGTGATGTGATCTGGACGGTAGTTGCTGAGCATTGTGCGTCCCCAGTCGAGGATTTCTTCGGGCTCCTCGCCATTGACGACGAAGCGATAGCTCCAAGTGTCTAAGTCTTTGAATGCTGGATCGAGCTGGCCGGCTAGGAATGCCTTTTCGAAGTTAAGGTAACGTTTGACGGGATCCACGTTGAGTGGTGCGTCGGTTTTACCAGTGGCGTCTCTGAGCTTGATCGGAGTAGAATGTTCTAGGCTGGTTGCTAGGGCCAAGCGCTGCAGTACGCCATTTCCAGCCTTTTTACTGGCCTTCTGGATGTCGCTGTAGATTTGCATTGCTGGACCGTAGTTGCCGTCCTTGGCTCCGTCTGCTACGAGCATTTGGAGCATCAGTTTGGAGTCTGCGAGGAGTTGCTCGATGAGCTTTTCCTGCTGTTTTCCTTGTTGGGCAAATTGTGCGAGCTTTTGCGGTGTGGCTTCGTTGAGAACTGCAAATGCCGCGAGTTTTGCGTCGAGCTTGTCATTTGCCAAAAACGTGTCGATCTTGAGGTTTTTCAGGGTTTTCACCGTGTTGGCCTGGGCTTGTGTGAGAGCAGTCTCGGCGGACTTGAGGTCCTTGGTCAATTTCGGCTCTGCCTTTTTGGACGCGGCCACGGCAGCCTTAGCTTTCTTTAGCTCAGTGGACGCCATGTCGTGGTTTGCTTGGATTTCGGCTAGAGCATCGTTGGCTTTCTTTAGTGTCTTTTCCCTTGTCGTCTTGTCGCCCTGCATGTTTTTTGCGAGCTCGAGGTTTTTCTTTGCCTCGGCAACTCCCTTGATTGCTCGTCCGATCCAGGCTTCTCTGTGACTTAATAGACCTGAGGAACCATTGCTTTTTTTCAGGGCAGCGAGCTTTGCATCTCTGTCAATGACGGCAGCCTTTTCCGTTTCGCGCGCTTTGAGGTAGGCTGCCTTATTTGGCTCGCTTAATGCTGGCATGGCCTTGGATATTTCAGCTTTATAGTTGTTGAGCATGGCAGCGTATCGCAGCTCGAGCTTTTGGCCAGATTGTGTGAGAGAGGTTTCTGCGGCAGTTTTATTTTTGGCTGCCCAGACATCGGTATTTCCGATAGCTGTTGCGGCTAGTAATGCGCAGATGCCAGTCATTGTTTGTTGTTTCATCATGAGATTGATCGTTAATAATATTTAGAATTGAACAACCTTCAGATAAGGAGGTTCGGTGTAGTGAGCCAGGATAGATGGTAGAGACTATCTAGGGAACAATAATACCCGCACGGTAGCAGTGATCTTTCGTAGAATGTTCTGAACCGCTAGTTTAGCTAGCTTGATATACTTTTGGCGATCCAACCACTCAGCTGAATCGTTACCGATTGGCGGTCGATGTGTGGGATGTATATATGGGGATCAACGACGGATATTTATTTCAATGATCTCTATTTTCTACTCGGACGGCCTGCTGTGTGCGAACGAGTCATGACCGCAGAGGCCGTAATCTAGATTGCTAAAGCAGGGGCGCTGGGAAGTATGACTGTTCGGATTGACCGTCTGTGACTTACAATACCTACCAACTTAATTGGTCTTACGAGTCACACAATATTCGCACTACCAACGACTTCTTCAAGTGTTTCTTCAAAAGTTTCACGGTCCTCGTCAGTGCGCACGGTCTTGTCCAATCGGTTCCCGCGGGTCATTACATGATAGATAGCATCTTCGTATTGGACTCTAACTTTCCAGGGTATGAGGGGAGATTACCAGAGGAAGCTCATGGCGAAAATGATACATTTCTATACCTGCCCCGAATGGCACTAAGTTAAGGCGATTTTCGTGCAACGATGCGGATGGCTGAAGGCCATTTCTTACCGGCCTAGGCTGATGTGACGAAGGAGCGCAACCCCAAGAAGACATGGGAAGGCCCCTCTCTGGCTGAAGGGCAGACTCAGTGCGTCTGTGAACGTACTAACACATTGTGGTGAAAGTCCGCAAATGGAGCGAGTGTAGAAAGCACGTTAGTCGATGGTAACTGCGTCACCGTGAGGTGGGGTGGGAAGCAACCTGAGGCGAATCTACAGCCCGTAATCAAGTGAACCCGTTTCGGTTTCATGAAGTGGTGAGCCTGCTGAGTTATGGCGAAACCTTCTCAAGTCGACAGTTCGTCGTAAAACAGCAAACACAACGAGAACCAAAGAGGTAGACTACACGACGCCTCGGAGGACTTCATGGGATGATTGGGGACAGGATGTAGAGAAGTGTTAGTGAACTAAGCAGAGAGATCTTGTTAGCGACAGACTCTTGAGGGTTAATTTCCAAGAGCTAGCAAGAAGTCAGAACCTTCATATTAGCGATGAAATCACTAATCATGATTGAGCAAAGGGAGGTAGGAAGGTGAATTCAAAACATTATCAGAATCTCAAACATATCTGCGTTACTGGCTAGTCCTATCGGGCGAAGAAGATCCACATAGGTGAAGAGACGAAGACTGATGTAGCGAATGCCCAAAACCCATCGTAAGGTGGGACGAGGAGCTTTATCAAGCTTTCCGCAAACGACCTCACGCCGAGTCTAGAGGCGGGTAGACGTAAAGAAGAGGGTCTCGAAAGAGAATGTGCCGACTGGAGAGCCGTGTGCGGGAAATCCGCACGCACGGTTCGGAGGGAGGGGCGGCGGAGAAACCCGTTGTCCCTACCTCTATTGCTGGCATAACGGTTTTAGGCGCATGAAGTTGGCCTTCAGCCAACTGACGTTTCTTTGCGATTAACCTAGGGATTCCGCTCCACTTTATCCCTAGGCTTGTGTATGATTATCTCCGTTGGAGATCACGATAAATCGGCTTAATTAAGTGCCATTGGGGTCTGCACTAAGGGTCAGACCTCTGGGGTTGGACCTGCACTAAGGGTCAGACCTCTGGGGTTGGCACACCATTCCCTCGTCTAGCCTTGATTGATCAAAAATCACTCCAGCATTAGTCTCTTTTGATTCACTAAGTGGTATTAGCCCAAGGGGCTTTCTCCTGTACCGGAGGTTACGGCGAGACAAGTGGGGGGGGGGGACGGGGCTGGAAGCCCCGTCTACGGTGGGTTATTTGCCTGAGAGGAACTGGATGTCTGTGACGTGTTTGAGGTAGATGCCGCTGTCTTTGGCGGTGAGGATTTTTTTGCCTGCTA
>Ga0233404_10000308_pt1 | contig 13175 bp, 9 predicted proteins | sample Na_oxic_2_MG_FD_179861 | JGI IMG/M metagenome (GOLD analysis project Ga0233404, IMG submission 179861) | Seawater microbial communities from Saanich Inlet, British Columbia, Canada - Na_oxic_2_MG | ecosystem: Environmental > Aquatic > Marine > Inlet | place: Canada: British Columbia | collected...
CTTGATCTAACTCCTTTAAATCAATTAATGCAATATAAAGAACAAGCCGATGATATTTTAATTATCAAAGGGGGGGGTATGGTAACAGATACTTCTATCGCTAATGTTGCTTTTTGGATTCATAATGAATGGCTCACACCATTAATGCCTTTATTAAAAGGGACAACACGAGAACGATTCTTAAAAAATAACAAAATAGTTGCAGCACCTATTCGGTTAGAAGACTTAAAAAATGTTTCTAAAATGGCAATAATGAATGCTTTGATTGGTTTTTATCTGATAAACGATTTTAAACTAATCTTGGATGAAAACTAATAATTCTGATATATATAGTTTTTCAGATAAATAATTTCATATTATAAACCTATCAGGTCTTGGATACCTGACAGTTTTTTGGAAGTTATTTACCTGAACATCTATAGTTTTTCAGATAAATAAATTCACTTCGAGCCGACACGAGGCAGTCGCGCTGATCTGCCCCTACGTTTGTTTTATTTTATAGGGGCGAACATAAGTGTTCGCCCTTCTTATGAAATTATTTACCTGAACATCTATAGTATATAATTGTGAATTGTTTTACTGCGTTGGGTTTTTCTTATCAAATATTTTCACGGTTTTGATTGCAGTGAAGTATATGTAGGTACGAAAAAGCATTTTTACATTTTTAACCAGTTCAAGAAATCCGATTTTTTCAAAAAATCGGATTTCTATTGATTCTATTTCTAACATGCTAAAGAAATACTATTTCTCCAAAAAATAGTATTTATAAGTAGAAAGATTTACCTTTTTCATTAAGAGTAGGGAGTTTAAAAAATGGCGTTTTTTGGAGTCACCATTGAAGAAATTGAAGCAATCAGCCCAATTGAGGGAGCTGATATGATTGAAATGGCAAAACTGACGGGATTAACTTTTGAGTTTGTCGTGGCTAAAAAAGATAGTTGGAAACCAGGCATGAAATGTCTATATTTTCCCATTGATTCACTTTTGCCTGAATGGCTCCTCGAAAAAATTGGTTTAGTAGGTAGATTAAGTGGCAAAAATAAAAATCGAGTCAAAACGGTTAAATTAAGGGGACAAATTTCCCAGGGCATTGTGACGGGACTGGACTTACTTTCAGGGATACCAACACCCGTTATGGATTTGGATAAGGAAACCCAAACCCAAAAGATTACCGAATTTCTGGGGGTTGAAAAATATGCTCCCCCTGCTATCCCCTGTCACACTGCTCAACTCATTCGGTTGCCAATTGGACTTTCTACATTCGATATTGAGGGGGCAGATAGATATGTCGAGGTAGCTGAGGAACTTATGCCGTTGCGCGTAGAAATTACCGAAAAACTAGAAGGGCAAAACTTTTCCGTCACTTATTCCATATCGGAAAATAAAATTTATGTCAATCAACGCAAATATTCTATTCAGCCTATTGAGGGCTATACCCATGAATTTTGGAATATAGCGGAAAAGAAGGGCATTATCAAATTGGTAGAAAGTTTGAAGGAGTCTTACCCTGGCAAAAATATTACCGCTTATGGTGAATTTATTGGACCACGGACTCAGTCCAACATTTATAAATTAAAGGATTTTGATGTTAAGCTGTTTGATATTAAAATCAATGAAGAATGGCTCACGCCCGACATTCGACATGCTATTATCAAAAAACACTTTGGAAACATGGATGTTCATGTACCAGTGCTGAGTACAAATATTATTTTGAAAGACTGGCTTGATGGAAAAAGCTTTGTCGACGCTTCGCATGGTATATCACGATTACATAAGACAACCAGGGAAGGCATTGTGATAAAGCCGATGACGGAATCACGCCATGAAAAGATTGGTCGGCTTATCATAAAGCAGCGCGATCCCATTTATCTTGCGAAAACAAATAATTAGTGCCTGACCAAAAATTCTGGTATAAACTTGCCAGTCTTAATGATCTGGTAGGTTTTTATTTGAAACAAGGACTTAAGTTGCAAATATGTGGAAAAAACACACTTTTAAAATCTTATTATTCTTTTGTATTATCAGTTTCATAGCGGTTGTGGGGCTTATTTTTCACTATGTGCATGAAAAAAACCAAAGGGTGCAAGTGGCTAAAGGCCATGCCAAACAAGAAACGAAACAGGCAAAACAGCAAATAGACCAAGCACTCAATGCGCTATCATCTATTGCTCATACTATTGCAGATGATATCAGTTCAGGAAAATTAAAAAGGGAACACATTTTAACCAGGTTGGAAAAGACATTAAAAAGCACACCCAATCTGTTTGGGATTGGTGTCGCCTTTGTTCCTTATGTCAATAATCCACAACAGTCGCCTTATTATGTCAATAAAAAAGAAGGAGCTTGGCAATATTCACCCGACTTGTTGCAAGTTTTTACGATCCCGATTACTTATTTTGACACTGTCAAACAAAGCGAAATGATCACGGGCGTGGTTTTTGTAGATTATCTATTAAGCGATATAAAAACACTGATGACTTCCTTGAAACTTGGGCGATCCGGTTATGGATTTATTTTCTCTGAAAAAGGTGTTTTTATTGCTCATCCGATAGATGAATATGTCAAAAATTATCAAACCATATTTAATTTAGCAGAATTGTACCACGACGATGCACTATGGCGTTTAGCGGAAGAAGCGATTAATGGTGGAGACGGTGTCATTGAACATATCGATCAAGTGACAGGACAGGCGGCTTGGATTTTTTACGAATTTATCCCTTCTACTCATTGGTCAATAGGTGTTGTTTCATTTAAAGATGTTTTAGAAACGACCTATTTACAACGACGACTGATTTGGATAAGTATCGCTACGGTTGTTTTCCTAATATTATTAACAATCATCTTGTTTCGAGCGGATAAAGGTGATAGAGCCAGTCTTTGGACGGTCGTCTATTCTTCCACGATAATACTGATAGGGGGAATAGGCTATTTATGGTACATCACCCAAACTGGACCTATCAAAAAAGAGCTTGGAAGCACTATGATTGTAGATAAAGTTGGACTACAGCAGTTTTTAACGACTTCTACTCAGCAAAGTTCACCTGAAAAAGAGTCGTATTATGTGCCTACGGGTGTTTTTATTAAATCTATAGAATTTGTGGAAAACAATAATGTCAAATTATCGGGTTATATTTGGCAAAAATATAACCTAAATATTCAGAAAGATTTATCTCGTGGTTTTATTTTACCGGAGGCTCTATCAACTCAAAAAAATGAAAGCTATCACATTAAGGAAAATCAGAATGAAGTGATTGGGTGGCACTTTCAAACAACGATACCTCATCAATTTGCTTATACTAAATATCCTTTTGAAAGAAGGAAACTGAATTTACGGATAGCACATCAAGATTTTGATAAAAATGTGACTCTAATACCTGATTTAGAAGCGTATGGGGTTACCAATCCGACAGCACATCCAGGGATAAAACGTCAAGTTGTTTTGCCTGGTTGGTTAGTATTAAGAAGTTTTTATAATTATCAAAGCCATAATGAAGGTACCAATTTGGGTTTGGAAAATTATATTGGACACCAAAATTTTTCCCATCTTCAATTTAGTATTTTAATCCAAAGAGAGTTTATAGCTCCCTTTATTAGTAATGTGTTACCACTTTTTATCGCCGCTAGCTTATTGTTCGCGCTTCAAATGTGGCTTGGGAGAACGACAACCTTTATACGCACAATGAATGCCTTATTTTTTGGGGTTCTACTGGCTCATATTAGATTGAGGGGAACGATAACAACACCGGAAATTGTATATCTGGAACTTTTTTACTTAGTCGTCTATTGCAATATTTTAATCACGACGCTTAGTTTTTTTCTATATACTTATGAGGTTAAAATTAGCTATTATCGTCATGGCCTGATACCAAAGTTAGCTTTTTGGCCTATAATATTTGTAAGTATGTTTATTCTAACAGTTGTTGTATTTTATGTTTGAAAAACTAAAAGGGGAATTGTAATGAGGTATTGCAGTTTATTAGCATTAGTTGTTGCCTTAAACTTATCCACAGTGAGTGTTATAGCTGACATTATTTCTGAGACAGAATCTGTGAAAGATATGTCCGGGACCGTTGATAAGACCGTATCTGTGGAAGATATGTCCTCGTCCACTGATAAGAGGACCGTATCTGTGAAAGAAGTGCCCGATACCATTGGTGAGAAAACAGAATCTGTGGAAAAAATGCCCGATACTGTTGATGAGACCGTACCTGTGGAAACAGGGAGCAAGCCCGTTAGTCGGCCCTTCGTTATGGACGATCCTGTGGTTGTGGGTACTGAGGTTATCAAAATAACGGCTGACATTGAATCTGTGACAGTTATACATAATGGCGAAGAAGTGGTCATTATGCGTCATCAAGATCAAAATAACAGGATGAACCCTGAATTTACCAAAACTTCACGTCCGTGTCCGCCCTATTGTATTAGACCAATGACTTTAGCACCGGGTGTTGAAACGATTGGTGAATTGGAAATGCTTGATTACTTGAAAAGAATTCGTGAGGGTGATCAATCTATTTTGGTGATTGATTCACGCGCTGTGGACCAGGTGATCAAAGGCTCAATCCCGGGTGCCATCAATATTCCTTGGGATGTTTTCACTGATAACCAGTCTAATGCGTCCATTGTTACAGAGTTCTTGACAGAAGAAGAAAGTGCTAATAGTTGTCATTCGCCCATCATTGAAAAAATATTGGTAGAACAACTAGGTTTCATACATAATGATGAAGATAAAGATTTTGCTCAGGCTAAAACCTTAGTTTTGTTTTGCAATGGTCCCTGGTGTAAAAAATCTCCTGGCAATATTAAGAGGTTACTGGAGCTTGGCTACCCATCAGAAAAGCTCAAATGGTATCGTGGTGGTATGCAAGCATGGGAATTATTTGGTTTAACGACGGTTACAGATATTCCAATGCCATGGCTTGGGCTTTAGTGTCTAAGCAAAAATAACTTGTACATATCGAACCCAAGTTTTTTCAAAAAACTTGGTTTTTCTCCATATATTTGTATAAGTGATTTTTTCTTAGACACTTAGGAATGAGAATTCAATAAAACCCGAAACTAAACCTGACAGGTTTTTGAAACCTGTCAGGTTTGGCTCAAAAGTTTCGGGAGTTATTAAATCCTCACTCCTTAGCATTTTTTAAAAAAAGGTAACTACTCAGCCTTAACGTGTTAGAAATCAATAGTGATCGGAACACTTTTTTATTAAATAAAACCAATAATTTTTGTATGGTTAAAATTCATAGAAATCTCGTGGCTTTAGCATCATTTTTTTGTTAGTAAGAAATTTAACTCAGCCAGAAATCCGATTTTTTCCAAAAATTGGATTTCTTTGATGCTTAAAAAAATGTTAAATAACAAAAGGTTAGCAATTTACGCAAAAACTATTCCGAACAGTATTAGTTAGAAATCCCATTTATTGGAAAAATGGTAAATCGATTGTGCTTCAAAAAAATTGGAAAAAAAACTCACCAGAAGTTGCACAGTTGGGGATGGAAGTCATAAATTACCCCTACATTCTTATTGGATATGCTATAGCTTTTCAGATAAATATTTTGGCGGAAAGACCTGACAGGTTTTGGAAACCTGTCAGGTCTGAGAACTTTTATTTTTTTGAAAAGTTATAGAGGCAATCTGGGGTGATGAAAATTTTGTTTTTTTAACAAAAAATTGATCCCATTTTTATTCCCTAACAAAAAATATTCATTTAAAAAACAATCATTTATTAATTTGGTTGAAATGAACAATTCAAAATTTTTACTATTTCAGGATTGCCCCAACATTAAATAACACCATTATGAAAAGCACTCTATTTGAAGTGATAATATTAATTATTATATTCATAGCTTATACTATTTATGGCGCAACACAAAGAGCCGAAGAACTTCTCACTAAATACAAAGAAGAAGAGATTCATAAAATTAGACAAAATCTCAAAAACTTTGTAGATGTTGCTTATTCAACCATCGATTCTAACTATAAAAAATCTATGGATAAGAAGTATTTAGAAAAACATTATGGCTATCGTTTGATTAATATTATTGATGTTGTTGAAACGATCCTTAAATTAAAAGCACAGGAGGTTGAAGACGGGAAACTGACTCTTATAGAAGCTCAATTAGAAGCTCAAAAAGCCATGGAAAAGATTAAATATGATAATGGCCGTGGATATATTTGGATTAATGATACTACTGAGCCTTATCCATCAATGATTATGCACCCATTGATTCCATCACTTAATGGTCAGGTGATGGACAATCCTAAGTATAATTGTGCGATGGGTAAAGAACAGAATCTTTTTGCCGCGTTTGTTGAAGTGTCCAAACAGTCTAGGGGAGGCTTTGTCGATTATTTGTGGTCCAAAACGACAGACGGTTTAAAGACTGATGTGCCTAAATTGTCTTATGTCAGACGGTTTTCGCCCTGGGATTGGGTCATTGGTACAGATTTTTATGTGAATGATGCCATTTTAGAGGGTATTGAAAAAAGTAAAGAAGAACTCAGACAAATGAGGTATGACAATGGCATTGGCTTTTTTTGGATAAATAATACTGAAGAGTCAGCCCCCAAGTTCTATATGTATCCGATCGCATCTTCAATTGAAAATATTGTATTAGCCGGCGGTCATCTTGACAAGCTTGGAGATGTGATTAGTTCCCTTATTAAGATTTGTAAAGAAAAAGGCAGTGGTTATAAAGACTATAGCTGGGACAAGCCCACTTCAAGGGGTACCATAAAAGATGTCCCTAAATTGTCTTATGTGAAGTTGTATAAACCATTAAATTGGATAATAGGGACAGGGGTTTATATTGATGATGTTGATAAAATCATTGCTAAAAAAAGAGAATTTATTAATCAACAAGTTAATACATTAATCACCGGTATTTCAATAGCTTCTGTCGTTCTTATTTTCTTTATTGTCCTATTGCATTCTATTGTGAACTTCTTTTCAAAGCCAAAAACGCTGCTTACGGAGCTTGATAATAAGGACACGCTTGAGGAAACGCCAATTCAGAAAACACCAATAACGCCTGTAGAACCGCAACCGCAAGTTGGTATTAGTGTTAATGACAGTTTAAAATTGGTCCAAGAAATTAGTAAAATTATACTTATGGAACAAGCGAAGTTGTTAGCTTATGTTATAAATCTTCAAAAACAGAATAATAATGATGTTAATGATGTTAATGATGTTAATGGTTAATGGTTAATGGTGGATACTTCAACATTGAAAATTAACCATTGACAATTAATTATTAACCATTAACAATTAACAATTAACCGAGGATTTCTATGAAAAATCTCATTTTTGTTTTGATGTGTCTATTTTACTGGCATAGTGCGCTTGCCAAACCAACATTACCCATTGAAGGTTCATGGCAGATTGTTAGCTATCAAGTGGTGGGTTATCCTGCAATGTCCCAGATTAATATGAAAAACTGGGTTGGTAAGCTGGTTGAATTTACGTCGCATCAATCTGCTACCCTGGGCAATGAAATGCTCCAAACTTGCTCAAAGTTTAATTACCAAGTTACCACGGAAAATGCTGAGGGATACTTTTTAATTGGCTATAAAATAAAACCTCACCGTCTGGGTATTGTTGAAGAAGAAATTCAGTTGGTGAATATCGCTTGTCAAACCGATAGTTGGCTGGGTAAAAATCGGGAATTTGTTGTAGTGAACAATGAGCTAATGCTCAGTTATTGGGAGGGAACGATATTTTTCTTTTTTAAATCGGCTGATAGCACCTTGTTGATAACACCGCAAAGCGTTGGTTTTCTTGACCCTGATAGTAATTTTGACAAAAATACTATAACCAGGGCTTTATCGGACTATAGCGTGAAGTACGTTGAAGAAGTGAGCAAAAAAGTGAGCGAGAAAGTGAGCGAGGAAGTGAGCAGTAAACCTGCAAAACCTGCCCATTTTAAACTCAATCGTCAAGAAGGCGTAATAGAAATTTACCCTAATCCAGACACGGGAAAAATTGCTCGTATTCGCATATTCGATGAAAAAGCATTGGTACCCACTCAAGCAAAAATGGGGGCGACTTATACCCAGGTATTTAGAAGTCGTGAAAAAATTGTCGATTGTCAAGCCGGTACTAATGATAGACAGGGGCAAACTTTGTGTTCTTTTCAAAATATGTCAAGTATCCAGTATGTTTTTGAACCCAAGTCAGGAAATGATATTTCACCGATTGAAGCTCTTAATCAGGCAAAATTAGTTGAAATTGTGTGGAATGCAGATAGGCGTTTGATAGTTGAAACAGCCTTCCCCTGACCGTTCAGAGTAAAGAGCGGGTGTGATTAATTAAAAGTGCATGGCTGGGAGTCATCCAAAATAAATTTTGGACTCCAACACCAGGCTAAAGGAATCCAAAATTTATTTTGGAAACCAAAAATTAGCATTCCATGCACTTTTAATCACACCCCGTTGGTGGATAAAAAGTTCAATTTATTCCCGCGTTGAGTATATCATGAATTACCGTGAAAATGGGAATTTTCCCGTCGAGTGATATATTATACCAAACCACCTGTATTAAATTATGATTGAAGTTGCCCCTTTACGCTATGGCGTTATTTTTTAAAAAGTCTTTTCCAAACCACATATGGATGTTGTCTGAGAAAACATACCTTAGGGTGAAGTGGCGTAATTATTTTTGAATTGGTAATATTTTATGAGTTGAGTCTTTTATTAGACATTATACCGATTTAAATAACAGCCATTTCATAATTCCAAGGTCTGAAACTTAATCTGAAATTGTGTAATCCACAACATGTTTCCATAACTAAATCTCTAAAGCCGCATTTCCAATTTTTCAGCTTGTCTTTAACGATTCTATAGCGTTTAACGGAACCAATTGCATGCTCAACTCGAATTCTAACTTTTGAAATAGTACGATTTTGTTCTTTTTCATCGTAAGTTAATTCTCCGCCTCGTGGTTTTTTTTAGGTTGAACGATATTAACACCAGAAATTTCAACCCCCTGAAAGCCAGTATCTTGATCAAGATAACTTCCTTTTGGCAAGATATATCCCGCTTCATCCGCGATTCTTTTATCATGTTTCTTTCCTTCGCAGGTGTCACTCAAAAAATGAACATAACCATTGACATCAGTCAGTAAAATATTTTTTAAGGTATGCTGTTTTTGCTTTCCGCTATAATAAAATTTTTGGATTGCATCATAAAGTGGACGATTTATGGGTCTTTCTGTACCATCATGTAAGAACAACTGGAGCAGCTCCATATTGGCATCTGCTATTGTTTCAACTTCAACGGCTATTTCGAGAGCTTTTACTTCCATTTCATTTGCATCAACTTCAGCAGTCATTTCTAGGGATAGGGATTCCTTGGGAAGTTCAATTACTTCAATGTTAGCAGTTGTTTCTAGAGATTCTAGTACTGTAGATTCTAGTACGGTTTCAGTTTCGGGTGTTGTTTCTTCTGCTAGTTTGTCAAACTGTAATTTTAAGCTATCAGTATCTCTTGCTGGTAGTGCATCTATTTCTTCTAACGCTTGGTTTAACACGATGTGTAACATAGGAATCCAAATATTTGCTTTGGGTTGTGACATGCAGAACATCTCTGCGATTCTTTCTTGCAAATCATTTCCTTTTAGGTATGTTAAAATAAACAATAATTTGTTTTCTATTGTTGGTAAACACGCATTTTTATATTCAACGTACTTATGTTTTTGGCGTATTTTACCTTCAAAGGTAAAATTCTCCATGTATTGTTGGAATTTTAAAGCAAAATAAGGCAATAAGGCTAAAAATTCTTCCAATGTAAAACCAGTAAATGACAAAAATCTACTCGGTTTTTTAGATAAATCTTCAAAGTTTGTCATATAACACTTCCTTGGTGGATATGGGAATTTTATTATACATTTAAATCGGTATAATGTCTTTTATATATATTTTAAAAATAGTGATATCCGAATTTAAGGTTTGCATTCTATTTATTTTTAGAATATAATGAATAGAATTACAATTATTTTTTTAAGAGTATAACTCGCCGCAAAAGCTTTGAAATGACAAAAATAAAAATTTTTTCAAAAAAAGCTTGACAAATGTAAAAATACGCTGTACAATACGCTCAATTCTAATAAAAAGTTAGGGGCTATAGCTCAGCTGGGAGAGCGCTTGCATGGCATGCAAGAGGTCGGCGGTTCGATCCCGCCTAGCTCCAGCATATTTTGTCCCCATCGTCTAGACGGCCTAGGACACCGCCCTTTCACGGCGACAACAGGGGTTCGAATCCCCTTGGGGACGCCATTTTATTCCTGCCTCCAAGTATTTTCCATTTTTTAGCCAATGGTTAATCATATAAATGATTAATCATTAATGGTTGATGAACCTATCCCACTATTTGTTTATTTTGAGCTAGCTCAAATGATGTTTTTATCTTTATTCTCAATTCCCAATGGACCTGGCAGTTACGCAGTGAACCAATTCCAAATTCCCACTACTAAGGACACCTCATATGTGCGGTATTATCGGTGCCATAGCAGAGCGTGATGTCATACCAATATTAATTGAAGGGTTAAAACGCCTTGAATATCGGGGCTATGATTCTGCTGGGTTAGCTATTATTGACTATCAATCGGGTGGACTGCAAAGCCAGCATGTGACTGGTAAAGTGCGTTTTTTAGAAGAACAAGTTAAAGATACCTTTTTATCTTCACCTACAGGTATTGCCCATACGCGCTGGGCGACACATGGTAAACCGAGCAATGAAAATGCTCACCCGCAAATTTCCAGGGATAGTATTGCTGTCGTACATAATGGCATTATCGAAAATTATTTAAAATTACGCTTACAATTAGAACAAAGGGGCTATGAATTTAATTCGGAAACCGATACTGAAGCTATCGCCCATTTGATCCATTATCATCTCCAACAAGGCAAAAATTTACTTGCCGCTCTGTCAACAACCCTACAAGCACTTGAAGGCACATACGCCTTAGCTGTTATTAGTCCCCAAAATTCTGGTCATTTATTAGCGGCACGGCACGGTAGTCCGTTAGTGCTTGGCATTGGTATTGGTGAACATTTTATCGCCTCCGATGTGGCAGCTTTAATTCCGGTCACGCAGCGGGTGATTTTTTTAGAAGATGGCGATATTATTGATCTTCAACGCGATTCTTTTAGGATAACCAATTTTTCAGGTCATCAGATCCAACGTCCTGTGCATACCAGCTTATTACAGGCAGATGCCGTTGAGCGTGGTGAATACCGTCACTATATGCTCAAAGAAATCTTTGAACAACCGAAAGCTATTAGTAATACGTTAGAAAATCGGGTGCATAATGGACGGGTACTAGAAGCCGCATTTGGTCCCAAGGCGCCGCAATTATTTGAAAACATTGATACGGTACAAATTATTGCTTGTGGTACCAGTTACCATGCTGGGTTAGTAGCTCGTTATTGGATTGAAACATTAGCTCATGTACCTTGTGTCGTTGAAATTGCGAGTGAATTTCGTTATCGGCAACCTTTGCCTAACCCTCGTGCGTTAATTGTTACCTTGTCCCAATCCGGCGAAACGGCTGATACCTTGGCTGCGATGCATGAAGCTAAACGCTTAGGTTTTGGTCCCAGTCTTGCTATTTGTAATGTGCCAGAGAGTTCATTAGTACGGGCTTCCGATATGGTATTGATGACTCATGCTGGACCGGAAATTGGTGTGGCATCGACTAAAGCATTTACTACCCAATTATTATCATTGTTAATGCTAACGGTGATATTGGGTCGTCGTCATGGGATGAAACCCCAGGTTGAACAAAAAATAGTGAAAGCGATGGGTTCTTTGCCTAAGCAAATTAAGGGCATACTCAAATTAAATGATAAAATTGAACAATTAGCTGAACACTTTGCGGATAAGCAACATGCTTTATTTTTAGGTCGAGGTATACATTATCCTATTGCGATGGAAGGTGCGTTGAAACTGAAAGAGATTTCCTATATTCATGCTGAATCTTATCCGGCGGGTGAACTTAAACATGGTCCGCTTGCTTTAGTGGATGCGGAAATGCCGGTGATTGCGGTGGCACCAAATAATGCTTTACAGGAAAAACTCAAATCGAATTTGCAAGAAGTCCATGCTCGGGGAGGGCATTTATATATTTTTGCCAATCATCGCGCTATTATGCAACCTTCTGATTATATTAAAGTTATTGAATTAGGGGAAGTGGATGAGATTATTTCGCCTATTGTTTATAGCATTCCTTTGCAATTGTTAGCATATCATGTTGCGCTAATTAAGGGTACGGATGTTGATCAACCAAGAAATCTGGCTAAGTCGGTGACGGTGGAATGAGGTTTTTAGAAATCATGGATGATTTTTATTCATTTTAAATATTTGCGAAAAGGAGGATACATTAAAAATGATTTTCAAAAGAATTACAGTTAATCCCAAAGTTTGCAGTGGAAAGCCTTGCATTCGAGGATTGCGTTTTCCCGTGTCACGCTTACTTGGTTTATTAGCATCGGGTGAAACTCCAGTAACTATTTTAAAATCTTATGCTTATTTAGAATTAGCGGATATTCAAGAAGCACTTAGTTACGCTGCTTTTTTATCTGACGAACAAGTTATAGAATTGGCTGCATAATGAAAGTATTACTTGACATGCCAGTATCTCCATTATTATTAGAGATACTTGAAGCTTATGGTCATCAAGGTGTTCATGCCCATCAAATTGGAAAAGCTCGTGCATCAGATGACGAATTGTTAAAAATAGCACGTTGTGAAAACCGTATTATCATTACGGCTGATTTAGATTTTCCGAGACTTTTAGCACTTAGTTTAGCTACTGGACCAGGTGTCATTTTGTTTCGGGGTGGAAATTATTCAGATCGTGAAATGTGCGGATTGTTAGAAAGAGTATTAAACACAGTTAAACCTGAAAACCTGGAAAATGCGATTTGTGTTGTAGATAAAAAGCGTATCCGATTGACTCAACTACCTATCGTTCCTAAAAAACATGATTGAAAGGGCTATTCTTATGTAACCCCTTTGGGGTTAAAAGGCTTAAAAAATACTATTTTTGCCAAAAATAGTATTTCTAAGGAGTCCTGAATAAACGAATTATATCTCCCCACCCCTCAACTGTTAATGTGACTTCAATTGCCCTCGGTTTTTTTGGTATAGACGGAACACTTTTAGCTTGACTAGGTATA
>Ga0233404_10000309_pt1 | contig 13174 bp, 7 predicted proteins | sample Na_oxic_2_MG_FD_179861 | JGI IMG/M metagenome (GOLD analysis project Ga0233404, IMG submission 179861) | Seawater microbial communities from Saanich Inlet, British Columbia, Canada - Na_oxic_2_MG | ecosystem: Environmental > Aquatic > Marine > Inlet | place: Canada: British Columbia | collected...
CCGGTTTTTGCGTCAACCCTGCTTATCAGTGGTAAAATCTACGTAAAAGTAGAAAAAACGGGGGAACAAACTACCGTTGCTAAAATTGGTCAATTCTTAACTCAATCTGCTGATTTCAAAACAAAAGTCCAGTCAAAGGGAGAAGCGTTAGCAGATAAAAGTGTCAAGCCGATTCTGGGTGCTGGCCTATTAGCTTTACCTCTGCTTGGCCCTTATGGTACAGCTGCCGTTTTATACTGTAACTTTGGAACGGTTATTAGAGTGTATGCCTCACTTGGAACGCTGAATCATCTGAACCTCGCCGCTCATAAAGGTATTTTGGTTAAAGATGGACGATCCATTGAGTATCTGACAGAAGTGGATACAGTACTGTTCGATAAAACCGGGACTTTAACTCAAGAAGAACCAGAAGTTGGGCAAGTTATTGTTTGTGATAACTATGAAAAAGACGACGTGTTAAAATATGCAGCGGCTGCTGAGTGTAAACTTGCCCATCCCATCGCTAGGGCCATCCTGAAAAAAGCCAAGGAATCCAATATCGTCTTGCCGGACATAGAAGACTCCAAATACCAAATGGGCTATGGCATTACAGTTACGCTTGAAAACCGGCTGATTCGTGTTGGTAGTATTCGTTTTATGACAATGGAAGGAATTGAAATCCCTCAAGTCATAAAAGAAGCGATAGCACATTCTCATAGCGAGGGCCATTCATTGGTGATGGTCGCAATCAATGATCGCCTGGTAGGCGCGATTGAGATGCAAGCGTCAGTGCGCCCGGAAGTGAAATCAATTATAGAGGGATTACGTCAGCGCGGTATTAAACATATTGCGATTGTGTCAGGCGATCATAAGCAACCGACCCAATCTGTGGCAGAAGAATTGAACTTAGATAGTTACTTCTACGATGTTCTTCCAGAAAATAAAGCGGATATTGTCGAACAATTACAAAAACAAGGCCGAAAAGTCTGTTTTGTAGGAGATGGTATTAACGATGCGATTGCGTTGAAAAAGGCCAATGTTTCAGTTTCTTTGAATGGTGCTACAGCCATTGCCACCGATATGGCGCAAGTGGTGTTAATGGATGGTAGTTTATCGCACTTGTGTGAACTGTTTGATATTTCAAAAGATTTGGAGAACAATTTGCGTAATAGTGTTATGGCGATAGCTATACCTAGCACCATCAATCTAAGCGGTATTTTCTTGTTGCACTTTGGACTTTTAAATGTCATTCTCATCGCCAATGTGTTTGGATTCATTGGTATTGGCAATGCTATGAGACCCTTATTAAAAATCAAAAAAGATTTGTGATAAGTCTCAACGCCGAAAATTTTAACATCAACAAATATTTAGGAAAGGTAAAACCTTTTTGTAAAGCATTGGAGGTTTTCCTTTCCCTAAATATTTAGTTTTAGTTAGATCGGTCTATTTATACTTTAGACGTTCAAGTTTTCGGTTTCTTGGGCAACCATAAAGGATTGCCCCTACAAACAATGGCCAATGGGGCAATCCTTTGCTGTCGGGGTAATCCCTTGTGGTTACCCTCTCAAAAATCCGAAAACTTGAACGTTTGGAGTATATATTTTATAAAATGCAACAAGTTTAGATATTAGAAAGCGATTTTTAGTCGATTTTTAGTAAATCAAAAATCTCCCCTCAAGTACATGCTGACTGATACTATCCTTTAAGTGAATAATATCAGTCAGCGAAAAGAATGGGAACCATTTCATAAACTTGCCTAAATATCTGGAGCCATGTTCAATGAGATAAGCTTTTTATCTAAAGTGCTACTGATTTGAATTAAACGCATCTGCCAATCTGAAATTTCTTCATAACTTAAGTAGTGAGTATCAGCACAAGGTGTCCAGAGTCCTCCAAAAATACTTGGCTCTTCAAAACGCATAAGACCTGACTGACGCACGTTTTCCCACTGTGGTGTTCCGGGTATCGGAGAGAGAGCATAGGGGGCTACTTCAAAACGCAGTGATGGGTTAATCTCGCTTAATTCTTGACAAAGTTCGGATAGTGCAGCCTCAAGGCGTACTAAATTCTCATTATTATCCTCAGGCATTCCAATGATTATACCGTAGGTAATGGCTTGAACACCTGAACGAACAACCGATCTGAGAATCGCACGATGTTCTTCCCACGGAAGTAACTTCGCATAGGCATCTGGACCAAAAACGGGGCGTTCCCCTGGAATATAAGCATGGTAGCAACCTACTTTTCCATCCCAACCCCAAAGCGCTTCAATCAATTCTTCGTCTGGTGTGGTGTCTGTATTTTTAAAGCCGCGTCCAAGCGTCACCTTTCTGAGTTCAAGACCATTTGGCCAATGGATAGGTAGCTCCATCTCACGCACACCCTTCATAATTTCTAAAACCTCTTCGCGCTTCTCAGCCCAAAGTAAGCGACCAAGAAATTGATCCGATAGGATACTCACTGATCCCGCACCGGCTTTTTTCTGAAGTGCGAACCACTGCAGTGCCCTTTCGGGTGACATTGCACGATATCCCAGACCATAAGTTGGAGTCAGACAGAAATCACATTTGCGATCACAACCCTGATCGGCAAAGATCGACCCTATGGGCGACAATTCTGCTGGAAAATCAGCATTCCAGTAACTTGTACCGAAGCATTGTTTAAAAGTATCTATAGATGGTATTGGCCAGTCTTCAGGACTCATAGGACGAATGTGTTTTGAAGAGCGAATTCGTTTTGGAGATTGAGCACTGTCAGGTAAGATGACATTGTGAAGTTCTTCTCTCGGAGTTCTTCCAAGTACGTAGTCAATAATGGGCCAATTTGCCGCTCCTGATTTGTCGAGAACGATAGCATTGGCACCTGCAAGAAGGTACGGTTGAGGCTCGGCTAAGCTATCAGAACCGCCCACAACGATTGGTCTGCCTCCACTGGCAAGGTGTTTAATCAGCATACAAGCGACTTCACGGTGTTGAGGATGGTTAGCCGTTATTCCCCAAACGTCATAAGCTAACGGATCAAGTTCGTCAATCTTTGTGCCCACGTAAACTTTGGTTAGTGTCGATTTCCCCCAAGCTACTTCTCCGTATTCTACTTTGCAATTGTCTGCTCTGAGATCAACCAGTTGTGCATCGAACCCTCCAGCTTGGAGATTAGCAAGCAAGATGGGCTTACTTATCAGAGGATTACCCCGACGGAAGTAAGTGAGATTTCTTCCATCCGAGTGAAAAAGCGCAACATCAGGTAATTCAACAACTCCAATCGAGGCCGATTTTTGTAATACCATAAAAGTTTCCTTATTGTATTTATTGTGGCTAGTGCATCAAAGGTTGGACATCGTCAAAGTATTTTTTGAACTTATTGATTTAACCAACTAAACTTGAAATCCGTGAAAATTTTACGCTGAAAAAATCCGATTTTTTTCTTTAACAATAGAACCTCTTGCAAAACTATTGACCAAAAACAATAAAATAATAACTTACAAGTAACTAATGGCATCTAAGTTATTGATTAATCGTTGCGCGTCGGAGTTTTGCAAGTCCCTCAATATTTTAACAAAAAATTAACAGACGATCAGCATACTCTGTATACTATAACTTGACCATAAGTATCAGCTTCAATTTTACTTCTAGATTGAAACTTTTCACCAATTTCTACCCATTTCCATTGGCCTGTTCTTTCAAGTTCGAGCAACCGATCTTTGAAACCGCTGTTTTCATAAAAGTCAGAGAGCACAGAGAAAATAATATATCCCTTTGTTTTGGTAATACGAATGAGTTCGTCAAAAGCACTTGCGGGGGCATGAACATCTGCAAAGACACCAATACTAATGATGGCATCGAAAAATGCTGTAGGAAAACCCAGAGGTTCACCCATGACCCCCTGGTGTAGCGTGGTATATACCTCCTTTTTACGAGCCTCGTCCAACATACCTTCTGATATATCCATCCCGACAAGATTGTGGTAGCCACGTTGGTGTAAAATCTGACCAACGAGTCCGGTACCGGCTCCTGCATCCAAAATTTTCGCGTTTTTGGAGACGTATTTGCTTAATGTATCTACACCATACTGCGGACTCACATATTCCAAGTCATCTACCAAATCTTGGTCATAATCTTTTGCCCACACATTATAGCGTTCAGCTAATTCCTCATTGTTCTTGGAATTATATATCCACTTAATTTTACTTTTTGCGTTCATATTTCCTAGTTGCCCTGAAGTTTGGCGTAAATATCTTTAGGACTTACGCATTGACAAACTTAATTTTTTGTATTAATTGATAATATCAATTAGTTATGAATATTTTACCAATGGCTAAATTGATGAAAATTGCCCAAAACTGAGCCTAAATTTATAATTCCTTGTATTTAAAAAAAATCATAAATATTTTCATCTGTCAATGCGTAAGTCCTATAATATATTTTAACATGACTTGTTTTATCTCTTACGTTTATTTAGGAAAGATGTCTATTGTTATATAAAAAATATTGGTAGAATCGTGGTTCATGTCATACTCCTCATTATTTAAAATAATATTAGGGCGTGTCATCAATTAGGAAGCTTGACTTTTTAGTTATTGTATTGTGCGCTTTATGGCATCATTGAGAATTTGTTGAGAAAATTCAATGAGTTTCGTGGATTCGCTCCCAGTGACGTAGAGACTATTCGCTAAACGGTTTAGCAGCGATTAACCTTGATTTGGTCTCATTGGTCATCGAGCCAGCTTATATCTTCGGCCAATATCGCACTAAGCACTCAATCTCTATTTTGTCAACTCGTTTAATTGATGACACGCCCTAGTATTATATTTTAAATATCGTAATCCACGATTTGGGTGCTTATGTCTACTCTTTTTATTGAGTATTTTTCAAATTACCGTGAAAATGGGAATGTACCAGTAACAAACATACACAACCTAACTTTGGCATAACCTAAATATTTATACTAAAACAATGAAATGTAAGCTTTGGCTCGCGCCATACACTCGTTCCAAACACCAATTGTCGATGGCTTTTGGTGTCAATGATCTCCGTTTTTCAACATCGTATTGGTATAACGATGTTGATCTGATCGAACTTGATCGTCGATTTGGTGTTGACTACATGGAGAAAATTTATTTTCATATCATCGCTTTTGAAGCCAACAAGTTGACTAGCTTGAAACCCGACATCTTTGATTTAGGCCCCTTCAAACAATACCACACGCCGGAATTTGAGGCACTTTGGCTGACTATTCAAAGAAATGTCTGGGCACAATGGCGATATGAGAACAATTTTCCTCATTATGCCGGCCCCGGTTTTTTGAGTCAGCCGGCCACACAAGCATCAAGCACTATTCAACTTGATGAGAATAATGCACAAATACTTAATTTTTGTGGAGGTGGTAAAGATAGCTTGGTTTCCATGAAACTGTTAGAGGAATCGCAAATTTCCTATTCCACCTTGGTTTATTCCAGTTCAATCTATGGTGCAGCGGCACATCAGCATCATCTTATTGAGTCATTATTGAACACTGCAAAGCCACACGCACAACATAAAATGTGGATTTATGAAGACTTTTTGGACAGTCCAGTGACGGAATTGGCTAAAGAATACGCTGTTATGTCACTGACAGCCGCCGAAACGCCAAGTTCTGTCTTTGCCTCCTTGCCGATAGTGCTTCAATATAACTATCGCTATATTAGCCTTGGACATGAACGTAGTGCGGATGCGCCTAATTTGATTTGGGATAAAACGGGAGAACCGGTCAATCATCAATGGGGCAAATCTTCTGAGGCAGAACAATTACTCAACAACTACATTCAAAATCAGTTTATTTCAAACGGCCAATATTTTAGTTCACTTAAGCCGATTTATGATGTGGTGATTTTCAACATGCTCCGAAAAAATTTGGAGAGTGTTCCGTTTACTCACTCTTGTAATATCGCTAAACCTTGGTGTAAAAAATGTGCTAAATGTGCTTATGTGTGGTTGAACTATATGGCTTACTTGCCGGTTGAATTGGTCAATCAAATGTTTCAAGTCAACCTATTTGACTTGCCGGAAAATCAACTTTGGTTTAGGCAGATGTTGGGGCTTGATAAACACACGCCGTTTGAATGTATTGGGCAAATTAACGAATCCAGACTGGCTTTTGAACTGTGCCGCCGCAAAGGACTTACCGGTAAGGCAATGAAGATGTTTATTGATGACGTTAAAGATTTTGATGTCCATACCGCTGTGAATGACTATGTGACTGTCAATCACAACTATTCGTTAATGCCACCCGCCATAGCAAACAAAGTCTTGCCCCAAATGACTGCGGCTGCAAAAGCCAGTAGAGAATATATCGACAGTTTTTTAGGCACCCTTCAAAAATAGTGGGGGCAACCATAAAGGATTGCCCCTAAATACCATTTAATATTGTATGGATATCCATTGTGGTTGCCCTTTTTCGGTATTTTTTATCATAAAAATCAGGTAGTCCTGCATAAGTTCTGCTGAGTAAGTTATTTTAAGAAAGGTTTTGATAAAAATAGCATGACTTTTTCAGGACTACCAAATTGTGTTGGCTTCCTATTTGACTCGCAAACAATGAACACTAAACAAGTCATCAGCATCAGTCCACACTTGCTCAGCTTCAAAACCCACTTCATTGGCAAGTGTCTGAAACTGTGCGATGCTGTATTTGTAAGAGTTTTCCGTGTGGATACTCTCACCTTTTGCGAACTGAAAGGTTTGTCCATCCACTTGGACTTCATGAGGTGTCTTGCTGACTAAGTGCATTTCTATCCGTCCTTGCTGTTCATTATAAAAAGCGTTATGCTCAAAACGTGATAAATCAAAGTCGGCTGCTAATTCACGATTGATGCGGGTCAGCAAATTAAGATTAAAAGCGGCCGTGACTCCGGCCGCATCATTATAAGCGGCATTCAGACGTTGCCGGTCTTTTTTGATATCCACCCCAATGAGTAAGGTACTGCCTTGCCCCAAGAATTCCGCCACTCGTTGCAACAATGCTTGAGCATCAGGGGGGGTAAAATTACCAATACTGGAGCCTGGAAAAAAAGCCGCTTTGGGTTTATCATCCGGATCATAAGGCAAATGAAAATGATCCGAATAATCCGCACAAGTCGCATGAATATCCAAATCAGGATAATCGGTAGCAAGGATTTGCGCTGACTTTAACAAATGTTCCTTGGAAATGTCGATGGGCATATAAGCTGCCGGTTGCAGCGCGTCAAGTAACACCCGGATTTTTTGGCTGCTGCCGCTGCCCAATTCCACCAATAAACACTCTTTTCCCAACAACGAAATCATTTCTTCGCCGTGTTCCTTCAGAATAGCTATCTCGGTACGAGCCGGATAATACTCTGGCAACTCGGTGATTTGGTCAAACAATTGTGAGCCATATTCGTCATAAAAAAATTTAGGTGGAATGGCTTTAGGCTGGCAAGATAAGCCTTTCAAAACTTCTTCTTTCAGATCAGCCATCGGTGGGTGAAGATCATAAAAATGGACAGTCCCTTTACTCATAAATCCTCCGCTAGACGAATACCGTTAAACTGCCAACGTTCATTGGGATAGAAAAAATTGCGGTAAGTCGGGCGAATGTGATCATTCGGTGTCACACAAGAACCGCCTCGCAATACCATTTGGTTACACATAAATTTGCCATTATATTCTCCTAGCGCACCAGGTTGGGGACGATAACCAGGGTAAGGCGTATAAGGCGACTGTGTCCATTCCCAGACATCGCCAACCATTTGCAATAAACCACTGTCTCCGTCTGCCACTATCGGTTGCAAGAAACCGCTATCACGCAAGTTGCCTTTAACCGGTAAATCGCGGGCGGCGAGTTCCCATTCCGCTTCGGTGGGCAACCGTTTTTCTTGCCAACTGGCAAACGCATCAGCTTCATAATAACTGACATGACACACCGGATCTTCGGCGGCGAGTGGACGCATACCGCCCAGCGTCATTTGCCACCATTGCCCATCCACTTTTTCCCAATACGACGGTGCTTGCCAACCCATTTTGTGAAGGGTATTCCAGCCATCGGACAGCCATAACTCCGGACGTTTATAACCATCAGCCTCAATAAATGCTAAATACTCTCCATTCGTCACCAACCGTGAAGCCAATCTATAAGGCGGGACATAAACTTGATGGCGGGGAGACTCATTGTCATAAGCAAACCCGTCACCTTGATAACCGATGGATTCTAAACCGCCGGAGTAATCAAGCCAATTCAGTGTCGGTGCCGATCGGCGTGAGGCAGTAGGCAAATCGTCACGATAAGCCGGCCGCAACGGATTAAAAGCCAGATTATATTTTAGATCAGTCAACAACAACTCTTGATGTTGCTGTTCATGATTTAAGCCAATGACTAAGCGATCTGCGATATTGATCCAGTTTTCCTCACTGGCGGTTTCAATCAATTGTGCCATCTGTTCATCCACGTAGGCGCGATAGCGATAAACTTCTTCTACCGTCGGGCGCGACAATAAACCTCGCTGCGGACGTGGAAAAAATTCCCCAACTTGTTCATAATAAGAATTAAACAAGTAACGAAAACGGGGATGAAATTCGCGGTAATTCTCAGAAAAAACCGTTAAAATAAACGTCTCATAAAACCAAGTGACATGAGCCAGATGCCATTTCGCCGGACTCGCTTCTGGAGTCGTTTGAATGACATAGTCTTCAATTTGAAGGGGTTGACACAAATTTTCACTGTCTTGACGGACAGCACGAAAATATTGTTGGGCTTCAGGGCGAGATAAAAAAAACAATGCTGTCTTTGCCACTGTTGGTGGCGTGGATGAATACATAAGCGACTCCTTTTTATAACGAACGCAGATGAACACTGCTTACTCAATCGAATATACCAAAACCAAAGTAATCAAACAGCAATTCTTTTCCGAACCGTTTTTGGCAATTATTTTTATGAGAGATCAACTTGTTATGAAAAATTTTCCGTTTTTGTGAAATATTCGGGATTTGGAAAATATTCCGATAAAATAATAATACACGTAATGTTGATATGGTTTACACCGATTTAACGTAACCCATTTATTAAACTACCATGACCATTTTCCACTACGTCTGACGGTGGGCCATTTGTAGAAAGAGGGTTTTAGTTCTCCCACTTGTTCTACTAAATCATTACGCAGGGCTATGTACTGATTTGCATATCTTTTTTCTGTTATCCACCACCCACCGGTAGCAATACGACCAGATTGAAAATAGATAATCTTATATCCATTTTGTTCAAATAATTTGAAAGGTGGTTGTACCCGTTGATGAAATAAACTATAAATGATGGCAGGGCGTTGTAAGGAACAATGAACACGAATATCATCGGCATGTTGGAAAAAATACCAAAAACTTAATTGAATACCAAAGTGTCCTTTATGCAAATGGCTGGTAACATGACAATTGGTAAAATCATTGGTTGTTAGTGCAAATCGATCTAAAAATTGAATTTGCTTAAAGTGATCATGGGTAATATAAAAAGGGACCATACCCATTTGACCAGAAAAAATCGTTAATGGTGTCGATTGAGTGGGCAAAAGGCGTTCAATCACTATATTTAACATGATTATAAAAGGAATATCTCGTAGACGTTCTCGATTAGCTATCTCAACCCAAGAAAAGGTATTTTCTGAGAGGTTGAAGTCTTGTAATACAGGGCTATATACTGCGTTAGCCCGTGATAAAGGTATCCCTCTCGAATCGGCTCTAGGAAATTTAGCAGCATCAAAGATAGCTGTCAATGCTAAACTCATTAAGATGGCACTTCCCATCAATTTAGGTACTTTGGTAATGGCGTAAAGTCCCGAAATAATGAGTAATGGTAAAATGGGAACAATAAAACGTCCTCCACTCATCCAATCACCTCCACTTGTTACAATAAATGCAAGTGTGGCTACTATGAATGAAATCATTATCATGAATGCTTCCTTCTTTTTTTCATGATTTGGGTGTAAGAAAAGATCGTATAAGCTCCCGCCCACCAAAATGGTTAAGATTACCAGTGATGGAATCCAATATTGCTCAAAGAAATATGCAATTCCAGTAATCAATCTTTCAACGTGTATACCAGATGCTTTAGCATAGACCGGTTGGGGAAAAATTTGCCCAAATGTTTGAAATCGCCAAAGTGATAAGAGCACGAAAATGACTAAACTGATGCTCACTAAAATCAGCCATTTTTGAAAGTCCTTTTTTCCATAAAGAGAATCACTTGATTTTTTGAGAAAAAAATGATGAACAACAAAATACAAAACAATTCCTATCAGGAACGCTAACATCACAAAAATCGCCTCGGGGCGAGCTAGAATGTAAGCACAAATAGAAAAAAAGGTCAACAGAGAAATAGATAGTGAGATTTTTTCTGTTAAAAATCGGATAATAGAATAAGTCAGTAATACGACAATTAACGCAACGAGTGTGGTTTCAAGTCCACTAAATGAGAGATAAACTAAGTAAGGGAATAAGGCTAAAAAAAAGGCGACAAACCATGCGGATTGTAAATTTAAAAACACGGCTAAACGCCAAGCCGCTAAAATCGTCAATCCACCCATCGTTGCTGAAAAAAATATTCCCAAAACCGGCATCGAAATACCGGAAATTTTATGCAAAATGGCCAAGAGAATAGTATGCAAAAGGCTAGAACTTTGTTCAACAGATTCACCATTGTAGTTCATGATTTGGCCAAAATCGCTCAAAGTTTGAGCAGCCCAATAAGTGATATAAGTATCATCAAAACCAGTCGTTGCACCGTATAAAAAAAGGCCATGCAGAAAAGCAAGCCCTATACATAAAATGGGTACTAGCCAATTTACATATTTGTGAGAAAGATATTTGTTCATGGTTATTCTACAAAAATTACCCCATTTGCTATTACTATACTGAAAACTCCGGAAAACTTGGAAGCTGAATAGAAATCATTTTATAAATAACTTATTATTCAATATATTGTAAATATTTTGCTGAAAAAATAGAATTTTAAAGACTTAATGTAATTTATTGAATGATATGAAATTTAAAATCAGATTCCAAGTTTTCCGGAGTTCTCAGTACTATAGTTAGTGTCTATCCGGAAATAAGTTTATTTTAACCCCCTTATTGAGACAGCACTTTTGAATTTTCGGACTATTCTATCTGGCACTTAACTTCAGGCCATTTATAATAAGAATCAGGTCCTTTATAAGTGTATGGCCCTAAATCTCCTACCATATGAAACCAATCTTCACGCACGGCTATAAAAAAGCCGGTCCAACATCTATTTCTAATCCAGCAACTGCCTGTATTAATCCACCCCAAATGAAAATAGACTACTTTATATCCATTCTGTTCAAATAACTTCAAACGCCATTTTCCGCTTTGATCAAAAATAATGTCTGGCTTTTTTATTAAGCATTTATCTGATATTTGCTCAAATTCAGCAAATAAATCCTTATAGCTCAATTCAATACCCCATTTCCCTTTAGGTAAATGATTAGTAAGACTGCATTGAGTAAAGTGATTGGTTGTCAGACCCTTCATATCTATAAACTTAACCTTGCCAAAGTGTTTTGAGGCGAGGTAAAAAGGAAATATACCCATTTCAATTGAAAGAAGGGTTATCGGGGTTTGTTTATCGGTCAACAGACGTTCAACGACTTTTTCTAGCATGGTTTTTCCCGGAATGTGGCTAAGAATTGCCCGCGATCTTAATTCAAACCAAGAAAAATCTTGTTCTGAATGTTTTAAATCGCGTAACACCGGGCTATAGACGGCTTTGGCAAATGGTAATGGTATTGATATAGAAGTTTTCTCCCAAGATTTGTCTAACATAAACCGGATCGTATCTAAAGTAGCCACTAATACGATAATGACTAACACGATTTTGCTTATTTGCTGATGTGGTATTTGAGTAACTGCATAAAGTCCAGAAATAACCAGAAGTGGCAAAATAGGCACAAAAAAGCGTCCGGCTTCCATCCAATCACCACCACTGGCTACGGAAAATGCCATTGTCGCACCAATAAAAGCAATTGTTATCATCAATGCGATGTTTTTAATGCCATTTTTGTGATTTAATAATACATCATAAATAACAAATAGCGTTAAACCAGTCAGAATAATGAGCGATGGTATCCAATACTGGTCAAAAAAATAGTGGAAACCAAGGATCAGTTTATCAAGCCCAGAGGTTTTGGCATAGACGGGTTGTGGAAATATTTGCCCAAATAGCTGGTATCGCCAAAGAGATAATAGCATGAAAATAAATAGACTGATGCCAGCCAAAATGATCACTTTTTGCAAGTATTTTTTCTCATAAAGAAAGTCATTCGATTTCTTAGCGAAAAAATTATGAACGATGAAATACAAAGCCATTCCTGTCAAAGACACCAAGATGACAAAAATCGCCTCTGGGCGAACCAGAATGTAGGCACCAATAGAGAATAAGGTAAACAGAAAAAGAGATATTGAGACTTTTTCGGTAAAAAATCGGATTACTGAGAAAACAAGTAGCACAACAATAAAAGCCACTAAACTGGTTTCAAGCCCATTGAATGATGAATAAACCAAATAGGGAAACAGGGCTAGAAAAAGTGCTACAAACCACGCCGCTTTGAGATTCAAAAATATCGCTAAACGCCAAGTTGCTAAAATTGTTAATGCACCCATGGTCGCAGAAAAAAAAACGCCAAGAACCGGCATCGAAATACCTGAGATTTTATGCAAAACAGCCAATAGAATGACATGAAGCAAACTGGAACTTTGTTCCAATGCCTCGCCATTATAATTTATGATTTTGCCGAAATTGCTCAGGGCTTGAGCAGCCCAATAAGTAATATAAGCATCATCACGACTCGTAGCCGCACTGTACAAAAAAAGACCATGCAGAAAAGCAATTCCTATACATAAAATAGGTACGAGCCAAGATTTACCGTTTGTCATTGTTTCCTCCACAAATCATTTAAAACATTTTATATTGATTAACAATTATTTTTCGTTTTTGCGTTGATTTTGCTCTTTTTTCAACCTATTCTTATTATCTCAATGCAAAACCTTCAAGGTTTCCAAAACCTTGAAGGTTTGACACTAGATGGAACAAAAATCTGATAAAAAAGACTGGGGGAAATTAATACAAATTTAACACCCCAGTTATAAGCTAAGATACTGGTTGCCTTTTGTTTCCCATAATCAACCCCAACTAGCAAGAA
>Ga0233404_10000310_pt1 | contig 13154 bp, 3 predicted proteins | sample Na_oxic_2_MG_FD_179861 | JGI IMG/M metagenome (GOLD analysis project Ga0233404, IMG submission 179861) | Seawater microbial communities from Saanich Inlet, British Columbia, Canada - Na_oxic_2_MG | ecosystem: Environmental > Aquatic > Marine > Inlet | place: Canada: British Columbia | collected...
GCGTTTATAGGGCTCTTTCTTAATTTTCAGAATATCTTCATGAACCACTTGCCGATAAGGTTCAGCTAACCCTTGCTTATTATCAACATCCCAACCTAATGCAGTAAAAAAAGGATTGACAAAATCAATACGGGTTTGTGTTTCGTTATAGTCGCTTTGTTTATAGGTATCTATTTGATTTTCAAAGCGTTTTATGAGATTTTGGATGGGATGAGACATATTTTTAATTTTACTTTAGTCCTGTTTCAGAAATCCGATTTTTGGAAAAAATCGGATTTCTTGCCGCTATTTCAGAAATACCAATTTTCAAAAAAATGGCATTTCTAACACGCTAAAAATGGAATTGGCATTATTCAACTAAGGAACGTGCATAAAATAACTTCGACAACTAAACCTGACAGGTTTTGGAAACCTGTCAGGTTTGATGCGACATTGTGGAAGTTATTTTGTGCATGTTCCTAAGGAATCATTCCCTCATTCAAAATAATAATTTCCACGCGACGATTTTGCTGTCGCCCTTGGCTTGTCACATTAGTTGCAATCGGATTGTTTTCACCAAAAGCCTTGACAACTAAATTGGCTTGATCAACGCCTTGCGTGATTAAAACCTTTTTCACCATTTCAGCTCGACGCTTTGAAAGGCGCAAGTTATACTTTTTACGACCACTGCTATCTGTATGTCCTTCTATCAATACGGTTCGTGAAATATTTTTTGGTTGCTGAACCACTGACGCAAATGCTTCGACTTTCTGCTTTCCCTCCGGTAATAAATTAGCTTTACCTGTTTCAAACAGCACCGCATTCAACGTGAATTGCAAACCGCGTTCCGTTTCTGTCCCTAAAGGGACAGCGATGATAGGCGGAGGTTCGGGCGTATTCGCAAGACTCAAACCTGTAATAAGAGTCGGTCCAGATCTCATTGCACAAGCTACAGCCACTCCCATTATGAAAAGGAGTAGGATAATTGTTTTTATGAACTTGAAATAGTGAATGTATTTCATGGTTAATATCAATTCTACTGTGTGTTCATCTGTTTCGTGAAAATATAAAATACCAATCATAAATACTATTTTAAAAATAGTATTTCTTGCACATTATATTCAGCGCGGGAAAAAACTTAGGAGTTAATAAATCCAAAACTTGAATTGTCAAACCTGACAGGTTTTCAAAACCTGTCAGGTTTAGTTTTGGGTTTTATTGAATTCTCATTCCTTAGGAGTTAGGATTTAATAAATCCAAAACTTGAATTGTCAAACCTGACAGGTTTTCAAAACCTGTCAGGTTTAGTTTCGGGTTTTATTAAATCCACATTCTTTAATTTTTTTCAATGAGGCAGGCAAGAAAAGACTTAAGGAGCCCTACATAAAAGTTTAAGTTATGCCCGCGTGCAATATAGTTTGCTTCAGTCTGGTTTAATCATCCAATTTAGCACATAACGAATAATAAATCAACAAGCGAGTTTTTTTACAGATAATGCGAATTAAGAGTTGATTTCCTTATGTAATAGTGTATAATATTATAAAATATAATATGCGAATTAAGGGTTGCCAAACTGGTTTAAAATCAAACTGTTAACAAAAAGGCAACTGTTCAATGCCATTTGCGTTAAGCAATAAATGATTGAAAAACAAAAGCTTATAGCGTAGATCAGCTAAGCTTATTGAACATCGCGAAATAACGTAACCCAACATTTATCACTACAATATATCTTATTGAAAATAAAGCGATAAATCCTTAACTAAATGGCATTGAGTTGCAACCCTCCCATCCCGCAAAAGTTTTTCCAAAAAACTTAGTTTCTAAACTCCGGTATTCAAATCTAGTGATTAACGGCAGAAAGTTCACCACTAACCACTAACCATTAGCCATTATCCATTATCCATTATATGAAAGATTTACTTTATCTCTTAAATAGTCAAGGTCAAATAGAAGATTTTGACAAGATTTGTATTGGTTTAGCTTCACCTGAAAAAATTCGTTCCTGGTCCTATGGAGAAGTTAAGAAACCCGAAACAATCAACTACCGCACCTTTAAACCGGAACGCGATGGATTATTTTGTGCCAAAATCTTTGGACCAACTAAGGATTATGAATGCCTATGTGGCAAGTATAAGCGTCTTAAACATCGTGGTGTGGTATGTGAGAAGTGTGGCGTTGAAGTTACCCAGGCTAAGGTTCGCCGTGAACGCATGGGGCATATTGACCTTGCAAGCCCGGTCGCTCATATCTGGTATCTCAAATCTTTGCCTTCTCGTATGGGCATCATGTTAGACATGACATTGCGTGATATTGAGCGTATTCTCTATTTTGAGGCTTATGTTGTGGTTGATCCTGGTTTTTCCACTTTGGACCGGGGACAGCTATTAAGTGAGGAAGGTTACGTTGAAGTATTAGAAGAACATGGTGATGATGTTAATGTCCAGATGGGGGCTGAGGCGATTTTTGAGTTATTGCGGACAATGGATTTACCGGCTGAAGTTAATTTTCTTAGGGAAGAGATTAAAACCTCAACTTCTGATGCCAAGATTAAAAAGTGGAGTAAACGTTTAAAATTAATGGAGTCATTTATCCATTCTGGTAATCGTCCTGAATGGATGGTATTAAAAGTATTGCCGGTCTTACCCCCGGAATTGCGCCCTTTAGTCCCCTTAGATGGGGGACGCTTTGCGACTTCCGATTTAAATGATCTTTATCGGCGTGTGATTAATCGCAATAACCGTTTAAGGAAATTGTTAGATTTAAGCGCACCTGATATTATTATGCGAAATGAAAAACGGATGTTGCAAGAATCGGTTGATGCCTTGTTGGATAATGGGCGACGAGGTCGTGCTCTGACCGGCACTCATAAACTTCCTCTTAAGTCATTGGCTGATATGATTAAAGGTAAACAAGGTCGTTTTCGTCAAAATTTATTGGGTAAACGGGTAGATTATTCCGGGCGTTCCGTTATTGTGGTCGGACCTACCCTCAAATTGCATCAATGTGGTTTGCCTAAGAAAATGGCGCTGGAATTATTTAAGCCATTTGTTTTTGGTAAATTGGAGTTAAGAGGTATCGTTACCACAATTAAGGCTGCCAAAATAAAAGTGGAGGAAGAAGATGGAGAAGTGTGGGATATTCTTGAAGATGTGATTCGTGAACATCCCATTATGTTAAATCGCGCCCCCACTTTGCACCGCTTAGGCATTCAAGCGTTTGAGCCGGTTTTAATTGAAGGTAAGGCAATTCGATTACACCCACTGGTGTGTACCGCTTTTAATGCCGATTTTGATGGTGACCAAATGGCGGTTCATGTGCCCCTTTCACTTGAAGCGCAATTAGAAGCGCGCGCTTTGATAATGTCATCTAATAATATCCTGTCACCCGCGAATGGTGAGCCTATTATCGTACCGTCTCAAGACGTGGTATTGGGACTTTATTTTATGACTAAGGAACATAAGGGGGCGCGTGGCGATGGTTTAGTTTTTGCCGATTTAAAGGAAGTCCATCGTGCTTATGAGACACGGCTTGCGGATTTAAATGCTTGCATTACAGTCCGCTTCAAGGAATCCTTAGTGGAGAAAAAAACCAGTGCGCTTTTTTCTTCAAAGCCGTCAACACCGCTCACGACTTTTAAGCGTGTAAAAACGACAGTAGGGCGTGCTTTGCTGTTTGAAATTTTGCCGACAGGCTTACCTTTTGACTTGATTAATCGGAACTTGACGAAAAAGTCAATTTCTAATTTGATTAATATGTGTTATCGCCGTTTAGGTCTTAAGGATACGATTGTTTTTGCTGATAAGTTAATGTACACCGGTTTTTCTTATGCGACGCGGGCAGGGATTTCAATTGGTATTGAAGATATGGTTATTCCGGATAATAAACCTCAAATCATTGAGGAGGCAAATTCTGAAGTCCAGGAAATTAAAGAGCAGTATGCGTCGGGATTGATCACACAGGGTGAACGTTATAATAAGGTGGTGGATATTTGGTCACGCACTAATGATAAGTTAGCGAAGGCGATGATGGACCAATTGGGAATAGAAAAGGTAACCGATAGTCAGGGTAAATCCGTAACACAGTCATCGTTTAACTCTATTTATATGATGGCGGATTCTGGTGCCCGTGGTTCAGCGGCTCAGATACGTCAATTAGCGGGTATGCGTGGGCTAATGGCAAAACCCGATGGTTCAATTATTGAAACTCCTATCACCGCTAATTTCCGTGAGGGCTTAGATGTATTGCAATATTTTATCTCTACTCATGGTGCCAGGAAAGGTCTCGCCGATACAGCTTTAAAAACGGCTAATTCTGGTTATTTAACCCGACGACTAGTGGATGTTGCCCAGGATATGGTGATTTTAGAAACGGATTGTGGTACTAACGAAGGGTTGGAGTTGATGCCCTTGATAGAAGGGGGTGATGTAGTCGAGCCCTTACATGAGCGGGTATTAGGTCGTGTGGTCGCCGAAAATGTTTATAAGCATGGCATAAAAAAACCCATTGTTAAGGCGGGAACTTTGTTAGATGAGGATTGGGTAGAACATCTTGAGAAAGAAGGGGTTGACCGTATTAGGGTGCGCTCAGCGATTACTTGTGAATCACGCTTTGGCATTTGTGCTAAATGCTATGGACGAGATTTGGCGCGGGGGCATTTAGTGAATCGTGGTGAAGCAGTGGGAGTAGTTGCAGCGCAATCCATCGGAGAGCCTGGGACTCAATTAACAATGCGGACTTTCCACATTGGGGGTGCCGCATCACGGGCTGCAGCGACTAATCATATTGAGGTGAAGTCTAAAGGCACAATCAAGTTTGATAATATTAAACCACTACCTCAAGAAAATACTGATGGTCAGATCAAATGGGTAATCGTATCGCGTTCTGGGGAGTTGAGTATTATTGATGATTTTGGATTAGAGCGTGAACGTTATAAAGTACCTTACGGTGCGGTATTGACGATTAATGATGGTGACACGATTGAAGCCGGACAGACTATAGCGAGTTGGGATCCACATACTTACCCGGTGATTACCGAAGTGGCAGGGCTGGTGAAATTTAATGATGTGGTAGAAGGGATAACGGTAGATAGAGAATTTGATGATATGACTGGCCTAAGTAGCATAGTGGTTACGGACCCGAAACAGCGTCCGTCCCATGCTAAGGATATGCGCCCCACAATCAAGTTAGTAGATAAAGAGGGCAATGATCTCAATATTGCAGGCACTGAAGATATGGCTGCTATTTACTATTTACCGCCGAAGGCGATTATTAATGTAGAAGATGGCACCGAAGTTCAAGTGGGTGATGTGATTGCCCGTTTACCCCAAGAAACGACTAAAACTCGTGATATTACCGGGGGTTTACCACGGGTGGCTGATTTATTTGAGGCGCGTATTCCAAAGGAACCAGCGATTTTAGCAGAGCGTAGTGGTATAGTGAGTTTTGGTAAAGACACTAGGACGCGGCAACGATTACTGATTACTAAGGAGGGTGAAGTAACTGAGATAGCAATTCCTAAATGGCGACATGTTAATGTCTTTGAAGGGCAAAATGTTGAAAAGGGTGAAGAAATTGTCGATGGTGCGCCAAATTCACATGATATCTTGCGGATTAATGGGGTAAGCGCACTGGCGCATTACATTGTCAACGAAGTCCAAGAAGTGTACCGGCTCCAAGGGGTTAAAATAAACGACAAACATATTGAAGTGATTATCCGACAAATGCTTCGCAAGGTAGTGGTGGGTAATCCTGGGGATACTCGCTTGTTACCAGGTGAACTGGTTGAGCGTTCAAAGTTCTCAGAAGAAAATGAACGAGTGACAGCGGAAGGAAAAATGCCCGCAACTGATGAACCAAAATTATTGGGCATTACTAAAGCGTCATTAGCGACTGAATCTTTTATATCTGCGGCATCGTTTCAGGAAACAACGCGGGTACTGACTGACGCTTCGGTCAATGGTAAATGTGATGATTTACGGGGGCTTAAAGAAAATGTGATTGTGGGACGATTAATTCCGGCTGGCACCGGTTTAGCTTACCATGAAGATAGGCGGCGGCGACATAATCAATATTTCTTTCGGCAAGCTAGACAAAATGGTTAATGCCAGAAATCAGCTTGAATTAAAGAAATAACATTTTTTCAAAAAATGGTATTTCTAAACGGTTAATAAGGAACGTGCATGAAATAAATTCGACAACTAAACCTGACAGGTTTTGGAAACCTGTCAGGTTTTTTCCACCGAATTTAGAGAAGATACACAATATTCTTATGTAAGGGCAATCTTGTGGTTGCCCTGAGTAGTTACTAACAATTAACTACGTTTGTTCCAACTCAATATCAATTCCCAAAGAACGAATTTCTTTAACCAACACATTGAACGATTCCGGCATACCAGCATCCATACGGTAATCTCCTTCCACAATGTTTTTATACATCTTCGTTCTACCATTGACATCATCAGACTTGACAGTCAACATTTCTTGTAGAGTATAAGAGGCACCATAAGCCTCCAAAGCCCACACTTCCATTTCACCAAAACGTTGTCCACCAAATTGTGCCTTACCGCCCAACGGTTGCTGCGTGACCAAACTATAAGGTCCGGTTGAACGCGCATGCATCTTATCATCCACCAAATGATTCAACTTCAACATATACATGTAGCCCACCGTGACCGGACGTTCAAAGGCTTCCCCTGTCCGTCCATCATGTAAAATCGCTTGACCGGATGTTGGTAAATCCGACAATTTCAGCATATCCTTTATGTCTAATTCACTCGCCCCATCAAAAACAGGGGTTGCCATTGGCACACCACCACGTAAGTTGCCAGCTAACTCCAACAATTGCTCATCGTTTAAAGCGTCTAAATTTTCCCGTTTACCACTGGTGTTATAAACCCGCTCTAAAAATCTCCGTAACTTATCAAGCGAAAAATGAGCCTCACTGGAAGCAGCTAAATCTTCTCGTTTAGCACTGCTGTCCTGTCCTGAAGATGCCCGTAATTTTTCAAGCAAAACTTGTTGTTTATCACTGCTGTTATAAACTTGCTCTAAAAATGTCCGAAACTCTTCAAACAAAGAAACAACTTGTTTGCCACTACAAATGTCATAAACCCGCTCTAAAGATGCCAGGAAATCTTGAAGCGAAACTCGTTTATCACTGCTGTCATAAACCCGCTCTAAAGATGCCCGTAACTTTTCAAGTGAAACTGGATCGATTTTGGTTTCAAGCTCTTGTTCCAAGCCCTTCACTGTCGATGAGATAGCCATTTTTTCAGCCAACGCTTTTGCTTTCCAACCAACTAATATTTTCAACAAAGCCCTATTTTCAGTTTCAATCTCTTGTGCCACTTCCCCCTTTTCCAACTCCTCACTTAGGGCAGCCATTTTTTCATCCAACGCCTTTTCTGCCAAAGCGAGTAATTCCAAAAACTGAGGTTCGTTGAAATGGGCAAAAATTTCTCGTTTATCACTGCTGTTATAAACCCACTCTAAAAATGCCCGTAACTTTTCAAGCCTATCAAATTCACCAGGTTTAAAGTCCTCCTTTACAATCGGCGGCAATAGGGTTTCAGTTTTTTCACCCAATGCCTTTGCAATCCAACCAAAAGATAAATCAAAAGCCTTATTTTCGGTAGGTTTAAATTCATTTTGAACCTTTGGCAATAAGGCAGCCATTTTTTCATCCAACGCCTTTGAAACCCAACCAACTAATAAATCCAAAGCCTTATTTTCGGTTTTCAACTGCTCCTTTAACGTCAGCAATAGGGCTTCAATTTTTTCACCCAATGCCTTTTTAGTTTTCAACAGCTCCTTTACCGTCAGCAATAGGGCCTCAATTTTTTCACCCAGTACATCTTCGGTTTTCAACTCATCCATTAGCACCAACAATAGGGCCTCAATTTTTTCACCCAATGCCTTTTCGGTTTTCAACTCTTCCGTTACTGTTAACAATAGGGCCTCAATTTTTTCACCCAATGCCTTTTCGGTTTTCAACTCTTCCTTTGCCGTCCAACCAACTAATAACTCCAAAGCCTTACTTTCGGTTTTCAACTCCGACTGAACCTTTGTAGCCCAATCAGCTGCATCATTGTTCGTAGGAAGTTTCGGCGGTTGAGGTTCCGGCAAGAGAGCCTCAATTTTTTCACCCAACGCCTTTGCCGCCCACCCTAAATGCGTTTCCAAAACTTGACCAATATTCATCCGAGACGGGACACCCAAAGGATTTAGGATGATATCGACCGGTCTGCCCTCTTTGGTATAAGGCATATCTTCAACCGGCACAATCATAGAAACCACACCTTTATTACCATGTCGCCCGGCCATTTTATCCCCAGGTTGTATCTGTCGTTTCACCGCCAGATAAACCTTAATCATCTTTAATACCCCAGGAGTTAACTCATCACCAGCCTTCAATTTTTGCCGCTTTTGTTCATAAAGTTCATCTGAACGTTGCCGTTGCGTTTTGACTTGCAGTGCAAAGTTTTCTATTTGCTCACCCAGTCCTTGAACTTGTAACTGTATTTCAAACCATAACCCCCGTGCTAAACTGTCCAAATATTCTTCGCTTATCACTGTCCCATATTCCAATCCTTTGGGACCACTTAGAGCCGTTTTACCTATCAACAGTTTTTTTAAGCGAGCGAAAATATCATCCTCTAAAATACGAAGTTCATCGCGTAAATCTTTCTTGACGTTATTCAGTTCTGCTTCTTCAATTTGTTTAGCACGAGCATCTTTCTCGACACCATCACGGGTAAAAATTTGTATATCAATCACGGTACCCATCGTACCGCTTGGTACCCGCAAAGAAGTATCCTTCACTTCAGATGCTTTATCTCCAAAAATCGCCCGTAATAACTTTTCTTCCGGCGTTAATTGCGTTTCCCCCTTGGGTGTGACTTTACCTACTAAAATATCACCCGGCTTAACTTGAGCACCAATATAAACAATACCGGAACTATCTAAATTACTCAATGTCGATTCACTGATATTGGGAATATCTGAAGTAATTTCCTCAGGACCCAATTTAGTATCTCGTGCAGTACAACTGAGTTCCACAATATGGATCGAAGTAAAACGATCATCAAGAACCAGTCGTTCCGAAATCAGAATGGAATCTTCAAAGTTATAACCATTCCAAGGCATAAATGCCACTAGCACATTTTGTCCTAAGGCTAATTCGCCTAAATCCGTCGAAGGACCATCGGCTAACACATCTCCTTTACAGATTATATCTCCAGGTCTAACCAATGGTTTTTGGTTAATACATGTATTTTGATTAGACCGCACATATTTCGTCAAATTATAAATATCCACCCCAGAATCTAATGAGGAAGAACGCAAAGCTGTTAACTCTAAATCACTCGCATCGGCTGTCTCATGTTTCACCACCTCTTCATCATTGACACGAACCACAATACGTGCGGCATCGACAGAATCGACTAATCCACCCCGTTCAGCAACGATAGTGACACCAGAATCCACTGCCACAGTCCGTTCTATACCCGTACCCACCAAAGGCTTTTCCGCTCGTACCAGCGGTACGGCTTGCCGCTGCATATTAGAACCCATGAGCGCACGATTAGCATCATCATGCTCCAAAAAAGGAATCATTGAAGCCGCGACTGAAACAATCTGTTTAGGTGAAACATCCATATAATTGATTTTGTCCCGTGTCACCACCGTAAACTCTTCTTCATGTCGTGCTGCCACTAATTCATCTTTAAAAAAGCCATCCTGATCTAAACTAGCGTTTGCTTGAGCAATGACAAAGGTGCCCTCTTCAATAGCCGATAGATAATCTATTTCATCCGTCACCTGCTGTTTTTCTACTCGCCGATAAGGTGTTTCCAAAAAACCATATTTATTCGTCCGAGCATAAACAGCCAAGGAATTAATCAACCCAATATTCGGTCCTTCTGGTGTCTCAATAGGACAAACACGCCCATAATGAGTTGGATGTACATCCCGTACTTCAAAACCAGCACGCTCTCGCGTCAAGCCTCCTGGCCCAAGAGCAGAAATACGGCGTTTATGCGTTATCCCAGAAAGTGGATTATTCTGGTCCATAAATTGTGACAACTGGCTAGAACCAAAAAATTCCCGAACCACGGCAGAAATCGGTTTAGCATTAATCAACTCCTGTGGCATAACCGTCTCCACCTCTGCCAAACTCAAACGCTCTTTCACAGCCCTTTCTACACGAACCAAGCCGATACGGAACTGATTTTCGGTCATTTCCCCAACACTGCGAATCCGTCGATTGCCTAAATGGTCAATATCATCAATCACACCAAGACCATTACGGATAGCAATTAGGGTGCGTAAGACATCCAGAATATCGTCAATTGATAATAGACTAGAGCCAGTCAACTCTTGACGACCGACTCGGCGATTGAATTTCATGCGCCCAACGCTAGATAGATTATAACGTTCCCCAGAAAAGAATAAGTTATTAAAAAGGGTTTCAGCAGCCTCTGACGTAGGCGGTTCCCCTGGACGCATCATGCGATAAATTTCTAAGTAAGCCTCCACCTGCGTTTGCCTTTTTGACTCTTCAAGACGCAAGGTTTCAGAAATATAAGGCCCCCGATCTAAATCATTGGTATATAAAATATCAAACGATTTAACCTTATGTTCTAATAGCTTATCGAGGATTTCCTCTGTGATTTCATCATTGCCCTTCGCGATAACCTCTTCGGTTTCCCCTATAGTCAGAACCGTCACATCATGCGCTAAAACTTTACCTAATAAAAATGATATCCGTTGCCCATTTTCATAATCATCAGGGATTTTGACAGAAGAAATCCCTGCCTTTTCTAATTGCCTTATATGTTTAGCATTAAAGCGTCGCCCCGCTTCAACGATCATTTTGCCATCAGGACCTTTAATATCAAAGCCTGCCATTTCCCCACGTAACAATTCAAGATTAAGATCCAGACAAAAGTCAGAATCGACACGATTAATATGAAAGACTTCAAAAAACAACTTCAACATCTGTACATTATCAAACCCTAAAGCACGTAGTAGAATCGTGGCGGGCAATTTACGCCGCCTATCAATGCGAATATAAAGGCAGTCCTTGTGGTCAAACTCAAAATCTAACCAGGAACCACGGTAAGGAATGATCCGCGCATTAAAAAGTAACTTACCTGAAGTATGCGTTTTACCCTTATCGTGGTCAAAAAATACACCAGGGGAACGATGCAATTGAGAAACAATCACGCGCTCGGTTCCATTAATCACAAAAGTGCCGTTTTTCGTCATCAGGGGAATTTCCCCCATATAGACATTCTGCTCCTTGATATTTTGTACCGTCTTATTTTTAGAATCCTTGTCATACAACACCAAGCGCACTTTCACTTTGAGCGAAGCAGCATAAGTCATACCACGCAATTGACATTCTTTAACATCAAACTGAGGTTTATTGAGTTGATAACTGGCATACTCAAGGGCAGCATGACCACTATAGCTGACGATTGGAAAAACTGACTTGAAAGCGGCATGTAAACCCACATCCTTATATTTTTCTAGTGGCGTATCTAATTGCAAAAAAGAACGATAAGAATTAACTTGAATCGCAAGCAGATAAGGAACTTCTAGGATGCTGGGACGTTTGCCGAAATCCTTGCGGATGCGTTTTATTTCGGTGAAAGAATAAGCCATATCTAATGGTTAATGGTTAATGGTTAAATGAATGAAAAATTGTAACTACTCAGAGCAACCATAAAGGATTGCCCTTACAACAATATTCTTATGTAGAGTTACGAAAATATTCTTATGTGGAAGCAACCCCTTGTGGCTGCCTTGGGTGGTTATGAAAAATTAATCAAAACTTAACTTATGAAATGACATCCTCAGTAGAACTGATTCAGAGGTGACTGATTTTACTAAAATAATTAATTATTTATTTTTAGGCATCCGGTGATTTGAAAAATGCTGACTTGAAAAATAGGTAACTACTCAGGGCTTGAGCAAGGAATTGCCCCTACATAATGAATATTTTCGTAACTATACGTATGAATATTGTTGTAGGGGCAATCCTTTATGGTTGCCCAAAGTCCAAATTTCAGCCGTTTAAAGTATAGTCAGCCTTAGCGTGTTAAAAATACGATTTCACAAAAAATAGTATTTCTTTTAAAGGCTGAATAATTACGAAAAATGAATTTGAAAGTTGAAAAGAAAAGTAGGTACAAATAAATCTTTTATTTATATGGCTGGAAGAAACCAAGTTTTTTCAAAAAACTCGGTTTCTAAAATATATTAGAAATGCTGGAAACCTGGAAGAAATTGAAAAGGGTGCAGTTCCTTTCATCTCCCAGAAAACAAATATCCAAATATTTCAACAAGTTATAATTATCAGTCAAAATGCGGAAAATAAATAAATAATTGATTTTCAATAACTTTTTATTTTATAGGGGACAGGAAGAACTGCGCCCAATTGAATATACTTCACTGCAATCAAATTCGTGAAAATATTATACTGCACACAGGCACAAACTGAACTTTTCTTAATTTGAGGAAGGTGGGCAAAAAAAAAGACTTTGCCCACCCTACAATTTCTCGAAAATGATTGGCGATTAGTATATCTGACAGTTTTTTTGGAAATTATTTACCTGAAAAAAACCGAGTGTGATTAAAAATACATGGTTTTTTCATTCTGAAGTGCTGACAGTAGTCTAAAATAGATAGGGCATATAGATTTTCAGAAAAATAATTTCAAATCAATTTCACGCTTCGAGCTAAAAAAATTAGCCCCTTTGCCCGAAGCGCCTTTGCGTGAGCAACATCTTTTGAAAAGAATTATCTGAATATCTATAGCTTATACTAGCCATGCACTTTTAATCACACCCGAAAAAAACTATAGTTATATATAGATGTTCAGATAAATATTTTGGCTTTAAGACCTGCCAGGTTTTCAAAACCTGGCAGGTCTGATAACTTTTATTTTCCTGAAAAACTATAGCTATCCAGAAAAGTTTTGTCCAAGACAAAGACCTGTCAGGTTTTAAAAACCTGACAGGTCTTGGTTGGAACTTATCTGAACATCTATAAATGTTCAGAAAAATAAATTCTTATTCACCCACGGGGTTGAAAAAAACGCAGGTGATTATAAAAACGCAAAAAAACCCAGTTTTAAAAACTGGGTTTCTTCTGAAGCTATTTAATCTCAACAC
>Ga0233404_10000311_pt1 | contig 13153 bp, 6 predicted proteins | sample Na_oxic_2_MG_FD_179861 | JGI IMG/M metagenome (GOLD analysis project Ga0233404, IMG submission 179861) | Seawater microbial communities from Saanich Inlet, British Columbia, Canada - Na_oxic_2_MG | ecosystem: Environmental > Aquatic > Marine > Inlet | place: Canada: British Columbia | collected...
TTAAGATACACCTTTGTCGGGTTACGTTTTTTTTCTGCGCAAAAAAATCTAACCCGACCTACATGACTACATGACTGAACTTGTCAAAAGCGCAAATTTTCGGTTGGTAAAAACTTGAACATCGAGTGATAGTCATCGTTCCAATCACAATGGCTCAAAATCAATCAATTTTTCTGACGTTTTATAGTGGGCAAGACTTTTGCCAATGCGATGTTACTTGCTGAATATCCAATCGGTTACTTCTTTTAACGCCCATTCTGGCGTTTTATCGGTGTGACAATTATTGCAACCATTGGGAGTGCCAAACCTTATAGTTGCTAATGGGGATATAAAAGTAAAACTATGATCTCTTGAATCCCACTTCACCGCATTTTTTCCGGTTTTAGGCATGTGACATTCTATACATATACTACCGCGATTGCTGGCAGCATGATGCGAGTGTTCAGCCTGATTATTCTTGAACACGCTGTTTGGAGAATTTTCCCCATGACATGACAGACAAAGCGAATTCGTTTCCGCAGATTTCACTGTAAATGAGGTATAGCGGCTGCCATGTGGATCGTGGCAAGTAAAGCAACTAACTCCGTTGTGATACATTTTGCTTTGAATGAAGGTATTGCCTTGCACCCGGTTCTTGTGAGCGTATCCATCTGCCCATAAATCATAGCCATTCTTACCGCTTGGTTTACTGTAAGACCAATATTTTTTCAAATCTTCTCCGGGAGTGTAACCAACCGGCCATGCGTAAGTTTCAAATTCACCTTGAGGTGGTCTGCCACTCATATGGCATTGAAAACAAACCATATTGCCACGCTCATGGGTGAGTTTTGCCGGATTAATAATGTCAACCTCAGCCTCAGTGTCGGCATGAATACTTCCGGGGCCATGACATGCTTCACAAGTAATATTCCGTTCTGCCGGTTGTTTGGTTTGAATATTAAAACCGGTTGTGTGACAGCCTTCACACAGTTTTGAGGTAGGACGTTTGTCCCATTCGGTGGGATAAAGTCCTGCGGCCCACCAATCTTTTTTGGGGTGGTATCTAACCCATTCTTTCGTTTCTACATTCCATTGGGCCGGCAACATATAATAATCATCACCGATTTTTTGGGCATACCGTTGCTTGAATCGACTCCCTACCAGCATGTTGACATCATTTAAAGTGAAAGTTAGGTCAGAATCTTCACTCGAAAAATCACCCAACACATTCTGGGCAATTCCAGTTTTGATTACATCCTGCTCCATCTTATTATGCAGGGTCATTTTCCAGCCACTGTAATATTCTTCGTGGCATTTTTCACAAGTTTGAGAGCCAATGTATTTTGGAAAAGGCTCTTGCTGATTTGCCGGTGTTTGAATGGCGGCATCTTGTCCAAATCCAACCGGAACGATAGCAGCGCAAATGACAATTACGACGATTCTGATTAAAGACATATATTTTACCAATTAGTTAATAATAAATAATAATATCTCAATGGTTTTTGTCTAAATTGTTATTGTTATTTGACATTTTTTAAGCGTCAAAGAAATCCTATTTTTTCAAAAATCGGATTTCTGGCTGAGTTAATGATGCTAAACCCACTACTTATGCTGTGAATTTTCACAAAACAAAAATTATTGTGTTTAGGCAAAAAGTGTTGCGATTACTGTTGAATTATACTATCGAAATCATTACTACCTAATTATAAATATGGTAAATCCTTTTTGGTAAATCCTTTTTTTATAGACAATCCTGGTCAGTTCATACTATGTAAAAATAAGGAAAAAAATAAATAAGAAAAAATAATTAAAAACTTATTGAATAAAAACAATTATATAAAATGTTCCTATAAAGAAATGGAAAATTTTCTTGAAAATAAACTTGATATTTGAGTTATATGAACTAGTATTAACACTTGGTATAGTGTTCCCAAATGAGTTGTAAATAAAAACGTTTCGTTTGGTGTTGCAAACCACGTCCGGCGATTCCACAACTCATTTGGGAGTACTATCTATATATATTAATATACTTTAAGGAGACCACATTACTTATGTATCCATCACCAAGAGTGCGCGATTCAGTTACGCCACCGACTAGGGGATATAAACCCCGGGTGCCTATCGGCACTGTACCAACGACGAGATTTAGGGTCGTCAATTGGCTATTGTTAATAAGTGCTATGCTTATTAACGGTTATGCGATTAGTGCAAATGCCGCTGATAAAGTTACGATATGCCATAAATCCAAAAACACGTTAAGTATTTCAGGAAATGCTTTGCAAGCTCATCTCAATCATGGCGATACTGAAGGTGCTTGTGAAAATTCTGATACTGACGGTGCACTGTCTATTGAGCCAACCTCGCACGATTTTGGTTCGGTGAATCTTGACAAATCTTCGGCAGACAAACCATTTACCATCGTAAATGAAAGTGATAATTCCTTAACGTTAGGGTTTATTGATGAACTCGCTAGTGTAACGACTACCATCGACGAATCTGGTAACGTGACAACGGCCTATTCTAAGGAATTCCGTATCACTGATGATAACTGCTCAAATGCAATCATGGCAGAAAAGTATGCTACCTGTGAATTTGCTATGGTGTTTGAGCCGAAAGAAATTGTAGGTACAAGAACGCTTAATCTTTTTGTGCCTCATTATACTGATGAATCCGGTAATCCAAATTCGTTGATATTACCGTTAACCGGTGAAGGTGTTTTAGTGCCGATTCCTAATATCGAATCCTCAATTATGTTGCACGATTTTGGAGACGTTGAGATTGGTAAATCTTCGGACGAACAAATCTTACGGATTTCAAATTCTGGCGAAGCGGATTTAGTGATAGGACAACTTAGTCTTTCCAACACCGGTGATTTTAATATCATTCTTGATCTCTGTTCCGGTATAACGGTTAGTCCAACTCAGAACTGTTCAGTGAGAATGCAGTTCACTCCCCAATCCGAAGGGGCTAAAACGGCAACTCTTTCCATACCATCTGATGATCCGGATACGCCAACCCTAGATGTATCGTTTACCGGTAACGGGGTTATTCCGCCTATGCCAAATATCAGCATCAAAGCAATGTCGATAGATTTTGGCGAGATTCAGTTAGGTACCACTTCAGGATACCAAACGATTAGCATTTACAATATTGGTGATGCTCCTTTGCAATTGGGGCAACTTAGCAGTCTTGCTGGCACTGATTTTGAGCGTATAACTGACGTTTATGCTTATATATCTGATCAGTGTTCCAATAAAACAATAAGCCCAGCTAAGCGTTGTTTGGTAAATGTTCGCTTTAATCCCCAATCAACCGGAGCAAAAACGGGAACCCTTTCTATACCCTCTGATGATCCAGATATGCCGACAGTAGATGTGGCATTGAATGGTATAGCTGTTGGTTGGTGTCAAGGCGATTATGAGCAGTCTTTCAACGCTTGGCCGGATGCACCTAATTTTGGTACTGAAGTGGTAGGAAATTCCATATTTGTGTCCCAAAGTATTAACAGTTCGGCTAGGGGTTGTGACGCGCTTCAGATAGCAGACATCGTGCCAACTGGTGCTAATGCCAATGAATTTGAAATCATTGATTTACAGTGCTATCACAGTACATGGGAAGATTGGTCTTATTCATCTTGTTGGTTTAAAACCGTCTTTACCCCAACCGCAGCCGGTACGAAGAATGCCGAACTGACGGTGACATACACTGATAGCACGACAGCGGAGCCAGTGCCATTACAGGCAGTAGCCGTTGATTCTGGTCAGCCCCAGCTTGAAGTTTCCCCAAGTTCACACGATTTTGGCACTGTAATGGTGGGTACCTCCAGTTACCAAAATTTTGCTATCAAGAATACGGGTAATGTCAATGTGGGTTTAGATAATATTGATTTGACCGGTGACAGCAACGATTTTACAGGTTATAAGTGGTCACGGTGTGCCTACTTAGGCGTATTGTATCCTAACGAATCTTGTAATCTCTATATGTCCTTCATGCCTAGTTCGGAAGGTGCCAAACAGGCCAACTTAAGCGTCAGCTCCAATGATGTTCCTACGGTTAATGTCGCATTGACTGGAATGGCGAATATTCCGGTAGATTGCTCCGAGGAAAATATCACTATTGAAAGTAATGGTGAGGATAATAAGTGGGCTACCCAAGCATCTGACGGAAGTTATACCGGGGATTCTGCTGCTTGGACACGCTTGCAAAATCCTGATCCGACTATTGCAGCACCTAATCGCCCAACGGCACTTGATGTGGTGCGGATTAATAGTGGACACTTCATTTATGGTATCCCCTTTGCTCAAGTGAAAACGCTGTGTATTGAACAAGGTGGACAACTTAAAAGTATGGACAGACGTGGAACACCTTTGGAAATTCAAGCCACTGACTATATTCAAAACCGAGGTGATATTCATGGTTTACTCGGTGATGATGAAATGACTGGTGCTACCTCTTGTACAAATCAGAATGCGATTGGCTCGGCAGAGTGTGCCAATGCTGGTGCGAGCGTTATTTTGAAAGTGGGAAGCAAATTTGAAAAACGCGGCAAACTTGGAGACTGGTGGTGGTATGGTTCTGGTGGGCCAATCCTTAACGAAGGTGAAATCATTGCTGGTAGTGGTGGTAAAGGTAGCCAATATGGTGCCCCCGGTGGTGATGCTCTTATCATAGGACGTAATACCACTAATAAAGGAATTATCCAAGCTGGTAATGGTGGTGATATGACTGGCTCTGCGCCGGGTAAAGGCGGTCAAGGTGGTTTGACCCAAATCTGGGGTAAACTTGGTGGTTCCGGTCATCTATCTAATACCAATGGTGCTTATGCACTTGCCGGTGATGGCGGAAACTGCAACCCGGGTGGTGGAAATAACCAAATTGGTGGTGATGGGGGCAATCTCTGGTTAGTTTCTTTACCCAATGTTCATCTCAGTGGTGGCATACATGAATCCGGTGAAGGTGGAAATATTGGCTGTTCCACGAATGGTCAAGATGGGTGGGTAAGAATTGAACCCGTTCAGATTGATTTATCCGGTGCTAACACAGTCATCAAAGGTGGCAACATTGAGATTTTCTGCGGCGATGATTGTAACCTTGATTTGAGTGGTATCACAGAAACGGCTATTACTGCCACCGGCGATATTACGATTGCTGTTGGTGAAAAGGGTAGCATTAATATGTCTGGTAGTACTAACCTCTTTAAAGCCGGTGGTCAAGTCAATATCTTTGCTAATAGTGTGAAGTTAGATCCTGGTGTGGAACTAGCTGATATCATTGAAGCTACTGATATTGTGGTCGCTGAAGGAAGAATTTGGCGTGATGTGTCTATTACTGGTCCAGGTACCTTAGTAGGGGAGCCGGGAGAAACTTTAACGGTGAAATTAACGCTGACTAATAATAGTGCCGAAGCGGATACTTATGATATCAGTGTTACTGACTCAGCCGGTTGGACTTTAACCCAATTACCAACCACGACTGATCCAGTTGGTGAGCTAACCACTATTGAATTAGAACTTAACGTCACCCTACCGGCGACACCGAGTGCTAAAAATATGATTACCGTCAGTGCAACTTCGCAAGCGGATACAAGCGTGGTAGCAACGGCTAACGTGCAAGTCTCTGTCACGGATGCGCCGCAAGGTAACGCGACGGTGAATGAAGGCATCGTAAATTTACCGGGGGTCGAAACCAATGTCGATGGTGGCGATGTCTCCATTATTGCAGCTGCTGATGATGGCAAGATAGATCTGAGAAATCTAGGTGGTAATACGGCTATTACTGCAACCGGTGACGTTACTTTGGCCATAGGTGCAAATGGCACTATTGATTTGACCGGAAATACCAGTCAGATAATTAAGGCCGGTGGTAAAGTCATTATTTATGGTCGTCGGGATCAAATTAAAATGGATGCTGGTGTAGATCTAATAACTCTCTTCGGTGTTATGCCTGAATTTAGAGCTGTGAAGTCCGCCTATGATGTATCTTGGACTGCTCCAAGTAATATGTCGAAACCAGCCGGTAGTATCGTACCCTTGCGATTCACGTTAACTAACGCTGGATTGGAGTCAGATACTTACACTATCAGTGTTACCGATTCGCTCAATTTACCACTAACGCTTCCACCGTCTTTACAAAGACTTAAAGGGCTAGATAGTGCTGAGTTGCTGTTGAACGTTGCACTCATGACTACAGCAGGGCAAACGGAGAAAGTTACTATCACTGCCACATCTCGCACTAATAGTAATGTAATAGATACAGCAACAGTAAGTATTAATGTTGGTGCTGCATCCGCTACTACTGGTGGTACTACTGGTGGCGGTTCTGGTACTGGTACATCTGCTTGTCCATCCACCGGCATTATCAATCGGCTTTGTAGTAATCGTGGAAATGTTATAACGGATTCCACGGTTGAATCTGGTGCCGGTGTGTCGGGAGGATCGATAGATGGCACGATCAACAATAATGGGATGATTTCCCAAGTTACGGTTGAAGTCGGTGCCATATTAATTGGCGGTCGGATAAGTGGTAGCATCCTCAATAAGGGCACAATCAAAGGTCCAACGACGTTTGTTGGTATTACCCTTGAGGGCGGTATCATAGAAGATGTCATCACCAACGACAGTAAAGTTGGTGGTATTATCAAAAATGTTCGCCTTGCCAAAAATGCTCGCATTGTCAATGGGGCTGTGGAAGGTGAAATCATTGGTGATCCTTCAGGGCCGGGCATTTTAGAAAATGTGATCGTAAGATCCGGTACCAAGTTGAGTAACGTGATTCTCATCAACGTGCAATTAGGTAGTGGGATTAGCTTTGGAGCTGGCGTGCGCTTTGCTGATCCTGAACAACTTCCGGATATGGAATTGATGGCATTGTTACCTGACTTGCCCACAGCCATTTTGGTAGATGGAATAACCATTGATTCAAGACAAGTTGATTTTACCGCCGATGTTGTTGAACCAAGTGATGGTATTTTAGCTTTTATCAATAAGTTACCGTTGTTTACGGACAATGGTTGGGCACTTACTCAAAATGGCAAATGGGGCTATTTTGAAGTAACTATTGATAATGTGCGCTATGCGGAAATACCGTCTTCAATGGTAAAGACAACGGAACCGCCGGATATGATGGTGTTGGATGCCCAAAGTCTAAACTTTGTTATCAGCAGTGGTTTGGGTGTACTGACTCATCCAGCTTTGCAAGCACCGGATGCTTTACGGGTTGCTTTAAGTGAATTATTCAGTATTACTGAGTTCACTGTGCAAACCAATGGTAATATATATGTTCCAGTCGCTGAAGGAGAGTGGTATTCTGCTCGCTCAGATTGGTCATCTATAAGACTGGATAGTGAGCCTGAAAATGTGGGATTGTCGGTTGATATATCACCTCATGTCAGTGGAGCTAGTTCGGCTTCTTTGGTATTTGATAACGATGGTGAATACTATCGGCAAAATCTGTTCCCAAGCCTAGCTAATCCAGAGGCTTTAGCTGAGGTTGCTGAAAATATCAGCATAGAGCCTTATGGACTGGTAAACTTTACGCTCAATGGGAAAGCTTATCGTGGTGTGGTGGATTATCTAGTTAGCCAAGGTACCGAAACCACGGTAGAAACGCTCCGAGTCGAGTCTATTGCTGATGTCAACGGCGATGGAATTGATGATATTGTGCTGGTTTATCCTACCGCTGAACGGCAGATAGTGGTTGTTGTTGAGTAAAGTTAGTCAAAACCTCCGAGGTTTCCAAAACCTCCGAGGTTTTCGTGATAGTGATTGTTGTTGAGTAACATTAGTCAAAACCTCCAATGTTTCCAAAACCTCCGAGGTTTTCGTGAATTTTCTCTCGTTCCGATGTTGTAGAGGCGAGAGAAAACTTTTTAGGTATTTAAACGTATGGGCAATCTCTTGTGGTTGCCCCGGACGTTTAAAATTGCTTGAAATTTTTTTCGGTACTTACACCTTTTAAAAGAAGGCGTTTTAAAACAAAAGGAGTCTTTTTGATGCTCGAACCACAAAGACAACTCAAATCACCAGCAAGAACTGCTTTTTTCATTCCCGAATCCCGAAAAATTTCTCCAAAAGCCCCACCAAAAATTGTTTGGGAAATTCCATCTTCAGATTTTGAAATACCAGATGAACCAATGGATAATTTCGACCAATCCTTACTCGCAGACGCTTTACGAGACGCACTCTCTTGTGCCCAACGCCTATCCAAAAAACAACTGTGCGCTACCAGTCTAGCCGTATGTGTCAAAGTAGATGGACAAACCTTCACCAAAGCACCCGACTGGTTTTATGTTCCTTATGTGTACCCAACCGAAGAAAATCGTCATAGCTATACTCCGATTGCCGAAGGAAAACTACCAACTATCGTGATGGAATTTTTATCGGATAACAAACGCAAGGAATACGATGACTCGAACATACCACCTTATGGTAAATGGTACTTTTATGAACAAATTTTAAAGGTGCCTTGGTATGTGATTTTCAATTCGGAAAGTGGCAAATTGGAAGTCTATTTCCTTGAAGATCGGTATTATAAAAAACAAACCAAAGACCAACATGGGTGTTATTGGATAGAGTCGCTGAAACTTTTTCTGGGTATCTGGAAAGGAGAAAAGGAAGATGTTGAGAGAAAAACGTTTTGGTTACGTTGGTGGGATGCGGATGGAAACCGGTTACCTTGGCGATATGAAAAGGAAAAACAGGCAGAAATTGAAAAGCAGGAAGCTTTAGTTGAAAAGCAGGAAGCTTTAGAAAAAGTGGAAACAATTGCTCATGAGACGGCTCTAAAAATTGCCAAACAAATGTTGCAAGCTCATTCTGAGATGGCCTTTATAGCTCAAGTTACCGGCTTAGATGAAGCTGAAATTTTGGCCCTAGAGTAAATATAGATAGCAATATATATAGTGATCCTTCATTCTTTGTAAATAAAACGTTATGGACGGGGTTGCAAACCCCGTCCAGCGATTAAAAATTCATAACCCCAACGGGGTGAAACGTAAATAGCCATAGGTGAAACCTATGGAACTTTGAGGTGAAAAAAATTGGCAAAATTATGAGAGATTTAACATCCCAGTTGCAAACCCAGCGTTCCACAATTCATTTAGGATCACTATATACTATTCTACTTTTTACCGTCAACTGTACCTGATTATGATTGTTATTGAGTAACAATTGCATTGTACGGATACTATTCCTTTTTTTTTTGGTATGATATCTATGTAACTAACTTCGGAGATGGTTCTCACTTCCAAAATACGGATTTATTTGATTTTTGAAAAAATCGAATTTCTCATAACCTCATTATTTTTCCTCAGATTAGCTATTCACAATAATTTATAATTAGTTAATTAATTAATAATATGGATTCGCCAAATGGCAACCATAAAGGATTGCCCCTACAAAAATGTAGTGGCAATATCCCTTGTGTGGTTGCCCAGTTTTGATAAATTAAAAAATACCACGGCATAAATTTTAAATTGGTGAATGTATTGCTCTACTTAATTAGTGTTTGGAACACTTTTTGCTTAAACATATACACTTTTTTCAATACCTTCGCCAAATTGTATAAATTTTATGTGGTTTATTGCCAATGACATCAAGCCACTCGGTTACTTTTGCAAAAGGGAGGCGCATGAATCCTTATTCTCCATTAACAAAAATAGGCTCTGGTTTTTGCACAGCGGATTTTAATTCATAACTTATTGACTTAAAAAATTAAAATTAATTTTTCAACAATTGCTTGACATTTTGAACTTATGAGCTAACATTAACAATGTAAGTATTTCAATTAGTAATTCATTTATGTTCATAACAACTAGGAGATATTTGTAATTATGTCACATTCACTCTCAAAGGTGCATAAATTAATGGCACCACAAATTAGGGGAAATATCCCCTCCTCACCAACGATGGAATTTAACATCGTCTATTGGCTATTACTGGTAACTGCTATATTTATTAACGGTTATGCGATTAGTGCAAATGCCGCTGAGAAAGTTACGATATGCCATAAATCTAACAACACGTTAAGTGTTTCAGTAAATGCTTTGCAAGCTCATCTCAATCATGGCGATACTGAAGGTGCTTGTGAAAATTCTGATACTGACAGTGTGTTGTCTATTGAACCAACATCATACTATTTTGAGGCTGTGAATCTTGGTGGCTCTTCTGCGGAGCAAACATTTACCCTTACAAATAAAGGTGATCTACTGTTAGTTATTGATGAATTCGCCAATGCAACAACAACAACTACTACCTTTGATGAATCTGGTAATGTTGTGTCGGTGGTTGACTCTGAGGAATTCAGAATAACTATGGATGATTGTTCCAACGCTGATCCCAGTATGGAAACTACCCTTGATTCTTTAGCAACCTGTGATTTCGTTATGGTCTTTGAGCCACAAGAACCACTTGGTGTCAAGATGTTAGACCTTGTGATCTATTTCGTGGACGAGTTTGGTAGCCCGGGATCGTTGACACTACCTTTATCCGGTGAAGCGATTAATTCAAGTGCTTCAAGTGGTTCACCTTCTTGCTCATCTGGTGCTCTTAACCAGACATGTAACAATGATAACCAAGTAATAGACGGTGGTACTATTGAAGAAGATGGCAATATATCCGGGGGAACAATTGAGGGAGAAGTGGAAAATGAAGGAATGGTTTCCCAAGCCACTATTGCGGAAGGTGCAGTACTAACCGGTGGACTCACAAGTGGTACTATGATTAACAATGGTACTATCGTGGATACTACGTTTGTGGGTATTTTGTTGGAAGGCGGTATTTTGGCCGGTGAAACAATTAACGATAGTAGCGTGGGTGGTATTATCAGAGATGTATTCCTTGCGGCAAATGCCAGTATCACTGGTGGAATTGTGGATGTCCAAGTTATTGGTGATGCTACAGCACCGGGTTTGTTGAGAGATGTGTTGGTCAAAGCCGGGACACTATTAGCCCACGTAATTATTGGTAAAGGGGTAGTATTTGAAGAAGGTGTGGTTATTGGCGAAGGTGTCAGCTTGGCGAGTGACTTTGTGGTAGAATTCTATACTGATATTCCACTTGGCATAGAAGCTATCAACTTGCTGCCCACAATACCAATGCCAGATGGGATAGCCGGAATAACTTATCCTCCTCAATTTGATTTCAATAGTGCTATCATCTCAGATGGTAAAAGTATTTTAGAGCTAATTAATGAATTGTCGCTATTCACAACCAACGGTTGGGCACTTTCCCAAAATAGTAAATGGGGCTATTTTGAGGTGACTATTGGTAATATGCGCTATGCTGAAATACCGTTATCACTCGAAAGGACAACCGCTGATGAATTTGATATGTTCTTTTTAGACGCTATGAGTCTAAGCTTTGTTATCAGTAATGGTTTAGATGTGTTAACTCAGCCGGCATTGCAAGCACCTAAAGCTTTAAAAACCGCTCTAATGGAATTATTTGGTCTCACTGAGTTCACGGTGGAAGTCAACGGTAACATATCTGTTCCAGCCGGTGAAGGAATATGGTACTCTGCTCGTCCAGATTGGTTAGCTACAATACTGGATAGTGAGCCTAGCAATATGGGATTATTGCTTGAAATATCACCTCATAATGGAACTTTAGCCCAATTGGTATTTGTTGAAAATGGTGAACATTATCAGCAAAATATTTTCCCAAGCTTAGCCTATCCAGAGGATTTAGCAGCGGTTGCTGAAGATATCAGCACAGAGCCTTATGGATTGGTAACCTTTACGCTCTATGGTGAGACTTATCGTGGGGTGGTGGATTATCTAGTGAGCCAAGATTCCGAAACTACGGAGCCTGAAGATACCACTGATGAAGATACCACTGATGAAGTGGAAAATACACTACAAGTCGAGTCTATTGATGATATCAACGGCGATGGAATTGATGATCTTGTGTTGATTTATCCTAACGGTGATCGGCAGATAGTGACTGTTGTTGAGTAAGTTTAAAGCCAGAAATCCGATTTTTTGGAAAAAATCGGATTTCTTTGAAGCTTTAAAAAATGTTAAATAACAATAGGTTAGTAATTTACGCAAAAACTGAGCAGCAGCGTTGCCCGAAGCGTGGTAATGTAGCTGATTGATAATTAACAAACCGATAATTAAAGAATTAAGCTCTAAAGCATTATTGCTGAGGAGCTTTTTTTTTGGGAAAATGGCGATATTTGGTTCTAATATAAATTAAAAGGTAACTAGGTAATATCCGGCATTAAGTACTAAATGAAACACAAACTGAGTAGTTACCAAAAAGTAAGAGTTAATGGTGAAAAATATTATGTATATTCATCTAAAATTATTCGTAATGTGGTTAGGGTTACTAATCGTAGGCTCAGCCTACGCAACCGGTAATTTGTATAGCACCGATGCCTTACAGCTAATGGTACAGCAACCCCAAGCTAATAAGCTTTAATGTAATTATCGTCTGATAAAAGTTATACCAATTAATCATGTCGAAGCAAAATTGGGTGATATTGTTTTACCAGTTTTAAATAATACACCCTTCCCAGAAATCGCAGCGCAAAGTGCAATATTATACGTTTCATCATTCATCATTCATCATTCACCATTATGTTGCGTGATAAAGACAATAGCCCGATATTACTTGATTTTGGGGCGGCGCGTTATGATGTTGGTAGTCATAGTCGTAGTAAGTACTGAAGCACAAATTATCGAATATTATGGAGTCCAAACCTTCAGATTTGGAAGGGCGTTGGAGTCCAAACCTTCAGATTTGGCACACGGTAATTTAGTCACGTCCAAATCTAAAGGTTTGGACTCCAAAAAGTAATAAAACTTATGCTTCAATACTTATCACTGCTATTGTTACGCCCAAGTGAGCGGAGCCAATACTTTGCCCAAAAGGGCGGAACTTCATGGATTGCCCCTTTAGGTTTGGTTATCTTTATTGGTATACTGTCAACTATTATAGGGTTATCTTAAGTATGACGATAGATAAACGAATTTAATCATGACTAATACAACCGAATATAGCAACACATTGCCCACCGGTTATTATTTGCAAGAATACAAAATCCAAGAAGTTCTTGGCGTGGGTGGCTTTGGCATTACTTACCTTGCCGAAGATATGCAATTAAATCATAATGTTGCCATCAAAGAATATTTTCCAAATGAATTAGCGGTACGTGAACATAGCCTAAGTGTTAA
>Ga0233404_10000315_pt1 | contig 13042 bp, 4 predicted proteins | sample Na_oxic_2_MG_FD_179861 | JGI IMG/M metagenome (GOLD analysis project Ga0233404, IMG submission 179861) | Seawater microbial communities from Saanich Inlet, British Columbia, Canada - Na_oxic_2_MG | ecosystem: Environmental > Aquatic > Marine > Inlet | place: Canada: British Columbia | collected...
CCCTCTGCAATACACTCATTTCCTTGTACCACCACCGCACCAACCGGAATTTCTTGGTGATTTGCAGCCTTCGATGCGAGACGCAAAGCGTGACGCATCCATTTCTTGTCGTTTTCCAATAAATTCAAGGGCATAAAACATTAAATCGCGTGTAAAATTCGAGTTACATAAGTAGGGGCGAACCTATGTGTTCGCCCTAAAATCCGTTACAATCAGGAAAAATCCAAACTATCCTCTATGACTTCTCCCATAATTTATTGATTGCCACTTTGTGGCGCAAATTCAACAATGATTTCAGTCCCTATTTCCGATGGGCTGAGTTCTATGCGGAAATTATCCGGATCGATTAAAGCGCGATCAACACCATTAACATTGATGCGTTTAACCTTTAATGTACCCGGTTGAAAGAAATCCGGTAATACGTTGATGCTTTGTTGCCCACAGTTGGGTTCTGGCTTAAAGTGAAGACAAAAGCTTTTACCCGTTACAAAGGTGCTGGTGTAAATATGAGCCAAGTAACAAAGTTCAAATGTGTGGTAGCCTGACTTCGCATGTCCGCCTTTATTACGATAATTGCCAACAAGGTAGGGTAAACCATTGGCAGTCACACGAAAATAAATATCACCATCGTCATGGTTAACGAAAAAGATATTCCAGAAGGCGGTAATTTCCCGGGCGTAGGCTAAGTAATCTGATTTATCGGTACTACCGTACAGAATAAGATAAGCCAGAATTCCTTGTTCTTGCTGCCAAAAATCTTTGGTGTTCCACCACACAAATTCAAGAGGCATATTATTTTTCGGTTGCCGTTCTACGGCATCAAGTATCCCGCTACGAATCTGATCGACTGCCAGTATTCCCATATCATCACCAAGTCGCGTCGTTTCCTTCATAAGTGCTTCCGCAAAACCTTCATCATTGAGAGTTTTGTGGTAGTTGGCAACCCGAGTCAAATTCCAAGCTATTTTAAGATCATGCCCACAAATTGCACGATTTTGTTGCCAACCCCAAGTTAGATCCGGTTTCCAATCTTCAAAAAAGCGTTCATATACAAACGGAACTTTGGGATCCGGATCTGGAAATTTTTCCAGAATCAACGAAGCAATTGTTTTCAACAAAGTTTTGCATTTAGCAAGGAACTTACACAAGTACTTAGTGTCATCACATTCTGGCAACGAATCAAGTGCTAGAACAAGGTTGATTAGGTAAGCCGGAATATGGTCTCCCATGGAGTTCCAGTTTTTTCTGAGTTTGTTAATCCCTAAAGCCTCAGAACTAGGAGTGAGTGTTGCTGGATCAAGGTGAGAAAAATAACCACCGAATTCCGGATCTAGGAAAAATTTATCGAAGGCAGCGACGGTGCGATTAATGTCAGATAAGGTTTCCCAATCTAAAGTAATCCGATAGAACTGAGCCAGTCCAGCCAAAGCATAAACTTGTTCGTAGATAGGGATTGTGTTCTTGTCAAACCCATCTTGCGATGGCACAATCAACTTATTTTCCTCTAACCCAAATGCCCAAATGATATATTGACCATCATGGCTTAAAGTACGAAAATGTTCACGCTGATAAATAACGCCGGCACGCGCGGCCTCAAGATAACGTTGGCCCCCTGTCATTAAGTAACTTGAAGATAATCCGTAAACCAAACGTGAAAGGGTAGCCCTGCGGCAACCGTGGGTAGCCTACAACAACTCATTCCGGTCGATTCTTTGTTGGCGTTCATTCGTCGATTACTCATTGTCGAAAATCCCTCCGAAAAGCTTGAACAGCTTAGTCATACTCTAACCGAAGTCTTTCAATTGGCACCATCCAATAAACATATGAATCATCGAAAATTTGGGAATTTAGAGCCTAGTGAATCTTTAATATATAAAGGCAAAATGGTTTGCGCCTAACATTTTCTATACTATCTCAATTGAAAAGTAAAGTTCTAAAAACTTGATCATCAAGTATAAGTACCGAGGGCGCATTCCCATTTTCACGGTGGTAACTAAGTACAACGAATTCACGAAAGAAACAAATTAAAAAACCGAGTTGCAGCGTGTAATTAGCCTTAATTGTAATAGGCATTTTAAGGCCAACTTATTGGTGTTCACTTTCTTTATCTAAAGCTCGTTAAGCCTTATTCGTTTCTTTCGTGAATTCGTTGTACTTAACCGGGATTGATAATGACCTTTTTTTTGGGAATGCACCCAAGTACTGAAGCACAAATTATCGGATATTATTGAGTCCAGAGCGTGAGTGTAGGCACTCGTGATTTGGTAACGCCCTTCGCATCAGCTTTGGAGTCCAAAAAGTAATAAAACTTATGCTTCGATACTTAAACTAAGTACCTAACAAAGTAATTTTCTGATTGCCAGCTTGTTTTTTTGAATATCGCCTTCATATTCATTTTTATCCATCAAAAGTTCTTGGTAATCTTTCCCCACTTCGTAATATTTGAGCAATTCCTCATGTAAAGAGTCTGGTAAGTTGCTTATCGAATTTATGCTTTCGGTACGACATAACTTTGGAATCTCTTGAGTAAGAAGCAATCGTAGCAAACCCGTATGAGGAGTTCTCAAATTTTGCATCACGGAACTCCCTTGTATGTAATTGCAAGCAATGAGAGTACTCAGTGTAGCAAATGCAGCGAGACTGATAAATACCGTCGTAAAGTCTGGTTGTTGGTGTCTATATTCAAGAACTTCAACAACAGGTAACGGAATTTCTTCTAAATAGGGAATCCAAGGCAACGTGACAAATAACAGGTGAGGTGTTTGAGCTTCACGTTTCAACAATTCGCTTAGAGATACATAATCGCTATCACCATAGTGAACGAGCCAATTGTTATTGAATTGCACTCCCAATATTTTATTTGGTTTGTCTTGAGAATCTTGTTCATGTTTTCTAACACCTTCTTTCCAAATCATACCGCTGAATTGAGAATGTATTATCTCAATATCAAAATTATTCAGATCATGTGCTAATATGTCTTCATTATTTGACAACAGTCCAGCTTTTAATCCTTCAAAGTTGAAAAAAGAGCGTAGGCGTTGATCGAATAGAAGATTAGTGAAGTCTACAATTTCAACTTTTGCAAAAGACTTTTCTACAAGAGAATCTTCCTGAGATGAATCCTCCTGATACTCCCATCTAACTTTTGAAAATTCCTCAATACTCTTATCAAAAGAATCTGCTAAAAATTCCCAAAATGAGCGTATTTGGAACTGTTGTTCTAATTCGTCATATCCAATATTCAATGATACAGCTATTTCATCAGCAAGAGTGTTGAAATTTTGTCTAACCAAATTTTTCGTGTCTTTAAGCAGCTTATTGCCTTGCGTGTTCTTGTTTATAACGTACTTGAACTGAGTGTTAGAGGATAGTAACCGGGTTGATGTCAACCCTTGGCGTAACATTCGTCTAATCTGAAAACGTGAAAAATTGGAAGATGCCGGATAACACAATGTTACCCCATACACATTAGTACCGTGTCTAACCTGAGAAGCCAAATTCAACAGTTCTATTTCTTGCTCTAAACTCAAATCTGGTAGACTTTTCTCATTATGGTACCATTTGTTGAGTTTTAAAAGGAACAACAGTTTCCAACTTACTTGATCTACCAATTGCCTAAATCCAGTCAATCTACCTTCTTGCCCCCATATTGTCCGCGTAACATGTACACGAACCTCTCTAATTTTAGCCATTTTTACCCAAGTCATTACCGCACAAAACAATCTCAGAATAATATCTATAACTCCTTCCCTATAGACAACACCAGCATTTCTGGGATTGGATTCAGAAAATTCTTGTTCCAAGTAAAGAATGATACTTTTAACAAAGGTAGTAAGTTTGTCTGTTTTACTGGATTCTTGAAGAGCCTCTGCAAGGATTTTTTGGAAACGTGATGCCACATCTCGACGATTTATGTCAATTCTGTTTTCACCACGGTTCCAATGTATTCTATCACGTCTTTCAGGAGGCCACCGTACACTTCCCTCAGTAGTATTATTTACCTTGTCTCGAAAGATTTCTTCTTGGGTAATTACGACAAGCAGATAAAACAAAGTAGGAAACTTTTTATCTTGGTAATGTTTCTTCCAAATTTCATAAAAAGCTTTCGTACATTTGAGCATGGACGCAATAGTTTTGAGTCCAGTGCCTGTGTTAACCAATGACTCTCCTAGTTCAGTGATGGCATATTTTTCTTCGTCCCCTATTCTTTGAACTAGTTGATATTCTACCTCTGAACATTTCCAAAGTACTCCCCTCATACAATTATCAAAGTTTTCTTGAAATCCTTGGCTTTCTTCTAACATTTTTTCACGATAATACAAAGTATTCACCAAAAAATCTTTTAAATCTTCTGGAGAAGCATATTTTGCAATTTTCGCTGAACTACGTTTACTAGTTAAATGCCGAAGGCTATCAAGGATAGTTCTTATAAATGGATAAGTATAACTATCAATTGACAACGTTTTATAAACTTCTTCTAATTGGAGAATGTTTTGCTTCCGATATTGTTCACTATCCTCATCTCTAAATAACTGACTCTTAACATGAGGAGGTACACTGTAGTATTGATCCACCATGTTTGCACAGCCGCTCTCTTCTGGTACGACATAAACGTTAGCATGTGTTTGTGAGGTTAGCTTTCCTAAACGACCGGCACGTCCCACCATATTATGGAATGCACAAGCATTTAGCCTCCTATGTCCGAGTTTTCCTTTGCGATTGGTAAATGGATAATCTACCGCCAAAATGACTACATCATGGACTGTCAGATTAACTCCATAAGCAAGTGTTTGGGTAGCAATAACAACTTGGGGAGTCAAGTTTTGACTCGCATCAGGTAAATCTGCAAAATGCTGCTCAATATATGTCCTAATATCTCGGTCAACATCTGCATGGTGCAAAAACACACCGTATGAAGCAAAATTGGGAAGTTGACGATTTTCTAAATTATCTAATTCTAGTTCTTTGATTATGAGAGAAAATTCTTTCTCATTAACCGTATTCCAAGGCGTTATGCCTTGTGTATTGAAGAAAGCGTTAACTTCTTCAGCAATATCTTGTATCTTACGTTTTTTATCTATAAAAACAAGCAAACGATAATCTTGCTTATCCTTTAATAAATATTTCAACAAAGATGTGAGCCGTTGTAAAACCTCCGCAGAATTTTTCTTATTTTCAGCACGATATTGTTGCCAAGTCAAATCAATTTGCGCTTTTATCTCTTCTCGTTTTTTCAACGGTATTATACGATCTTGAGTATTATTAAACTCTTCAATCAATAAGTTAGTAAATGGTTTGTCTTTATGAACAGTTGGCAAGACAAAATAATGTCGAATAGGAACTGGACGACTTTGGCTCCTTATCTCAATTGGAGGTAATATTTCCCCAGCAATAACTTGAAACAGTTTTTTTAATGCTTCTGGTGGTGTTCCTTCAGTAGAAATACCTACTATTTTTAGCTTGTCTTCCTCACTGCCTTGGCTGTGTTGTTTGTGTTGTTTGTGCAAGGCTTTTGCAATAAGCATTTCCAGTGCTGGACCTCGTTGTATATCTTGCAACATGTGTAATTCATCAATCACAAGGCATCCAGTATAGCGAAAGATATGTTTACGTTGGGAAAATAAAATACTAGCTTTTTCATACACAATACATGCAATAGTAAATTTGCCCTTGGACAATTGATTATCGTAAATATAATCTTCACCGGTGGAAATAATGATTCGGTTTTCTAAAGGCTCACCAGTTAAAGGGTCAATATACTGACCATAGCGTGTGATAAGCTCTTTATATTTCATCTGGGCTAAAGCTTTTGTCGGTGCTACATAGATTGCTGCACGACGACGCTTTTTTGAATGAAAAAATGGGGATAAGAGAAAAATCTCAGCGACTGCTGTTTTGCCGGAAGAAGTCGGCGCAAACATCATAACATTGCTTTTGGAATGAAATGGGTGTTGCTGAAGGTTGTCTTGAAGTCTAGCTTGGTAGCATTGATTCCACAATTCGTATTGGAAATTTGTCAGTTCTTTATCCAAAATGCTATTTTCTGCTTTTGCAATACTATTCAAAAATTCTTCTGCTTCATCTATAAGCTCAAAATATCCGTCTTTTAAAGCTTCTTCCCAGAGATTTCTTATCTTATGAATAGTATCTCTTTTCGTTGGGACGTTGACTGACTCTTGTGTAGTAGAATCAGTACCAACAGTTTGTTTTTCATTATGCAATCGATTCATATACATTTTTCCTAAATACCAATGACTCCATGATATTCGTATCGTTAAATCACCAGTTTATGCTTCACCACAGTTTATTTGATACATAATTCATCAAATTAAGTATGGTGAAACAACGGTTAGTGATTGTAAGTTTACCTTTTCCATCCAAGTTCTACAAGTTTTTGATCCAACCTTATATCTTGGTAATCATTTCCGACCTCATAATACTTGATCACTTCCTCACGTAGTTTCTGAGGAATTTCATATTTATTTGCAGCAATGTACTTCATTTCACAAATTCTCAGAATGTTTAGCGTAAGTACTAAGCGCATCAACGATCCGTCATGTCGTGTCCTTAATTTTTGCATAAACTCTTGTACCTCTACCCATCGACTGACAACAGCACTAGTCATCGTGGCAAATGCCGCTGGACTGATCAATACGGTGGTAAACTTATTTTCACGCCGATAAGTAAGTGCGTCTTTAACATCTTCAGGAACTTCTTTCAAATAAGGAACCCAAGGTAGCGAAACCAACACTAAATGAGACGTTCTCTTTTCTTTTTTCAGCAGGTCAGCCAATGAACAAGCAGCTTCATCATTATACTGAATTTCCCAGTTTCGATTGAACTGTACTCCCACTATTTTAACAGGTTCCCCCCAAGGTTTATTCTTGTTTATTTGGACATATTCTTTCCAACGCATACCATGATAAGAAGTATGTTCTTCGATCTTGATATACTCAGATATTGTTTGTTCTTCTTGGTCCTGCCTTGTTGGAACTTCGGCTTCTAAAGTGTCATTAAAAAGCTCTCGCAATTGTTTATCGAATAAACAATTGCGAGAGTAATCCTTTGAAAATTCTTTGGCACCCTTCTTAAACAATTCCAATAGCAATGACCACAAATCAAGAATCTTAAATTGTCGCTGTTTATCAAACTCTGCATCCTGAGACATTTCCATTTCATCTGCTAAACAAACAAAGTTAGATAGTGCAAAATTGGAGATATCTGACAACAACAATTTTTTATCTCTATTACGACGACGATTCCATACGTGGTCTGTTATTTTTTCGCAAGATAATAAGCGAGTTGGCGTTACTTCTTTTTTTACCAATCCAATGATACTGTTACGTGGAAAATTGGAAGAAGATGGATAATGTAAGGCTACACCGGGGGCAGTACATCCAATGCGTACTTGAGATACCAAATTCAACAATTCTATTTCTTGTTCAAGTTTTAAAATTGGATATTTACTTTCTTGCTCACTGGGCTTACTCTTGCTCCATTTTTTAATAAGATTCCACAGAAACAGTAGTTTCCAACTTACTTGATCAGTAAACTGCTTAAATCCGGTTAATGCCCCATTCATATTTCGTCCCGTCGTTTTAGGACCTTCATAATATTGGACATAGGTATTAATTTTTTTATGCCCTTCCATTTTAGTCCATGCCATAACTGCACAAAAAAAACGAAGTACAACATCCGTAAACCCGTTAGGATACCCAACATCTACTGTTCCAGTTTTGGGTGCGGACAATGCTTTATCCAAATACTGGACAACCTCATTGATAAATTCGATCAGTCTTGTGTCCGATTTTCCGAGAACTTTAGCAAGTACCTTTTGAAAATTTTGTTTCACATACTTTCGATTCGCTTGAACCATTTTGTGATGCCAATGTCGTTCTTGATTCCGTCCTTCTGGTGTTTCAAGAACCTTATTGAGAAATATTTCCTCTTGAGCAATCACAACAAGTATATAAAGACAAGTTGGGAATTTTTCACCCTTATAATGCGTCTCCCAAATTTTGTAGAAATTGCTGGTGTGTTCTAACATAGGAACAATGGTATTAAGATCGGTTCCTGTATTAATCACCGCTTCTCCTAATTCAGTTATACCATACCTTTCTCCATTATTAGCAACTAACTCATAAGCTGGGGCCTTACACTTCCAAAGCACAGCTTTCATACAGTTAGAAAAATCTTCGTTACCACTGTTTTTCGCTCGCCTCTGAAAGAAATATAGAGAATTTGTTGATAAAAATTCCTGTAATTCCTCTATGGAAACATAGGATGTATTTCTGGCTGAACTATATTTGCTAGTTAAGTGTCGCAAAGCATCAAGGGTAGCCCGTGCAAACGGATAAGTGTAATCATCAAATTTCAAAGTCTTATATATTTCTGGCATTCCCCTATCTTGTAAAAGCCAATACTTATTACTATCTTCATGCATAAATAGTTGGCTCTCGACATCAGGCGGTTCATTATAATACTGTTCCACCATATTGGCACAACCTTGTTCCTTAGGCACTACATAAACATTGGCATATTCCCTTGAAATTTTTCCTAAACGACCGGCCCTTCCCGCCATATTGTGAAATTCGCACACATTAAGTTCAGTATGTTCCAAAATTCCTTTTCGATTGGTAAAGGGATAATCCACTGCAAGTATGACTACATCATCTAGTGCCAAATTGATCCCATAACTGAGCGTTTGGGTTGCAAAAATTACTTGTGAACTTTTTTTCTCAAGTGACTTTGGTGCTGAAAACCGTTTTTCAATGTATGATCTGATTTGCCGATCAATATCAGCATGGTGTAGAAAAACACCATAGGATGCCAATTCGAGTAATGTCGGGAGTAAATCTTCTCCATCTGCATCTACAGTCAATTGGGTAAATTCATCCTCATTAACCATACTCCAAGGTATCATTTTTTGCGATTTAAGAAATGATTTTATTTTATTCGCATAATTCCGAGCATCCCTTTTTGAGGGTACAAATACTAATAGGCGATAGTCGTCTTGGTTTCCTTTTAGTAGAGATGTCAGTAAATTCATAGTACGTTGCGGAATATCATCTGAAATACCCTTCTTATTATTCCGATATTTTTTCCACACCTGTCTGATTTCTAGCCTTAATTCTTTACGCTTTTCCTTGGAGATTTCGCGTTTTTGAACATTATCAAACTCTCCAATTAGCAATTTTTTAAACGGTTGTTCTTCATCAATTAGTGGCAATATCAAATAATGTTTGATTTTGACGGGGCGACCAGTGACGGTAATTTCAATGGGGCGATATTTTTCACCAGAAGAAATGACTGTGAACAACTTTTCCATGGCATCTGACGATTCCCCTTCAGTAGAAATACCCACAATTTTTAGCTTATTTATTGCCATATTATAGCTACGTTGTTCATGCAATAGTTTTGCAATGAGCATTTCCAGCCCAGCACCTCGTTGAGTTTGCTGAAGCATGTGCATCTCATCAATAACAACACACCCTATTTTGTGGATGAGTTCTCTACGCTGTGAAAACACCATATTGGCTTTTTCATAAACAAGAGATGCAATAACAAATTTTCCCTTTCCTAACCGATTATCGGAAGTCGTATCTTCACCAGTGGAAACAATTATCTGTTCTTCTAGTGGTTCATTTTTTCTAGGGTTGTTACATTTCCCATACCGTTCACGAAGTTCTCGGTATTTTGCTTGAGCCAAAGCACGAGTGGGTGCTAGGTAGATTGCTAGAGGACGTTCATCTTCATCTGAATGAAAGAGCGGGTACAACAAAAAAATCTCGGCAATTGCCGTCTTGCCCGAAGAAGTGGGAGCCGATAATAAGACATTACAGATCGAGTGAAATGGATGCGGAAAATCAGGATCGTTTGGTTTTTTTCTTGCATCAACGCACGTATCCCAAAGCTTGCTTTGCAAATCCGTCAGTTCTTTTTCCAAGATACTATTTTCAGCTTGCCCCATAACTTCCAAAAATTCTTCGGCATCGTCTTCAAATTCATCATCATCGTTTTTTAGTGCATCTTCCCATAGATTTCTAATAGTAGTACCTTTGGAAGGTGAATCATTTTCTGGTTCAGTGGAAGAATTTTCTCCCACATCATGTCTCGAATCATCTACCATATTGGGTATTAATAAGTCCGCATTTGTTGCTGGCTTATTTTCGTCAACTTCACCATTTTCTCTTTCTTTTATTTCTTTGTTAGGAGATAAGATTAAGTCTACATCTGCTGTAGATTCATTTCTTTCAACCTCAGCATTTTTTCTTTCACTTTCATTTTGTTCATGCCCCACAGAAGGTGGCTCTATTATTTGTCTCAACTTGTTAATCCAGTGTCCAGCAAAAACATCAAACGCCGGTTGTATTTTGTCTACACCATGTTCTAGTAAACAGTAACGTTGGTAAAATAAAATTTGCGTCACATAAGCTAATACTTCTTCTTCTGGAGATAGTGAACGAGCCATACCTTCATTAAAACCATCACGTAAGCTTTTAAAAACTTCGTCTAAAGCCCTTGTTTTAAATGATGCATCAGAATTGCCATTGACAACATTTTTAGCTTCTGCCTCTGATAGTTTTTGCGCTATTTTAAACCAAATTGATACCTCTAATCGTGCTATGTCGCTTGCTAATAAATCGAGTTTCATGTCACCAACATCAATAATTTTCAGACTTTGCCCTGAAACCAGCACGTTGCCACAGTGGAGATCGTTGTGGCGCATTTTCGTATATAAAGTAAAACTATCCAATATTTTTTCTTTACATAAATCCTGAAAATCAATTCTTGAAAGGCAACTATGAGCACTAAACCCTATATCTTCAAGTTTATCAGAGAATAATTTCACTGCTTCTCTGTGAAAAATGAGTTCATATTCCCGTTTTTTAAAGCCAGAATCAAGTAAGTCTTTTTGTTCTTCTTTATTGCGAGTACTGATCCAAATTTTTACATCATCACCGGCGGAAGAAAATAAAAAGTAGACAGTTCCATTCAGACCTTTTTGCCAGTTCTGGCTATCATTCTGAGGGAAAAGTCCGTTTACTTTAACCCATTTATTTTTTGAGGAATTTTCTTTAAGTTGATTTACTAATTGTGTAGCAGAAATAGGAGCTTGTTTTTTAGAAACAGAATCAGGCCCATTATTGTCGTGTTCAATTAAGATTTTCCCAGAAGATATAGAATCACTGTCTACATGCCCACTGATGATCAAATCTGGTGGTAGTTGAAGATCAATTTCTTGATAGTATTGTAAACCGCCCTCAAAATAAGAACCTTTGGTTTCAAGGCTGTTATAGGCTTCTACTATCCGCCGTGAAAATTCCTTAAGAGTATTGGTAAAATGCCCGACTTTTTCCTTATCTTCTGCATTTAGAAGATCACAAATATATTTATCTAACTCATAGGATTCAGACGCGCCTGTATCATGACCCACATGCTGATATACAACCACATTACTACTAAATTGTTTACCAACAACTTTAGGAAAATATTGGTTCCCAAATCCTTTTGCAAGTGTATTAGCTCGTCCTTTTTCTTTGCTTGCATCATCTTTCGATTGATGTTGTCTTATAATAAATTTGGCAACAGGTTTATTTCCATGGTCAAAGGCAAGTTCAAATACCTTTACAGAACTTAGCCCTCCCAGACGCTGACGCAGTTTGGCCTTTGGTTGGTTTTCAAGTTGAGAATCATTAGCCCATTTTTCATATATCTGTTTAACGAGATCACGAAAGCGTTCTTTTTCATCCGGTTGGAATTCACAACTTTCATCAATTGTTAAATTAGATAAATCGTATTCTTCATTCATGATTAACTATTTACCCTAACACTCAAAGAAAGTGTATTGGTGTATTGTATTTATTTTCCATATTATCAAAGTTACAACAATAGTAACTATTCAGTTCGCGTCTCATTCTAGTACAACGATTCTGGGAATTGAACGGATGCTTCGTAAAGAGCCGTACTTGATTCCATGAGGGTTTGGTAAATAATGGAAAGGCCCTCTCACAAAGAAGTTCAGTCCCAAGAAACGTTGTACTTAAATAGCGGATATTACCTAAATAATTACCAATTATAATTTATATTTAACACATTTTTAGTAACTACTCAGTTCGTGTCTCATTTAGTACAACGGATTAGGGGACTTACCGGATTGGTGCGAGACTGTAGCTCACCTTATTCAAAACAAAGGCAACCCCCTACAGGCTCATAACTCAAGACACATCACACACCAATCCGATCACTCCCCCGATCCGTTGTACTAGATACCGGATATTACCTGAGTAGTTACCATTTTTAATTTTAAAGGAAATCGCATTCTTGGAAAATCGGATTTCTAACGATGAAATTATCCATACAAATATTGCACAAATTTCATCAAAGGCTCAACTGTAAATTAATTGCCGTTTGCCTAATTCACTGTAAAAGCATTCCACATTGGTTGTGATATTGACAGAGCCAGCAGCGTATGCCACACAATGACTCTCGAACTCACCCCAGATTGGGAGGGCATTTTAACACGAAAACAAAAAAATGCAAGCATTTTTTTAAATTTTAATAAATATCAGAAATACTATTTAGCCAAAGAATAATTTTTTAAGAGTTATGCCATATAACAATATAGATTAATAGTAACTACTCAGGTAATATCCGGTATTAAGTACAACATATCTGGGGATTGAACAGATGGATTATGAAGTATTTTGAGCCGTTTATGCTCTCATAAAAAAAGAGCTAGTTGTACTTAGATTTCATGAAGGTTTAGGTAAATAACGGAAGGCCCTCTCAGAAAGCCTACTCTATGCACATAACTCTCTAAGCAAAGTAGGTCGGGTTAGATTTTGTAGCAAAGCAAAAAAACGTAACCCGACAATGATAGTTTCACTTTCACCATCACCTAAATTCCAACTGGCGACTACAGATTTAATTTCCACATTTTGGCGTTCAATTTGAGCCTTTTCAGATAACTGCTGTAACAATGGTTCAATATCAGACTTCTGTGATACCTCTTGTACCACACCTTCAGGAATAAACCAAC
>Ga0233404_10000316_pt1 | contig 13039 bp, 11 predicted proteins | sample Na_oxic_2_MG_FD_179861 | JGI IMG/M metagenome (GOLD analysis project Ga0233404, IMG submission 179861) | Seawater microbial communities from Saanich Inlet, British Columbia, Canada - Na_oxic_2_MG | ecosystem: Environmental > Aquatic > Marine > Inlet | place: Canada: British Columbia | collected...
CGGGCAAACGTGTTTTTGTGTGCATCGGTATTTATTTCAGATGGCATTTGTGAATCATTTTCGGTTTTAATAAAATGGTGGGCAATAAAAACTTGCCCACCCTACCTGGCTCTGATCCCAATTTGTATTTGAGTTCATTTATAATCTAATTAGTAATTAGCAATTCCCAATTAAAAATATAAACCGACCAAAAATATTTTATATTGTATGAAGTCTTTAAAATTGTAACATTTGAAGAAATATTTTTTTTGACCTTAAAAAAAATTAAAAAATGTTTGACCTTTTTTTCAAAAAGTGATAGTATTAGGTGTCCAAATCATAAAAGTCATTTTTGACTATATGATGATTGGCTGGAACCACTGATAACTGGTTTTTTGTATCTATAGTCCCGGTCCTTTACACAAGCACTTGAAATCCTTCCCAAGTTTCAAGCCGGTATCAGGTGGCAACTTTGATGGCAAGTTTTAGCCGGATGAGCTTGACTGAGATTTTAAGGGGTACCGATGTGATCAGCATTGGTAGCATTGGTAGGGCGAAATGTTAGTCCTTGATTGAATTAGGAATTAGCATTTCATTATTTCTATTCTGTAAAGTAGGAAAAATGGGGTCTTTCTTCTATTTTATTGCATTAGCCTTGAGGCTTGGTGGTAGGTACTGTGAAACTCATTAGTCTGAATTCTAAGAAAAGGAGAGCAAATGATGGCTCAGTATTTTGCGTGGGCTAAAATTTTTAATATTAAGGTAATAACTACCTTTATCGTAATCGTTTTATCATTTATAGGAATTTGGGCTGATTGTGTGACAATTACCCCAACTCTTGTACACAGGCTTCCTTTTTTAAAGGAAGTATGTTCCCCACCTAAAGAGACTAACCACAAAGAAGAAGATGTCAATGAGCCAGATGTCAATGAGCCAGATGAAAGTGAGCCAATAATTGTACAGGAAACAGGTATGGTACGGGCGACGGGTATCGGATTTCCGTTGCCAGATGCTGAAAATTCCACTTTAAAATACGAGACAGCCAAACGTGCCGCTGAACTAGACGCGCAACGAAAATTGGCTGAATATATTAAAAAGGTAATAGTGGAAGCCAATACCAAAACTAAAAATAAGCGATTTTTTGAAGAAGAGGTTGAAAGCAGAGTGAACACGAGTTTACGATTATCTCGTCGTGTTAGCGTCAGTAAAAATTCTGATGATAGCGTCACAGTTGTGATGGAAGCCCCTTTAGAACAATAGCTAAACCTTAACGTTTTCAAAACTTGATTATCAAGTCTAACTTTATAAAGAGGATAAGATACTAAAAATGAGAAAATTGATTGCCTTATTATTGGTTATGCTCTGGATGTTTTTTTCCAGTGTTTATGCCGATGGTGTCGTTAAACAAGCTTGTACGTCTGCATTCGGTATGGAAAATCAGGCTCAAGCCAAAACGAAACTTTTGACACTGGCGAAACGGTCGGCAGTTGAAGAATTGTTTGGTAGTTTCGTTAAATCCTTCACGAAGGTGAAGAATTTTGCTCTCCAACGTGATGATATTGAAACGTATTCAAGTGGTTTCATACGTTCTAAGGGCAATCCTATCTATGTCCAAGGCAAGAATTTTGGGGAAGTGTGCATTCAAATTGAAGCTTATGTGACACCAAAAGACTTGGAAAAAATGCAACCCAAACAGTTGTCTAAGAAAACTTGTATCTTAGAAGGTGATTTGAAAACAGTCAAAAAACGGGCCGAAACGAAAGCCAAATTAGAGGCCCTTTATGATTTTGACCAAAATTTAAGGAAGTCGCCAACTGAGAAAATATTGCCCCTTTTACGTGAAGTCAAGTTTTCGGAAGGGGATTATGTTTCGGGTACGCCGGTTTATTGTCTTAAGGCGACTGGGCAAATCTATCCAATAGAACTGAATGCTTTAAAAGCAGAAAAGCCAAAAGCTAAACAGTTTGTTGAAGGACTGAAAGGTGAATATTTTAATTTACCTCCTTTTTCAGGTTCACCGGGAGATTTTCCAAAGCCATCGTTTAACAGGATAGATAAAGCAATAGATTTTGAATGGGGAAAAAATACAACAGCTGCCCCTAATATATCTGTTGATTATTTTGGGGTAACCTGGACAGGTATGATTCACGCAACGATCACAGGAACCTATTTCATTAAGAGTTTAACTCGTGATGGAATAAAATTATCCATCAATAACCGTTCTGTTATAGAAGGGTGGAATTATTGTGGTAATTATTCTTATAGTAGTTGTCCAAGAGAAGCAAATATCTATTTGGAAGGTGATAAATGGTATCCAATTCAAATGGAATTTTTCCATGTACAAGAAAATGCTAGCGTTAAACTCTTTTGGAAAAAACCTGGTGATAGTTCTTTGGAAATCATTCCCTCTACCCATCTTAGAACGGAAAAAGAATAAGAGTGAGCAAGCGTAGCAAGCGTAGTGTGGGTAGCAAGCGTAGGGTCACTGCCATTAAGTTAAGAACTTTTACTTTTATTATCAACAAGATACATGGTAAATTTGGCATAATATTTTAACAGGCAAAAATCATGCCTTAATAAAAAGTTTCTATTTTTAGGCGATTATTATTGTGCTACACTTAAAATAGTCAATTAATTCCACGACGTAACTTGTTGATTAATATCATATATTTTCTTAACTTAATGGCAGTGAAGCGTAGGGTGGGTAGAGCGATAGCTAAACCCACCATTCATATCTACGCCTGCTTTAACGCGTTTAGAAATCCGATTTTTGCCAAAAATCGGATTTCTGGATTCGCCATTAAACTCAGGGTTATCGCTCTATAAAGCCAATCCTGCCAACACTTTTTCAAGGTAAGAATTGTCCCATCCTGCCATGAGGGAATTAAAGGGGCCAAGGGTCGAATTGTTTTTTAAACATTACAATTTGTATAAAAATCCAATATTAAAAATTAAATCGAGCATGGCCCCTTTTTAACTCACTGCCATTAAGTTAAGGGCTATCCACGAAACAACCGTTTTACCCACACCACGCTAGTTATAATGATGACGACATTGCACAATGATTAGTTCATCGTTGGAAAAAGCTCGTGTAGGGTGGGTAGAAAACCCACCTATCCTCAATAATAATTTGCGGTGGGTTTTGCTACCCACCCTACACGAACTGACTTATTTTAGTTTAATTATTAACTTCGCTAAATACCCAATTTAACGTATCAAATACCACTTGTAATTCTCTGGTAGCTGATATTTGAGTCGGATCTTTAGTAAAGACGTTATTCTCAAACTGACCAAACTCCCAAGCCTTCCCTGTAGTTACAACACCATAACAGACCTTTGCGCCCTGAAGAGAAGCAGCATACATTTCCGCCAAGGTCTGTGCCCAACCTCCTTCCCAATTTTCTTTCTTAGCTTCCATAACACAAAGTGGTGGTATCCCCATTCCGCCATATTTTGTTCTAATGGCAATTAGATAATCTGGTTCACCAACCAAGTCTTTATCCTTATCTACATTGTAGGCTACGTGTGACCATATATAGAGCGATTTATACTTTGCACTTATCTGGGTTAAAATAGGCTTAATAATATCCTCGCAAATAGTCACCTCGTTGATAAAACTCATACTATCATTAAGTCGTCTTGTCATTTCAGAGAAAAAATAATCTGGTATCTCAATATTCAGCGTATCAATTAAACCCTTATCTACAACTTCAATGTCGAATTTTCCGGCGACTTCTTCAATTGATTCAAATTGACCGTATGACATAATTATTTTATGATTTATAAAATCTGTTTTTTTATAACTTTGCTATCGTTTTAATTATAAAAATCAAAAAAAGTTAAATTAATCATGTAACCATGTAGATCGGGTTAGTGATAACGTAACCCAATATTTTTACTATAACATAAAATTCAAACTTGGCTCCTTTATTTCACTTTTTTTCCTTTTCGCTATAAAACTGATTTGTAATTTTTATTACAGTAATCTGTGTTACAATAGTTTGATGAAATTCTATAACCGTGAAACGGAAACCAAACAGCTATTAAAATGGTCACACCAAGCATCGGGCGGGCAATCAAACTTGAGCTTATTGCTTGGTCGCCGCCGTGTGGGTAAAACAGCATTACTTCAACAAGTCTATCAAAACAAAAAAGCACTTTATTTGTTCATTTCACGCAAATCTGAACCATTGCTTTGTGAAGAGTTTGCTGATCAAATACGCACACAGCTAGACATCCCCATTTTCGGCAAGCCCTCTCAATTAAGCGACATCCTATCTATCCTGTTTGAATATACAAAGCAACATCCTTTAACAGTTATATTGGATGAATTTCAGGATATTGCCCGTCTTAACAACGGCTTTTTTTCTGATCTGCAAAACCTTTGGGATCAAAATCGTTTGCACAGTCGCATACACCTCATTTGTTGTGGTTCTTTATATTCACTCATGACAAAAATATTTCAAGACAGCAAAGAACCTTTGTTCGGACGTGCGGATAATCGTCTCAACCTGCAACCACTTAAGCCGCTTTATATTGCTGAATTGCTAAAAGACCAAGATCGCTTTAGCCCAGAAAATTTGTTGATTTGGTATACCCTAAGTGGTGGAGTACCAAAATATTTAGATTGGCTAAGCAGAACAGATGTTAATTCTGAATTATGGCAGCAATGGTTGAGTGAACATAGCTTAGTCATTGAAGAAGGAAAGTATCGTCTGGTTGAAGAGTTTGGCGGTGAACAGAGTACTTATTTCTCTATTCTTGCTTGTATTGCAAATGGAAAAACCAGCCGCAGCCAAATTGAATCTGTTTTGGAACTCTCAGTGGGGCCTTATTTGCAACGCTTAGAACGGGAATTTGAGATTATTCAGCGAATTGTTCCTATTTTATCAAAACCCAATACTCGCCAAGTGAAATATCGTATGAGGGATGCCTTTTTAAGTTTCTGGTTTCGTTTTGTATATTATTATCGTAGTGCTGTTGAAATCGGTAATTTTAAATTTTTACAGAAAATGATTCAACGGGATTTTGCCACTTACAGTGGTCAATGGCTGGAGCGTTTGTTTCAAGAGCAACTGGCAAACAGTGGTCGCTACAGTGTTATTGGCAACTACTGGGAAGCGGGAAACAAAAATGAAATTGATATTGTGGCACTGAATGAACTGGATAAAACCGCCTTGATAGCCGAAGTTAAACGTAATCCCAAGCAGATTCGCCTAAGCCGCTTAAAAGAAAAAGCCAGCAAGCTAGAACAACATTTAAAAGGTTATACTTTTGAATATCGTGGTTTATCTTTAGATGATTTGAGGAAAAACGATACCAAGTATACTGAGCAGAAATCAAAACCGTGAAAATAAGTAGATTGGTGGACAAAGACGTTGCCCACCCTACCTGGCTTCAGGCTCGTCCCAACACAATATAGTGCCATTTAGAAGTGTGCCATTCTGGATAAGTAGCCAAAGTAATCCTAATTTACGAATGCCCTCAGCCAGCAGAGTAAATTCTAATTCGCCTTGTTTATTTTTGAGAAAGAATTCTTCATTTTTGCTGATAATCTTGCCATTCATAGCCTGTTGCAAAATCGTCATCAGTTTTTTCCATTTTGTTTCCATGGTGCCTCGCAAAGGTCCCAAAAATACCCGATCAATGATGTCTGCATACACTTCTTCAAAGTGGATTTGGCGGAGATTATAAAGTGACCGAAAACCAGGGGCATTAGCCATCATATCTTTAACCGGAATATAAACCGACTCCACTGAGTGTTCCAACCATTGCTTGTCGCTTCCTGATAGAGTCACTTTTTCGGGTTCTTTAGTGTGATTCGTTAACGAAAGCCGTATTGTAATTGATTTTTGTCGGTCCGCGAGTCTGCGAGTGACTTCAAAATAGCCAGAGAGATGCGCTTTGCTCCTTCTGACCAAACGCCCTATTTGTTCGCCAGACGGTAAGAAAACACGGTTCATCTTTTCAGCCAAAGATTTTTGGCTTTTCGTGACCTCGCAGGTGGCATAAATAGCTTTGAGGATATGCGTTTTGCCGGTACCATTGGCTCCGATGAAAATATTGATGCCGGTAGAGAATGGTATTTCCAAACTTTCAAAGGCGGTAAACTTCTCAAACTTGATTTTTTCTAGCATCTATTAAGCCTCTGCCAAGTGAACAACGTGGTTGCCCACCTATTCTGATTTAGACAAAGTAGCGTAGGGTGGGTAGATAAACCCACCGCAATCAAACAGTTCCGAAATATAATGGATTGCGTAGTAGCAGACTTGCTCTGCCCAATGGCATTGATCCTACCCACCCTATACTACTTATACTACTACATTCCAGAAATCCGATTTTTTCAAAAATCGGATTTCTACACAGTTTAACATTTTCACAAATTTTATTTCAAATCACTATAATTAAATGGTAGCCTACAATTAGTTAATTCTAATTCCCAATTACTTCAGAACAAAGTTTTCCAATTTAGAAATACTTGCAAAAAAAAAGTATTTCTTTAAGTCTTTTGACTTTAAAAGCTAGAACATTCAAGTATAATAGATCAGTTTGAACTCATTTATAAAGTGATATGTTATAAAATTTGAAACATTAATTCGATTTACCTACATATTTCCAATTCACAATTTCCACTAGCGATAAACCATATTCCGTTATCGTTATTTCGCATGATGGCTTCAACCAAGTTCCAACATGGTGCGTGGAACGCACCCTACGATTAGTTAATTCTAATTCAAAATTCAAAATTCCCAATTCCAAATTTACAAAAGGTGCAGATCAAAAATTTTTATTGAAGTATAATAGATCGGTTTGAACCCATTTATAAGGAGTAAAACTCCATCTACATGAACTTGAGAGGAAAGTATAGCAAATGAAGAGGAATCCAAATGAAACCTGCTATCCAAATGAAACCAACTATCCAATATATTTCAAATGAAATAGGTCATGCAACTGCTGTTATTGTGCCTATTGAAATTTGGCGAACAATTAAACTGACTGAAAAGCACACACAACCACCCATACAAACAAGTGAATGGAATAGACTTGACTTTAATGTCTATAACAATCCTAATGCACTTGAGGCGTTATTGAAAACGGAAACAACCAAGTTGAACCGGGCTGAAGAAAAAACCTTTGCTGAAGAAGGAATAGAAGACTATGCCAATCTAACTGGGAAGGAGGGATTGTTTTGATTCTTAATCGTGGTGCCATTCACCGAATAAAACTTTCGCCTACTACAGGACGTGAATAACAAGGTATTGCCCGCCCTTGTTTAATTGTGCAAACTCAAGCTTTACAAAACTGTGGTACAGCCATTGTGATTCCGCTGACATCACAAAAACCATCCGCTCAATTCCCTCTCACTGTCCATTTACCTAATGGCACTGGTGGAAATAACGTAGAATGTTGGGCAAAAATTACTCAAGTTCGGGTTATAGATGAAAGTCGCATCCAATCTGAATTACTTGGTAAACTCTCAGAAGAAGAACTTGAGCCTATTAAACAGGCTTTAAAATTGGTATTAAACTTGTAAAAGTAAAAAGCGTAGGATGAATTTTTAGGTGGTAGAGGGAAGGTATTCCCAAATAAAATTTGGGATATATAGTTTTTCACATAAATAACTTCACAAAACCTGCCAGGTTTCCAAAACATGGCAGGTTTGATCAAAAAATTATTTTTCTGAACATCTATAGAAAAAACCTGCCAGGTCTTTAAGACCTGGCAGGTTTACGCCTGGGTTTTCTGTCAGGCACTAATTAAATGGTGCGTGGAACGCACCCTACGATTAGTTAATTCTAATTCAAAATTCAAAATTTCCAATTTACAAAAGGTGCTGATCAAAAATTTTTATTGAAGTATAATAGATCGGTTTGAACCCATTTATTACATTTATTTAGGTTCATTTTTTTGTTCTATCATTTGTATTTTAAACTATAACAGTGTATGCTAATATACTTAAACTCTGTTTTTACGATAGAGACTTTTAAATTTGTGGAGGAATCGCATGACTGATGTCGTTGCAACCAACCAGACTATTTTAGTTGTGGGGGGGGGAATCAGCGGGATGACCGCCGCGTTAGAGGCTGCTGAGTGTGGCAAAGACGTGATTTTAATTGAAAAAAATCCTGCCCTTGGGGGGCGGGTGGCTCAATTATATAAGTATTTCCCTAAAATGTGTCACCCGACTTGTGGTATTGAAATTAACCTACGTCGGATTAAGGCGAATCGTAAGCTGCGTGTGATTACGATGGCTGAAGTGAGTGAAGTCACCGGGGATAAGGGTGATTATACTGTGAAGGTTAATGTTGCCCCGCGTTATGTGAATGAAAATTGTACCGCTTGTGGTGCGTGTAATGAGGCGGTTGAAACTGAATTTGATAATGAATATAACTACAGTTTGAATAAACGAAAAGGGGCTTATTTACCCTTTTTTATGGCTTATCCACAGCGTTATGTAGTCGATCCGCGCCTGATTGGTAGCGCGGAGGCTGATAAGGCTAAAAATTCATGCAAATATGATGCCATTGATTTGGAAATGCAGGCGGAAAATTTGACGCTGAATGTGGGTGCCATTATTTGGGCGACCGGCTGGCAGCCGTTCGATGCCAATAAAATTCAGCCTTACGGCTATGATCGCATTCCAAATGTCATCACGAGCGTTGAATTTGAACGCATGAAGGATAAGATGGGTCCAACCGGCGGTAAAATTTTGCGCCCATCCGATGGGAAAGAGGCAAAAGATATTGCCTTTATCCAATGTGCCGGCTCGCGTGATCGTAATTATCTGAAACATTGCTCCCGTATTTGTTGTACTGCGTCGCTTAAACAAACGACTTATGTGCGTGAGCAATATGGTGATGAGGGCAAGTCGACTATTTATTATATTGATATCCGGGCGATTGACCGTTTTGAGGATTTATATACTAAAGCCAAAGCGGATAATACGGTGCATTTCATTAAGTCCAAAGTGGCTAATATTACCCTGGATAAAGCGACCGATAATCCTGTTTTACAGGGTGTGAATACGGAAGGCTATCATCGTTATAGCAATTCCCATGATTTAGTGGTATTAGCGATTGGTATGCAGCCGAGTGTTGATTTCAGCCAATTAGGAATTAATCTCACGGTCAATGAGCATGGTTTTATCGAAAATGATGCTGATAATGGAGGCATGTTTGCTGCAGGCTGTGCCTCGGATGCTTTAGATGTGAACCGGGCGGCGCAAAATGCGACAGCGAGTGCTTTGCGTGCGATTCAAGTTGTTAACCAACTCGCCACGGTGGAGGGATAAACGATGGCTGATAAGAAATTAGGCGCATACATTTGTAAAGGATGCGGCATCGCTGATCGTTTGGATACCGATCAATTGGAAATGATTGCTAAACGTGAAGGCAAAATGAGTTTTGCTAAACAGCATGATTTTCTATGTAATAGTGATGGCGTGAAAATGATTCAGGCGGATATCGATGCAGGTGACGTGACGCATTTGATGATTGCCGGTTGTTCCAGACGGGCTAAAACCGATGCCTTTAATTTTGAAAATGTCGCGATGTCTCGTGCTAATTTGCGTGAAGGGGTAATCTGGGTGCGCCCGGATAATGATGAAGCGCAAGAAACCACGCAAGAGATGGCTGATGATTATATCCGCATGGCGAGTGCTGAAGTTAATTTTATGACTTTGCCCGCCAGTAGTGATGAGCAGGGACGGACACCGCATGTGCTGGTTGTTGGGGGTGGTTTGACCGGTTTGACTGCTGCGATTGAGGTGGCTAAAACCGGTTATTCTGCGACGATTGTTGAAAAAACGGAAGTTTTAGGAGGCACCGCTGCGAACCTTTATAAACGTATCCCTAATCGCGCACCGTTTGCGGCTCCACAAGATAGTGGCATTGCTGATTTAATCAAACAGGTTGAGGATCATGATAAAATCACGGTCCATCTTAATTCTACCATAAGTAAAACCGACGGCGCACCTGGGCGTTTTAGTGCCGATATTACCCAGGCGGGTGGTTCAAGTGTCACTGAACAATTCGGTGCGATTATTCAAGCCAGTGGCTTTAAGCCATATCCTGCGAGCCAGTTACCTGAGTTTGCTTATGGCAAATCCCCAGATATTGTTGATCAATTGGGATTAGAAGCATTAGCTAAACAAGCCAATGGTGGTGCAATCAAGCGTCCCTCCGATGGTAAAGCAGTTGAAAACGTGGTTTTTGTCCAATGCGTTGGGCAACGTAGTGATCAGGAAGGGCATTTATCTTATTGTTCCGGTCATTGCTGTATGACGAGCGTCAAACAGGCGATGTATTTTAAGGATGCCAATCCAGATATTGATGCCATGGTCCTTTACACTGAGTTGCGTATGCCTGGGGCTGGTGGTGAAGATTTTTATCGCAATGGTCAGGATAAAGGAATTACCTTTACGAAAGGGCAAGTTAGCGAAGTGGTGCCTGGGTCCGGTCAGATCACGGTCAAATTTAAGGATTTAATTCTAAATGAAGAAACCGCTTATGAAGCTGATTTAGTGGTATTAGCGACCGGCATGGTACCTAATTCTGGGGTTAATGTTGAGATAGATGCGACGCAAGAAGAAGGTAAAGAAGAGGCAGCCCCTGAAATTGAAATTCCAGCTGGTGAATCGGTTTTAAATTTGGAATATCGCCAGGGTCCAGATATACCTCAATTGGTGAACGGTTTTACCGATTCCCATTTTATCTGTTTCCCTTACGAAACACGCCGTACTGGAATTTATGCTGCCGGACCCGTTCGTCGTCCAATGGATATGGCGCAAGCCACTGATGATGCCACCGGTGCTGCCCTAAAAGCGATTCAAGCTTTAGAAAATGCTGCCCTAGGGCGAGCAGCCCATCCCCGTTCTGGAGATTTGAGTTTCCCCAGTTTCCGCAAAGAGGGCTGTACGCAATGCAAAAGATGTACCGTCGAATGTCCATTTGGTGCGATTAATGAGGATGAAAAAGGTTATCCCCAATTTAATGAGGCACGTTGTCGACGCTGTGGTACCTGTATGGGTGCCTGCCCGGTGCGCGTGATTTCCTTTGAAAATTATTCCGTTGAAACCGTTGGGCAAGCCCTCAAATCGGTTGATATGCCGGATGAGTTTGATGAAAAGCCCCGTATTTTGCTATTAGCCTGTGAAAACGATGCGTATCCCGCTTTGGATATGGCTGGCATGAATAAACGAGAATACAGTGCTTATGTACGCATTATGCCTGTACGTTGCCTGGGTTCAGTGAATACCATCTGGATCAGCGATGCACTGAACAGTGGCTATGACGGCATTATCCTGATGGGTTGTCAAAAGGGCGACGATTATCAATGTCACTTCGTGAAGGGCAGTGAGATGGCACATTACAGGATGTCAAAGATTGATGACACCTTGAAACAGCTTCAATTGGAAACGGAACGGGTGCAAACTTATGAAATTGCCATCACAGACATTGAACGAGTACCCACGATTATCAACGACATGGCAGAAACCATTGAAAAGATTGGTATGAATCCGTTCAAATTTTAAAGAATGGTGTGTGTTAGAAATACTATTTTAAAAAATAGTATTTCTGATGACTGTGAAAATTGAGTGCAAGAAGTACTGTTTTTTTTTAAATATAGAAGTTCAGAAAAATAACTACGCACGTTAAACCTGTCAGGTATTCGAGATCTGACAGGTTTTTGGAAGTTATTTATCTGAAAATCTATAGTATTTCTTTGTTCCATTAACCATTAACCATTAACCATTACATATGAAAAAATATCGCAACAACTTCCTGCGTGAAGTCGAAGCCAATGTTGAAGAAGGAAATTGGGTTCGTATGTGTATGCAATGTGGTGTGTGTGCTGGCTCTTGCCCACTGGGTCCCCATTGGGATCATCCACCACAAGAAATTTTTATGATGATCCGCGCCAATAAACGTGATGAAGTGCTTGGCTCTAGTTCAATGTGGATGTGTACGTCTTGCTATAATTGCATTGCTCGTTGCCCACGCGAATTGCCCATTACCCATATCATGCACGGTTTGGCTCACTATGCCAGCCGGTTAAGGCTTGTACCGGAAAACCAACAAACCCGAAAATTTGCCATACGATTTTGGAATAACTTAACCAAAAAAGGGCGGGTTAATGAACTCAAACTCGGTTTGAGCTTATATTTTATGAATGGCTTTATTGAGGGGATTAAAACCTCCCTGAAAATGCAAAAAGTTGGGCTGGGAATGTACAAAACGAAGCGCATGAATCCGTTTGAAGTTTTTAGTGGGCATGGCTGTAAAGACAGCAAAGGGTTACTGGCTATTTTGAAAAAAGCCCGTAAAATCGAAAAAGCGAAAGCTGCTAAATTCCAACAAGCCTCATAAGGAGACAGATAAATTATGGCTAAAGATTATTCCTTTTACCCCGGCTGTTCCTCGCAAAAAGGCGCATCTTCTTCCAATCAGTTGCGTTCAACCCAAGCCATCTGCAAGGTGTTGGGCATTCAATTGAATGAAATTCCGGATTGGAATTGCTGCTCCGCTTCTATCGGCTACGCCGGCGGTGGTGAATTGCCACGTTTAGCATTATCAGCGCGTAATATCGCGTTATCTGAAGAACATCATCCTGGGCAAGATGTGGTAGCGACTTGCGCTGCTTGTTGGTTAGCCACTCGTGAAGTAGATGAACGCTTAAAAAAATCCCCTGAATTAATGGCTGAAACTAATGAAGCCCTAAAAGAAGGTGGTTTAACTTTCAAAGGCGAGAAAAAAGTACGCCATTTTGTCGAAGTGTTGATCGAAGACATTGGCTATGACGAAATGAAAAAACACGTCAAAAAGCCCTTGGAAGGAATCAAGATTGCCGGCTATGTTGGTTGCCAAACAAATCGCCCCTTTGGTATCAGCGGTGAATCTTTTGAAAATCCTGTCTATTTAGACAAAATGATAGAAACGCTAGGTGCCGATTCCATACCTGACTACGACAAAAAAGTGGCTTGTTGTGGAGGCGCGTTAATGTTTTCGGAGCCGGAAAAAAGCCAGGCGTTGGTGAAAGAAATTCTTGAATCCGCGCATGA
>Ga0233404_10000318_pt1 | contig 13008 bp, 12 predicted proteins | sample Na_oxic_2_MG_FD_179861 | JGI IMG/M metagenome (GOLD analysis project Ga0233404, IMG submission 179861) | Seawater microbial communities from Saanich Inlet, British Columbia, Canada - Na_oxic_2_MG | ecosystem: Environmental > Aquatic > Marine > Inlet | place: Canada: British Columbia | collected...
ATTCCGGCGGCAAACCATACACATCATCAAATAACTCAATTCCCTGCACATCCAAATGTGAAAGAATATCGGTTTTAATGGTTTCCGCCATTTTTGTCAGTTGAATCGGTTTTTTGAGCTTCCTTCTCAACATAGTGTCAAGTGTTTCAGGCATAGAAAAAAATCCTTGTGGTTTGGAAATAAGTAGTCTTTAGTAGTATAACAATATTTTCTAGGTTAGTTCTTTCAGGATTCAGGATTTAATAAATCTAAAACTTGATCTGTCAAACCTGACAGGTTTTGAAAACCTGTCAGGTTTGGTTTCGAGTTTTATTAAATCCGCCTTCCTAAGTGATTTTTAATGATGGGTTGATATTAACATACCCCAAAAAAAAGGTCAAGCATTTTGCGAAAAATTTTTCGCAGGTCAAAATAATTTTATTTGTTTGTGGTGATTTTAAAGGTTGTGATCAACATAATATTTTTTTCAAGGTTCATTTCTAGTAATTGCTAATTATCATTGTGATTGTTAATTAACAATTGTTAATTATTATTGTAATTATTAATTCACAATTAATAATGAATTAGCAAGCGTAGGGTGGGTAAAGTTTACCCACCATTTTTTCTAAAAAATCTGATTTTTGGCAAAAATCAGATTGTTAGGACCATATAGTATTTTTCCGCATGTTAAAATATTTTTTTGCCCTTTGAAATGTGTTAGAATATAATTTCATAGTAGTGATAAATAAATGAAACCTCATTATTTATTAATCTTTTTAATTTATATAATGGTTTACTAAGAGTATATTTACTTATTCGTGACTACTACACTTATTCAAAGAAATTGTTAGCGGGATTATTAAAATGAATGAAAACTTTATAACAGAAATTGAAATTAAGCACTTTAAATGTTTTGAAGATTTTAAAGTGAATGGGTTTAAAAGAGTTAATCTTATTGGTGGAAAAAATAATGTGGGAAAAACCGCTTTTATGGAAGCTTGTTATATCAATTTGAATGGGAATGAGGATAATTATATTAAAGCGATTTTACAAATTATTAGACAAAGAGATAATTTTTTTGTTCAAAATCATCTTGCCAGTTTCTATCAATTTTTTAAAATGATTTTTTTCTATCAAACAACATTATCGAAGCAATATCCAAAAAATTTAATACATACTATTAATTCCAATTTAAACCAAACCCATTTTATATTTAAGGAAAAATTGGCTTCGATCAAAATAGGATACACTATAAATAATCGTGATTTTGATGAAAATATAGAGGTTAATCATTTTAAAGACATGATAATGAATGATAATGATGTTCCTTTCCTTAATATTAATAATCAGATAAAATTGATTAGAACGATAGGTTTGCCAGATAACGTCATAGTGGAACATTATTCAGCTTTACAAAGAATAGAGGAAGAAAGTTTTTTAGATCGAGAATTAAAGAAATTTGACGATAATATAATTCATTTTAAGATAATTAATAATTCTCCTGAACTGAATACTAAGTCATCAGGTTATATTTCATTATCTCAGTTTGGAGAAGGCATTAAGCATTTTATAAACATAATAATCTCTATTTACACTTCTAAAAATGGCTGTTTATTTATTGATGAAATAGAGAATGGAATTCACTATACGCAACTAGATAGGTTATGGAATATCATTTTAACACTTTCAGAAGCGTTAAATTGCCAAATTTTTGCGACAACTCATTCAAAAGATTGTATAGAGGCTTATTATAGAGCTTCTAAAAAATTAGCCGAAAAAGAGATTGCTTATGTCATATTGACACGATTGAAAAGTGGTAAGATACACGCTGGGCTATATGATTATGAATTGTTGGAAAATGGTATAGAACAAGATCATGAGGTAAGGTAATGTCTTACGTGGCGATTTTACATGAAGGAAATGCAAAGAAAACAAACGATAATGCGCTCTTAAAACTTTTGATGAATGAACTGGGTTTAGATATTGGAAAAGTTAAATTTTTTGGTATGGGAAACAAAAGTCGTTTTTTTGAATTAAAAGATAAGAATTATAAAGAGCTAAAAATCTATATAGATAGCGAAAAAGTTAATAAGATTCTGTTTGTTGTCGATGCCGATTATGAACGTAATGATAAAAAATACGGTGGCTATAAAAATACAGAAAGTGCATTAATAAATATCATTGATGAATTAGGATTTAAAGAATATTCAGATATTTATATCGTTTGTGATCCTGAGACGAAAGATGGATATTTAGAGTCATTAATACTTTCTAGCATCCCTCTCCAACATAAAAATTGTATCTCAGAATTTTTAACCTGTTCAGAATTTAAATCAAAAGATAATTATAAAAGTATTTTAAATCAAATATATAAAATAGGATACCCTAACAAACCTTATAATTTTTCACATAAAAATTTTGAGGAATTAAAATTGAAATTAAGAAATTTATTTGAATATATTTAGGAATGCGGATTCGTGAAAAATAGGGGATAGCCAGGGTAGGCAAACATAACCACTCGCTTCATTAATATTTATAATCGTTTGTCCACCTGCTGCTTGTCAAATGAATGGGGGCAAACGGTCACTTGCATTATCAAATCAATTGGTTCGTGTTTGCCCACCCTACCTGGTTGAAAAGAATACCTTTTGCATAAAAGGTGAGCTACATTTTTTGCCCTGCGCAAACTTAATCAGATAAGACTTTGCTCCCAATTTCTGTTATGATTCAGAAATGATTTATTCTGTCAATTGATATAACGGGAAAAATTATGTATCAAGAACTTTTTAAAGCTTTTGAGAATGTGAAAAATCTAGGCGGTAAAGCTTGGGAACATGCGGTGGCTATTGACTTTTTTCAGAGTAGTCACATTGAGGATTGTTCTATTCACTGTTTCCATTATCAACAAATGTTTGAGTGTTTCTTAAAACATGTTTTGGAAACGAAAAGCCAGTTTGGTGCTTATTCTAAATCATATCAACTCAACAAATTATTAGAAGAGGTGATTTCCACTACCGCATTTAAGACGAACAAGTCTAAATACCGAGGTGATTTAATTGCCATTACGGTTTGTGCTGAGGAATACAGATATAATTTTGACATTGATTGTCAAGGATATTTTGAAAGCGTTGCTGTTTGCGATGACTTAATCAAAGAATTGATTGAATTTGAAAAAAAAGCCATGTAGGGTGGGCAACGTCTTTTTAGTTGCCCACCACCATTGACTGACAGGCAAAAGAATAAAATCTCAACCCCCCCCTTCCCCAAATCAACTAAAAGCCTCAAGTCGTTTGACTAGTTGCTCTTTTTTATACACAAGCGAAGCGATATCAACGTTGATGATTTGATGGGATTTCAATTATTCTCGAAGTCACCTTGACTATCAAAATGGAAATTTTATTTGCCATTCTGAAAAGAATACCTTTTGCATAAAAGGTGGTCTGTCCCCGATTTATAATGCAGACTTCAGCAAGCGTAGGGTAGGTAGTAGAGTTTCACTGCACCCACTTAAAAAGCTCTAAGTCTTCATTCCAAGGACTTTATGCCCTATTTTTTTATGGGAATAAGGGTGTCGATGATTTTTTATGATATAATATCTAAATATAAAATGTATCAAAAAGATTTTTTGACAATGTACTACCTATTCTGCTTTAAAAAAGGAGCATTCTAATTAATGAAAATTTATTTTGACACTTGTAGTTTACAACGTCCTTTAGACAACCGAAGTCAACTTCGTATTGCCACTGAAGCCGAAGCGATTTTGGGCATTTTATTCTGGTTATCAGAAACTGATACACTTGACTTAATTTCATCGGATGCTTTGGTTTTTGAAGTCGAAAGAATTCCAAATGTTTATCGCAAACATTATGTGCTTGAAGTATTAGAAGAAAGCAATATTTTTATTGAATTAAATGATGAGATAGAAGCCCATGCTAAAACTTTTCATGCTATAGGTATTAAACCTTTAGACGCGTTGCATTTAGCTTGTGCAGAATATGCAAAAGCTGATTATTTTTGCACTTGTGATGATAAACTCTTAAAAAAAGCTAAAACGTTAAAAGAAATTAAAACTAAGGCTGTCTCGCCACTTGAATTAATTGTTGAGGTTAAAGAACCATGATTGAACAAACTAAACCCTTAAATGAAATCACTAACCATGCCATACATATTTTGTGCAAAGAAATCGGTTTAGTGAATACAACCCGTTTTATTAATCAATTTACGATGGGTTATGGTGACTATACCAAAGAACGTGAACTTCTGTTTGCCGATCTGACTTTAGATGAAATCATTTCCGAAATTAAACAAAGCGGTGCGAAATGAGGATTGAAAAACTCATTTAAAATCAAACGGTTAAAAACAAAACTTTAAATAAATTTTTTTTGCCGCGCAAAAAAATCTAACCCAACCTACCTGGCTAGATAAGAGTTTAAATTATGCCCGTGTGCAGTATAACTTCCAATTTTTGTATAGTTATCCAGAAAAGTTTTGTCCCGACTAAAGACCTGACAGGTTTTGGAAACCTGTCAGGTCTCGGTTAGAACTTATCTGGACATCTATAATAAGTGGATAACAGATTTATAATGCCCCACTTGGACGTGGAACCGGTTTACCTGATTGGTCAAAACATTGCTGACAAGTTCCAGGAAAATCTTGGATAAACAGATTTAACATTTCAGGATTATCTTGAAAAACGGTTATCCAGACTGACCAAAAACCTTTGGCTTGAGCTAATCTTTTAACGGTTCTAATAGTCGCACCATTTTGTAAATCAGCATAAGCCTCTTTAGCAATCTCCCAAGCTTCACGACGCTGAAGTAAACGAGGATCATTTTCAGAACAAGTATTCTGGCTTAAATTAAAAAGTTCTAGGCTTTTCAAAGCTAAACGCTGTTGTGGGGGTGTTAGTTTTGGATGAGGTATGATCGAGCCATCGGCTGTATATTTAAAAGCCCGAAAAGTATTATCTTGATCCGGCAAGTAATATTCTCTCGCTATAATATCCGTATCCCCTTTTGCACTATTACAATGCACACAAGCTAACAAAAAGTTATTCCAGTCCAATTTCTGTTGAGGGTAATGGGATTTTGGTTGTATATGTTCTATATGAAGCCCCGCCGGAAGGTGCATTTCACAATATGAACAATATCTTCCCAATCGTTCCTTTAAATAAGGACTGGCTTCTTGATATTTCGTAAAACGGATTGGTTTTCCACTTTCATCAATGGGTTGATCACCACGTTCAACGGGACGCATTGTCATCATCTCCTAAGCCAGCCACTTCACGTTTCATTTGTAAAAAAGCATGATAGGCAATGTTATCACTATAAGGTGCAGCTAATTCATCCAAACGCGCTTTGAGTCGTCCAAGTTTTTCTGGTGCTGTCTCCTTAGCTTGTTCTAATAGCCGATAATATTCTCTTGCTGTTTCTACCATTTTCAAGCGACGTTCGCTTTGCGGTGAGTTCGCAACTCCCATGACCCATTCTAAAATGTCTTCAACGCCCTTATTATAATAGTCACCAATGTCTTCATTGTTTAAATTAATGACTTCACATGGTCTTAAAGATTGAATGATGATAGGAGAATGGGTTGTGGCAATGAACTGAATTTTAGGAAAGCTATTTCTTAGTTGTTCGACTATTGTTCGTTGCCATTCTGGATGTAGATGTAAATCGATTTCATCAATGAGTACGATGCCCGGCGTTTCGAGGACCGCTTTTTCGCCCAAATGTGAATTTAAGACAGCCGCCCGATAAGCAATATCGGCTACCATTGTCAATATAGTTCGCTGACCGTCGCTCAACATATAAGTCGGAAGCGTTTGCCCATTAGCAAACGTCGCTATAAGTCCATCCAATTGAACACTAAAATAAACTGATTCACATCCTTCTAAGCAATTTTTGACAGAATCCCGTAAGCCTTCTAATATTTGGAGAAGTGCTTGTCGCTGTGAAGCCTCAATTTCCATGGTTTTTATCCAACCCATCAGCATTTTTTCATTTGAAGCCGTTTCCAGACAGTCCACATATCCAGAAGTAGGAGAACCTGGTTTAACCAGTTCTACTTTATCTTTTTTTTGAAGCCAAAGCCTAGCCGTGCTGTAGTAGCTCAATAAAGGCAGTATAACCGGCTTGCCATCTCTTACTTTTTTCTGTAATTGTTCACCATATTGAATGAGAGTTTTTGCATGTTGGCGTGTTGTTTTGCCATGCTTTTTGTTTAAACGACGTTCCCAGCTTATGCTGTTTGAATCATTAATCTTCCCAACACAATGCACAATAGCCGGATGTTGTGGAATGAGTTCAGTAATTTGACCCGATTGGCGGTAAACATGGCGTACTTCTTCCTCTCTGATGGGACGACTTCCAATACCATCAAAACCTAGCAACAGCGATCCCATACCCACCGCCAAAGCATCTAATATAGCCGTTTTACCACTACCGTTATTGCCAATCAGCACATTAAATTGAGGTGAAAAATTCAATTTTTTGTGTTCAAAACCTTTAAAATTTTGCACCTCAAGAGACTCAATTCTCATTATGATCATCTCCTATATTTTATATCGTGTTTCAAAGTATAACGCATATATAGATGTTCAGAAAAATAATTGCATAAGGGCTATCCGAAAGTCTTGCCTCTATGTGAAACTTCGTTCAGAAGTAATTTATTTATCTGAAAAACTATATTTTTGCACAAGTGATATTTTGATTTCCCATTAGCAAAAGGTGCCAATTAATCATAATCTTTATAAGGATCATCCTCAAAATCATCATTCTTTTTACGCGCAGGGCGACTCAATGGCTTATGATCTTTCAACCATACCCAAACTAAAAATAAGCTGGCACCGATGATAAACAACATTACTAAAAGTAGGTTTTTTTTATCTGAAGAGGGCGATTGCCCTGATGGTGTGAAATTTTCTGATGGGAGAGTGTGAGTTGAAGGGGATTGCAATTGCACCGGTAATAAGAGTGCTGTGGCATTTTCGTAATGCTCTGGTGCCTTTCCAATAGCCCATCCGGTGCCAGTGGTTTCGGCGAGATAGTATTTTTTTCTGTCATGGCGCAAAAACGCGCCGGAAAATTGACCTTCAACACCTACGAGCATGTGGCTGGGGACTATGATTAAGGCATTGTTGATGCCTAAGCCAGATAATAGACTACTGTATAAAATAGAACTATCTTCACAGTCAATTTCGCGATCTATCAGGGTTTGTAGCGGTGCCCGCCAGGCATCATCGAAAGGGGTGGTTAAAGCATCTAGTTTATAGGGCAATGATTGCACAAAGGCGAGGGCAAAGCTGGCTAAGGTTTTAGGCTGTTGATTTGGCGCAGCCCGTTTCATAGCAGCCGTTAATGGCGCGATTTCCTTGGCTCCCTTCTCAACCAGTTGTGAACGAGCCACTAAGTTGTTAGGACGGGGAAGACGAGCCATTTGTTGTGTGTAGCGATTAAACTTTTCACTCTTAATTTGTAAACGCACAGTGTAGCTACTGCCCTGATATTCAAAAGCCAGGCGTACCGGCAACCAGCCGGAAAGGACTGAAGTTTGAGGCACAATACCTCTATCGACTTGGGCGATTAAAAAGGGTTCGGTGCCTTGTACGGTTCCGATCCAGCAAAATAACAAAATTTTACTTATGTTAGTCCACATCATTAATCCTTTTTGAATGAAAAATACTATTTCTTGAATAAATAGGGTACGTAGGGTGGGTAGCAAAACCCACCTTGCCCATCCTACATGATTTTTTGGAGAGAATATATTGCGGTGTTTGCTGCGGTTAAGACTCGGCTCAAAATAGCCTTTTTCTCTTCATCTTCTAATTCAGATTCCATATCGTAGTAAGAATCTGCACTAGGAATATACGTTTCAGGTAAATTTGTGGGGCGTAACAAATAGACATTTTGATATTGAACCTCATTGTCAATATCCAAACAATACACCAAGCCATCAACAGGATTGAGTGTTAAATCATGCAAAGAAATCTGTTGCATTAAATAATGTCTTAGCTGCTCATAACTCACTCTGAAAACTAACCAGCGATTATAACAATCATCAACATCACACCAGCAATAAAAATAATTTTCACCAAAGTGATTTTCAAACAGTGATAATAATGGTCCATCAAAGTAGATTAAATCAGCCATATATTCCAACTTGAGTGGAAATTTATCCAACTTAAAACCTTTAAGCGTTTCCATTGTTTTCATCCTCTACAATTGCACAAATTACGGAAAATTGACTTTTTAAGTCAACTTGCTCAAATTCATGTAAATTGAAATGACCATGCTTATCTACTTTAGAAATAACACCGTCATTTTCAACTATCAATCCTTGAGCAATATGTGTTCCTAATATCTTGTCAATATTTTTCAAGCCTCTTTTATATTTAAGTTCAAAATATCGTTTTTTTGCATTTTCTAAAGTATTAAAAAATGATAAAGCATATCCGGCACATTTATCAGCGTCTTTCTTAAATCTTGCTGTATTGATGCGCAGCGGATTTATCAATAGAACCGGTATAAAATTATTCCTGTGCTCCAAACCTTCAAAAACAAATCTGAAAGTGGTTATTTCTTTGCATTGAGAATCAGAAGGAGGGCAATTAGGCATAAGATTGATAAACTCCTTATATTTGAAACGCATATATACCTCTATCGACTTGGGCAATTAAAAAGGGTTCGGTGCCTTGTACGGTTCCGATCCAGCAAAATAACAAAATTTTACTTATGTCAGTCCACATCATTAATCCTTTTTGAATGAATGAAAAATAAAAATAGGGGAAAAGGGATCAGGTTTAAATTTCTATTTTGATAGTCAAAGTTGCTTCAAGAATAAATGTGGTCTGTTCCCTATTTTCCAGAGTGTAGCGTTTAATGTTAATTTGCTATCTCCGCCACTTAAAGAACTTGCACCCAAGATTCATCAAAATTAATTGACTTTAATATGATATCACGATCAAGTTGAGGTGGTGGTTTTATTTTAATAGCCAGCCTTTCCTCTGGCACGTTTTCAATGATGGTAAATTGGGAACCATGAGGTTGCCAAGTAAAAATATGTTGATCAGCATTTTTGTTAAATCCTTCAAGATTGTTACGTTCATTCCATTGCCACCAATATTGATCCGACAAATATAGTACCGTGTCAAATTCAAAAGCGACTAATTCAAGCAAGTCATTCGATTTGATCAAGACAACTGTTCTAACATGCTTATAGAATTTGCGAATGCTTGCAACACGCTCATTCCATATAGCCAATATTTTTTCTCCAAGTACATTTGGATCACATTCACTCACTTCTTTATCCCCAAAAGAATATACAGGAGAATTACGTCCTGAAATTAAACGTACTTTCGAGACAGTTGAAGGACGACGATTTTTTACCGTTTTTGCGCCCCATGCGTTTTGCTCTAACACAATGTCATCAAGTCCTACATTTGAAGGTTTCCATTTAGCACCAACTAATCTGGCAAAAATTTCTTCCCAATCTGAGCCTTCAAGTCGGGCATTTTTTCCACGAGAAGCAAGAATATAAACGATTTCTTTTCCCAGATCGATAGCAAAATTTTTAGGAAATTGGTTAATTGGATAGGGCGGTATATATTTTTCTACGTTTCTAAGCCTTGGCGATTTCATTATATTTTTTCCTTATCAAAGAAATAATCTTAATTGACCATTGACGACTAATTCATCAATACAATAAGTCATTTGTGTCCAATCATAAGCTTTAAATACCTGTTCAATAACGGCTTGTGCTACCGGGACTGGCAAACTATTACCAGCCTGTTTTCTGGTTTGGGTATAATTGCATACCATTTTAAAAGTTTCTGGAAATCCTTGTAAACGCAACATTTCACGCGATGTTAATCGGCGTTCTCCATCAACCAAAAGATAATTATAAGAAGCACCGGCACGAAGCGCACATGAAAATGGATAAACGCTTATATGACCGGCTTTGTTTTCATGCCAAATTGTTGGTATTTGTAATTTTTTGTGTTTATTTAACCTTTTCTGGCGAATATGCTCAGAAGCATAATATTTTTTAGGAACATTCTTCTCTAAAATATCACTCAAAGGCTTCATTGGGATTTTTTCATCTGGCCAGTTGAAAAATAATGGTTGCCTAAATCCAACAATAAAAACACGTTCCCGTTTTTGTGGTAAACCAAAGTTTATCGCATTTAAAACCTTATAGGTTGTATGGTAGCCTAATTCTTTAAGTGTCTCCATAATACGTTTAATAGTTTTACCTTTATTATGGGCAACTAATAATTTAACATTTTCTAAGATAAAAGCAGTAGGCTTTTTAGCTTCTAAAATTTTGGCTATATCAAAAAAAAGAGTACCACGAGTATCTTCAAAACCTTTAAGATTGCCGATAATGCTAAAAGGTTGACAAGGAAACCCAGCGAGGAGAATATCATGATCGGCTATATTTTCTGCAACTATTTGAGTAATATCACCTTTGGGTATCTCTCCGAAATTTTCTTGATAACTCCTTTGACATTCTTTATCAATTTCACTCGAAAAGACACACTCAACCGGTACCTCTAATTTTTTTCCGACATTTTGTATGGCATATCGAAAACCGCCTATACCAGCAAACAAGTCAACAAAACGTATCGGCTCTTGATTTCTTAAACTATTCATATTCTATGTTATGCTTTTAAGAGGGCAAGCATAAAGGATTGCCCTATCAGGTTCCAAACCAGCAAAATGATAATCCACATTTTTTTTCATCGTAATGGTGGGTTTAGCTTCGCTGACTTCGTATCGCTCTACCCACCCTACATTAATTATGCGTTTTGAATAACCTCAGCCTTACGCCGGATAATATTATCGCACCGTACCCCAGGGCGTATTAAGGAGGCGACTACATTCAGTTTGCCCTTGGTAGCCGTCTGTTGAGCGACGACATGATGTTCTTCTGAAAGGATGTCATCGCCAACCTTAGAAATAATCAGAGAAACTTTGCTATCAGTCAACTCTTTAATTGCGCTATCCAGACGCTGATAATGTGTCACAGGCTGATTCAGTTTCAAGCAGTTAGCCACCACATTAGTCACAAATAGGCAAGGTTCAACACTTACATCCAAAGTCATTAACGCCGTTTCATCCACTGATTTCATACTTAATAAGACGGTTTTGATTTTGTCACTCATATTATTGACAGTTGCATCAGTTTGCTGCGATTGTTGGCTAACTTCTGGTGCTTTGTTTACCCACGACGGCTGTTGTGGTTGAACTATCAAGTTATTGTTGGGGACTTCAGGCTGCTTTTTGCAGGTATTTAAAGGATGACTTGGAACCTGTGTTTTCTGGCTTTTTTCTATAAATTCTCCCCAATAATGTTCTGCGTGTGACTTAATAGTTCTATTGACATCCTTATTAAACTGATCATGAAGATAAGCATTTATTTGGCTTTCCATAGCATCTTTAAATTCCGAGGATTGGAATAATTTTGACGTTATTTTGGAAAAATTAGCATTCAAAATTTTAAACACTAAGTTCGACACTTCATCCTGCGATACCGCTTGATTTCCAATTGTGTTGTTATCAACGCCTGGTGAAAATTGTTTTCGGCTTTCCAATGTTAGCAATCGATTATTGAGTTCATCAATTTGTTCTTTTAGCAAATGAGTAGTTGCCATTGGTGTTTGTTGCAATTCATTCCCAGACAATCCTGGTTTATTTCTTTGTGCATGAGAAAGGGAAGGTTTAGTTATACCAATATCTTGATCTATTCTTGGCTTTGAACCTGGAACACGGTTTGTTCTTGATAGTTGCTCATCGAAGTCTTGATCAATATCGTTATCCTGTTTAGGAGAACGCCAATTCTGCATTTTGTCAGCCAGTAACCAAGCGGCTATAATAATAGAAAGAAGAATGCCAATACCTAAAACAAAATAGAACAAAAGCCTCCATAATGATTTAATGATAGTTTTAGCACGAACAGCCGCTTCTTTTGCTTTGTCAGCTGCACTTTGGACAGCACTAACGGCGTTTCGAGCCCTTTCTATTTGCTCATTCGCTTTTTCGGCATTATTAGCTTTTAAAGCTGCTATCGCTGCTTCGATAGCCCTTTTAGCTTCCCTAGCTTGGTTGGTAGCATTATTAGCAGCTTGTACCGCCTCATTAGCGGCTTGATTTTTTCTATTCATTTCTTCATCGGAAATGCCAGCTTTCACAGCCATTTCAACCGCTTGTTGAGCCTCATCAGCGTTTTGCTTCGCCTCTTTAGCCGTTTCTTGACTCCCTTGAACAGTTTGCTGAACAGTCTCAATTCTTTTAGCTATCTGTTTAATTGTTTCAGACAACTGATTAATTGTTTCAGACAACTGATTAAACAAAATTTGAAAATCGCGGTAAAATTCCTTATGTTTTTCATCAGCATTTCCCAGATAAGCAGCTTTTTGAAAACTCTCTTGCGCCTCTACCCATTGTTTGAGTGTTTGAATATCCGCTGTTACCCCACTTGGATCAATAAAACGCGAAAATGCTTTCCTATAATTTTCGCGATTAAGAAAATCGTATGCTTTTAAATAGTGAAGTCGATATAAACGATAATTCTCATTTTGCTTCCCTTTCCATTCTTCATTCACTCCTTTTTTAAGAAGAAAACGCATGAAATTAGGATCAGGTGTACCACTTTTATTAGTCTGTTTAAGTATATTATTCATTTGACTAATTAAAGGTTGCACCCATTTTTCTCTTGCCTTTTTCCAATTATCTATATTAGGTGATGAAATATTCCACCACAAACTATAACTAACATTTTCTGGAATTTGCGGAATCAGTTCATCTAAGGTATGTTGATTTGCAAGCCTGACTCCACCTGCAGGATCAGCTACAAACTCAAACTCCCCCCGCAATGCAATCCACTCCAGTTGGGTATCCCCTCCTGGTACACGAACAATTTGAAAACGATAAGAACCTACGGTTAATTTACCTGATTTGGGTAACTGCCATTTCCCGCCTTTAGGTTGGTGCATAACGAAAGCATAGTACGTCACCTCTGCCGCAGCAG
>Ga0233404_10000321_pt1 | contig 13000 bp, 7 predicted proteins | sample Na_oxic_2_MG_FD_179861 | JGI IMG/M metagenome (GOLD analysis project Ga0233404, IMG submission 179861) | Seawater microbial communities from Saanich Inlet, British Columbia, Canada - Na_oxic_2_MG | ecosystem: Environmental > Aquatic > Marine > Inlet | place: Canada: British Columbia | collected...
GGCCAAATGAGTTCCCCGCTTGGCTTGGCAGTCGCAACCAATGGGGATGTCTATGTTGCTGATTTTGGCAATAGTCGCATTCAAGTCTTTAAACAAATTACTTTGGATTTGAATAATAAAGCAATTGTTGTCGCTGGTGGTGGGCCACAAACTAGAAACCGGGCCAAAAATTGGCTGTGGGATGCTACCCAAGTCAGTGCCAACTTCGTTTATCGTACCCTCACCTATCAGGGTTTTACGAAAGAAACCATTTATTATCTTAGTTCAGATACAGAATTAGATTTGGATAACAACGCGATTGCAGATGATGTGGATGCCGATGTCACCATAAATGATCTGCACTACGCTGTCACCGAATGGGCCAAAAATGCAGATAATTTAGTTATTTACTTGATAGATCATGGTGGACATGAAACTTTTCAAGTGAGTAGCACGGAAATCCTGACTGCTCCAGAACTCAATACTTGGCTAGACAGCCTCCAAACCACGCTACCCGGTAAAATCACGTTGGTTTATGATGCTTGTGAATCCGGAAGTTTTGTGTCAGCACTTAAGGCCCCTCAAGCTAAAAAGCGGGTAATTATCACCAGTTCTAAACCGAAACAATTGGCTTATTTTCACGCCCAAGGTTCATTGTCTTTTTCCATGTATTTTTGGACCCATATTTTTAATGGGTTAGATATTGCGAATGCTTTCGATTTAGCCTCACAATCTGTCAGCATTTCCACGAATGTGCAAACCCCGTTATTAGATGCTAATGCTAATGGTATAGGTAACGAACCGGAAGATGACAAACTAGTACAAAATATTTTCATCGGTAATGGTACCGTCATTGCCAGTGATGCTCCCATAATCAATGAAGTTTCACCCCCGCAAACGATTTATGAAAGCAACACGGCCTTAATTTATGTCAACGTCACTGATACCGATAATATCGTGCGTGTATGGGCAATTGTTAGGCCCCCTAATTATCGTCAAGCGGATCCGAGCCAACCGGTACTGGCTTTACCTTCTTATGATCTTAAGCCGATTAAGGATGATCGCTATGAAGCAAACTATACGGGATTTGACCAAGCTGGCGATTATCAACTAGCTATTTATGCTCGTGATAGTGCCGGTAATACCTCAATGCCAACATTGACCACTGTATCAGTACATAACCCCTTAAGCCGTAAAGCCATTATTATTGCCGGGGGCCAACCGACTGATAGATTATGGCCCGCGATAGCAGAAAATGCCAAATTAGCTTATGATGCTTTAATTCATCAAGGCTACCAGCCTGAATCTATTCGTTATTTAAGCGCAGTGCAAACAGCGGGCGTATTTGGCACCGCTAATTTAGAGAATATTAAAGGTGTTATTACAGAGTGGGCACAACATAATACCCAAGATGTTGTCTTATATTTAATCGGTGAAGGCAGCACTGAACAATTTCTTCTCAATGACACCGAAAAATTATTGGCTAATGATTTAGCCCAGTGGCTTAATGATTTACAAAAAAATATCACCGGTAAAATCACGGTGATTTATGATGGCTCATTTTCCGGGAGTTTTATCCCTACTTTGATACCGCCCACAGATAAACAACGCATTTTGGTAACGAGTACTAATGCGATTGAGCCAACTTGTTTTGGCGGCGATTTAAACTTCTCTAAATTTTTCTGGCTTAGAATCTTAAATGGAACTAATGTCAGAGATGCGTTTGATTATGCCAATGATGCGATTGGTGTTTTGGCGGCTGGGCAACATCCTCAATTAGACGATAACGGTGATGGTGTAAACAGTAAAGATGGGCGATTGGCGCGAGAATATTACATTGGTTCGGGTATCTTACGAGCGAGCATTGAACCACAATTGGGTACTGTTTCACCTGAACACACCTTAAATGGAGAAACTTCGGCTCCTTTGTGGGTTGATGGCGTTGCCACAACGAGTACAATAGAAAAAGTGTGGGCTGTCGTCATCCTGAATAACAACTGTTTGCAGCAAACCCGCTTACCTTTAAAAGCAACTGGCGACAACCGCTATGAGGGTACTTTTGATAATTTTATCAATAGTGGTAATTATGACATTGCGATTTATGCGATGGACGACAAAGGCAATATTTCCCTACCGCGCCGAACCCGGGTACGCCAATTAAGTGGCATAGCAGCATTATTGTCTTCCCAGACGATTTATCACAATGGCGACAGATTAACGATGACATTGCCAGTATTACCAGTTGGACAAGCTCAATATCTGGGGGTAGAACTACCAGATGACCGTATTTTCCTGATAACGGAAAAAAATCGTTTTATACCGTTTGATGGTATTTCCTTACCGGCTTGGAATAGTGATGAGGTAGCAGTTGATTTACCGATAAACGACGGTATTCCACGCGGTGAATATACGCTTTATTTGTTGCGTTTGCCTGTGGGAGTTGAGCCTATGCTACAACAAGAAGTTTGGAAACTTGGAATAACTAAATTTAATGTGCAATGAATTTTGAACCAGATTACACTGATTAAGGGATAAACAGGTTTTGAATAATGGGCAACGTTACTTACTTTATCCCGCCTCAATATCTATATTTTTAAATCATCACAAAACTTTTTAAAATAATCACATCTGTGATAATTGGTTGCGTCACATATATCAGAAGACTTTATTTTTGAAGTGATACTTTCAACATCATCAAAGTGTTTTTTGTAGCTAGTATCTACTAACTTGAAAATTTTCTCTATTTCTAAAGACGGATGAAAGAATGTTATTTCTGGATCAATTTTAGATAGATTGTAACCTAATTTTTCTTTAATAAAGCTCACAGTTAGCCGGTCATCAATCCTTGCAAATAAGTTATACATTGAAAGCCACCATGTTTCTAATTCCATGATTGCAAAATGAAAATTTATTTTGTCTGGGTTACTCATATTCGCAATAATCGTTGTTACAAGCTTAAGTGTTTCCTGTGTCACGTTATCATCAATGACATTTTTAGATCTTTTACGATAAGCTTTTGAATACATATCACGTAATCCGATAATTTTGTCAACCCCACTTTTCAACAACTTTTCTTCTCTTTCTCCTATCGCTGTCAATACCCTTTCATCATTTCCTACATTAATAATTTTGAAGTATATTTCAGCATAAGGATTTGTCATACCATAAGCATAAGGCACTTTCTGTTCTAAACTACCATATAACTCAAAACATTCAAAACTAACTTTGGCGGGATCATTGAGAAGAACAAGTAACTTTCTAATGAATATCAGTTCACCTTGTCCTTCTAAAAAAATGACGACTTTTTGCAATGGCATGGTTCCTAATCCGGTTTTAGGAAATAGTTTGATGAAAAAAAATCAAAGTTACTCAAACCTATTAATTCAAATTCATCAAAGACTTTTTCAGAATTGCGATAGTTATAAAAAAGCGATTTTTGTCCTTCTCTTTTAATCAGCGACCAATACTCTAAAGGCATTTTGTTCATGACAAACCGATCATTAGTCGTCATCAATATTTGTACTGATGATTCCTTCGCTTTATTGATAATTAAATCAATCAAACTTTTAGCACGTCTATAATCTAATCCCTCACCAATGTCATCTATCAATACACAATTTGGTCTTTTAGCTAACAACGAGTAATTCAACTGAATGATTAAAGACAAAGTCCTAAACATGCCTTGTGACATTTCCAATTGATCAGTAATATCGTTGATATCTGTCTCTTTCACAAACAATGCGATTGGATATTCGCCTACAGAAGAATTAAGGTGGTTTTTCATAATCTTTAAAGGAGCTGTTCCAATATTCTCGACTGAATAACCCATTTTTCCCATATCGGCTTTAATCGTATCAATAAAATCTTCGCCAAACTGTCTTTTCGCTTCTTCAAAGGCGGCAATGGCGTGCGACGATCCCTTGAGATCAAATTCTTCATTAGGAGCACGAAGACGTGCCATTGTCTCCTTTCCCATCCGATCACCAAAATGATAAAGAGTGAGTGATTTTCCCCACTTGTGTAACTCTTCAAATAAAGGGGGTTGTAAAGCATCCCTTATTATTAAGGCAAGGAGCTTATTTTCGGTAGGTTTAAACTCAATATTACTATCGGATAATTTTCCAACGCCGTTGTTGTCTCTGTTTAAAAATAATTTACCATCAACAAATAATTTTTCTTCTAACACTTTAGCCTTTTTGAATTTTAAAGCATAAATGATTTTTTGATCGTGGTATAAAAATTCCATTTCATAACGGGCGGTATCATATACAAGTTCTGATAACTCATCATCTCCGGCCAGTAAATCCGCAATATCTCTAATGACTTTAAGTGTGTTAGTTTTTCCGGTAGCATTTTGTCCGACAATTAAATTGATGTCACCAAAAGTACACCATTGTTCGTACTGACCATTTTCCGGTTTTCCTTCAATACACCACCCGCCTTTTTTACCCTCAGAACGGTAGTATTTGATGGATTCTAATTTCATTGTTTACTCCCGTTTGTGAATTCCTGAAATTATGAATATAATTTTAGAATGAATAATAAATATTATATATTCAATGTTTTATGAAGAAACATGGAATGAAATGAAGGGATTTCAAAGATTTCCATAATACACTACTTAAATCAAAAAAGCTAAATTTCTTGGACAATTTTTTGACTTTTAAAGGGAGTGATTGGATTTCAACATACCGGTTTTTGAGTTTAATATGTTATAATATTTAGTATGTTACAATGTTAAGTTTGGAAACTTGGAATAACTAAATTTAATGTGCAATAATTTTTCCCTATTTTTTTGTCTGAATCAGAATTTTCAGAATTTAAGAATTTTCAGAATGAATTATTAATTTGATAATTGTAACATTATCTTTGGATTTGACGTCTTACCCATGCCATTGTTTGTAATGTAACATTGTTGAGTTAATGATTTTAGATAGATTTTATTCTGTTAATTCTAAAATTCTGTTAATTCTGATTCAGACAACACGGAGAATAATAATTATGTCAACTAATTTTTCAAAACCAACATCAAGAAACTCAAGTATTGACTACCCAATTTTGTTGTTATTACTCCTACTACAGGGTTTGACTGCTAACAGAGATTCTTCGGCAGAAGTCTTGAGTGTGGGTTGGAAACACACCTGCGCGGTGAAAAGCGATGATACACTGGAATGTTGGGGGAACAATGATCATGGTCAAGCTACGCCTCCAGACGGTCATTTTTCCCAAGTAGGTGCAGGTGAAATGTATACTTGTGCGCTGAAAAAAGAGAGCATTATAGTGTGTTGGGGGAGGGAACTGTTTGATAAACTGTTTGAGAAAGATTACATCACAAAACCCTCCAAAGGTCGTTTTTCTCAAATCAGTACTGGTACCAGACATGCCTGTGCCGTCACAATTGATGGTAGCTTAGAATGCTGGGGTAACAATTATTCTGGTCAAGCTATGCCTCCAAGCGGTTACTTTTCCCAAGTGAGTGCGGGTGGAGATCACTCTTGCGCGATAAAGAACGACGGCACTCTGGAATGTTGGGGAGACAATTCTTATGGTCAAGCCACGCCTCCAAGCGGTCACTTTTCCCAAGTCACTGTGGGGTATGAAAATATCTGTGCGATAAAAAGTGATGGTACTTTGGTTTGTAGGGGGAGTGATCAATATATTGCTAGGACTCCGAGTGGTCGCTTTACCCAAGTGAGTGTAACACACCATTATGCTTGTGCGATAAAAAGCGATGGCATATTGGTATGTTGGAATCACGGTGGACTGATTCAAAATACGCCAAGCGGTCGTTTTTCCCAAGTCAGTACATATGAATGGAATCAAAATTGTGCTGTAAAAGCCGATTTTACAGTATTTTGCTGGAGTAATGAAGCAAGTAATGGAAGTTATTCTGATACAATTGTTATTAGCCCACCAACGATTTCTTTAAATGAACAAATTCCATCGCCACCAATTACATTATTGAACCCTTGTACCTACGAGATTACGCCAACCAACCGTTCTCACAATTCAGCGGCTGAAAGTGGTAGTATCAGTGTGAATACCTCGCCACGCTGTCACTGGATAGCTTACAGCAACAAAAGCTGGGTAACCATTGACTCTATTTCCGGTAATAGTGGCCAAGAAAAAGGTACGGTGGTTTACTCTATTAAGGCTAACACCAGCAATCAAAGCCGTCGTGCGACACTCTACGTTGCCGGACAAACCTTTACTATCAACCAAGTCACTACCACAACGGATAATCAACCGCCTACTGCGAATTTTACCATTTCTCCTACCGAAGGAGATGTCCCACTGCGGGTGGATTTGGATGCCAGCGACTCGCTTGATACCGATGGTTCAATTGTTCAATATGATTGGGATGCTAATGGAAAAACATTGTCTGGTCAAACGATTTCTACAACATTGACGGTAGCCGGGGATAATCCCATTACGTTGACAGTGACAGACAATCAAGGACTGGTAGCGATAGCTGAACAAACGCTAACGCTCACTAAAAATGTTATCACCAATGGGCCAATAGCCGAAGTCGTCCTCACCGGGCTTAAAAATTTCTACGAAACCGGAGAAGTCGTGACGGTGAATTTAGAAGCCATACCCAAAGCTGAACGTCTGCGCCAAGTTAAAATTGATTTATGGGTAGTGATTGTGTTGCCATCTAGAGACTTATTGTTTATGACGACTTCACCTACAAATGAAGTTCAATTTAGCCCAAAAGCAGAACCCTTTAAAATGTCTGTAGGAAATTTGGAAACAACTTATGACATTTTACAATTTGAAGTTCCAGCGAATTTGGAGGGAACTTACACATTTTATGCTGTTTATGTCGAGGAAGGTAAAAACCCAATCACTGACGGTTTTTTGGTGTTGCGTTCTAATGTTGCAGTGGCAGAGACGGTTTTGAATAATCGCTAATTTGCTAATTTGTCTGAATCAGAATTAACAGAATTATAGAATTTTCAGAATTAATTAATTTATTATTCGTTTATAAGGTTAGAAAATTTTTGGCGAAAGTACTTATCATTCGGATTATGGTACCGGGGTATCATTCTGTAAATTCTTAAATTCTGCAAATTCTGATTCAGACAATAAATATGATATATTATGAAAATCAATAAATTACCTTTAATTATTTGGATTGTCTGGTTAAATCCTCTAACCGTTTTTGCGACTGTTACGGATAGTTATGAAGAAGACAATACCTTCCAACAAGCTAATGTGATTCACCTCAATATTGGTATACCTCAACAACATAATTTACATCAGGCTGGGGATGAAGACTGGGTTAAATTCTACGCTTTGGCTGGACAAATTTATGCCATTAAAGTCAGCCAAGTGGGTAGTGATATCGATCCAGTGATTGAAGTCTATGCAGCCGATGGGACAACCTTATTAGTTTCCAAAGATGGCAAATTAGCCGGTGAAGAAGAAATCCTCAGTGGACAGGCTCCAGAGAATGGAGTTTACTATGTGAAAATTCGTCACTATGATTCGGCTACGCTTGGAGAACAGACAGCGTATACATTACAAATAGATCGTTTCGTCGCACCCCATCCTAACACTTTGAGTGGCTTGATTACGGATTCCATCTCTGGACAACCAATCACCAATGCGTTGCTCAAAACGGATGATAATGCCTCAACCCTTAGTTTGTTGGAAGGCGTACAATTAGCGAATGGACAAAATATCCCAACCGGCAGTTATTTAATGTCGCATCGTGTCGGGACATTTATGCTCACCGTGGCAGCTTGTGGTTACCAAACTTTGACAGAAACTATTGTCATTGAAGCCGAGAATACAACGAAAGATATTGTCCTGACACCTTTAGCAATTGAAATTTTGGCACCGTCTCAAGAACTCTACTCCAGTGGCGAAAGATTACTTGTGAGTGTACCATCACGACTTGAGCATTGTGAGCAATATTTAGGGATAGGATTTCCGGATGGGCATATTTCTATTGTGACTGGATTAAACCAATTTGTTCCATTTGAGGGCCAAATTCCTCAATGGCAAGGACTTGATATTGCGGTTGATTCCCCCATAAATACCGATTTTCCACCGGGCAATTATCTTTTGTACCTGTTACAGATGCAAACATATATTGAGCCGATGAGCATTCCTATGGAACAGTGGAAACTTGGGGTTTCGGTGTTTAGTGTCAGGTGAGTCATGAGATTTTAACAAATATGAGTACAACAAATTTTAAAAAAACAACGAATTTCCACCATTCGTTGTGTTTTTTTTTATTTGTTGTACTCCGGGGAGAAAAACTATTTTACTTTTGAGTACAAATTTAAAGCCCCGGTTTAAAACTCCTGATATTTTCTTTACAACCAATTCCCAATCAACACAAACGCTGCCCAATAATGTGGATGCTGGTTTCCTAAACCGGAAGCGAGGATTTCTTTTTGGGCTTCTTGGAGTGCCTGCGCCTTAGATATAGAAGGTTGTTTAAGATGGGTATAAAATGCGGTGGTGATAAAAAAAGCTGCATTATCAGGTACTTTCCATAAAGTCGCTAATGCACTCCGCGCTCCGGCTTTAATCGCAACCCCAGAGAGCCCTAAAGCAGCACGTTCATCACCTTTAGCCGTTTCACAAGCATTCAATGTCAATAACTCTAATGGTTCTTCTCGATATTTGCTCACTTTGATTAACTGCTCCAACTTATCTATGGTTAATTTATCATTGTAAGTGACAATAAAAGTTTCTTGAGGATTTGAAGTAAACTGAGCATGAGAAGTGATATGCAATAATTTATAAGGGTAACTTGCCAAAGCATTGGCGATATTTTTGGAAATAAAATCTTTTCCCTCTAACGAATGATATTTTTTAGGGTATAAGTTTTTGAGACGCTTAAGTTCCTCAGCAGCAGAAGGCAATACTGAAAACCCTTGTGCCTTAGTTGCCATATTTGTCTCTGTCAATCCATTTAATAACACTGGAATTGTATTTTTTGCTAAATGATGTGGATGTGGCTCTGTCAATATCATACTTGGCGTAATAGCCAATGCGTATTGCTCAATTAAGAACTGTTTACCATCGTGAAGTGCCGCGAGGGAAATGGTACGCAAAATATTTTCTGGAACGATAACTAAGGTATGAATATGATGTTTTTCAAGTGTTTGGATAAGCGGTTGAATGAGCCAACTATAAAGTTGTTGGGCATACTTTAAATAGTGTCTGTCGTCAAACTTTTTATCTTCCAGTTGCAAACGCAATTCATGCACAATGTGTTGCAATTGTTCTTTGGTGACTGCCACCGAAAATTGTTGTATGTCTTGGTGAGGCAAACTCAATAACAATTCTAAACGCTTGGCAAAAACAATGGGATAAATAATCGCTGTCGCCGGCGCAATATGCTCTATATTTTTATTTTTACGCAAAAAGGCTGTCACACATTCATCCGCAAAATAATTTTTTAATTCCCTTTCTTTTAGTTTCTCAACCACATCTCGTGCTGCACGTCTATCTCGCTGACGGCTATCCTCCCGAATTGTTGAACGTTGGAGCAATAAATCAGCTAAGCCTAAAAATACTGGCGCAATTTCTTCAGCAAAGGAGGGTTGTGCTATGACTTGGCAAGCGTTAGTCGAATCTTGCTGAATGAGCCGCAATTGTTCGATGGTATCTACACTACGTCGATAAGCAGAAATGGCCGGATTGAAATCAGCTTGAGCCTTGAATAACCGCCCTACTTGCCATTCCCAACGGTACAATTGATGAGTAGCTTGGATTTGTTGTGCCATAAACCGGGCACGTTGGGTTAAAGACAAAGCTTGTTGATATTGTTGGGTTTGTTCATAAAAATATCCTAATTGCCCTAATGCGAGTGAAAGTGCATAGTGATCATCAATTGCCTGAGCAATTTCGATAGCCGTTTGCAATGCCAGCTTCAGAGTCAGCTTGAGGTTGCCAAGTGGTTGAGCAAATTCGCTCCATTTAATGAGCAAATAAACTTTTTCATGGCTATCGGCTAATGCCTGTAACTTAGGTAATAAAGACACAAGCTGGGTTTTAGCTAATTGCTTTTTTCCGGTTGCTAACCAAATCGGTATCCGATTCATTAAACCTTTGATAGCCAATACCGGTTGAGAGTTTTGTTGGGCAAGCTGAATACTGCGATTAAAATAGGCTTGGGCTTTGAAATAAATCTGCTGAGCCGACATTACGGTGCCTAAATGCAATAACCCTAATGCCTCAAGTGCTGGCTGTTGCGTTTGCTTTGCCAACCGAATGCTATTCTCTAAATCCGCTTGGGCTTCTTCCAAGTGCCCTAGCAAAAAATGCACTTGCCCTAAACCACCCCACACCGCTACCATTTTCTTGGTTAAAAGTATTCCCTCCTTTGCCTTTGTTAAAATCCCTTTTAGCACTTTTTCAGCTTTAGCATAATAGCCTAAGCGCTGATAAGCCTCTGCCAAACGCAATGCCGCTTCAACGTATAATTCCAATAATTCCAGTTTGGCATATAAATCAACCGCTTGTTGCCAATCAACGGCGGCTTTTGCAAACTTTCCCTGTTGAAATTTGGTTAATCCCGGCGCTAGCAAAGTGTCTGCCTTAATCTTAGAAAAACTACCAATATTTTGAAAACTTTGGAAATTTGATGTCGCACAAGATGCTAAACTCAGAATAATACCAAATTGTATGACAAACTTAATGATTGTTTTTGTTGGCATTTTGTTTTCTCATTCCTACGCGCCAGCGTCAATGTCATTAAGGAACGTGCATGAAATTTCTCGTTCCCACGCGCTGGCGCTCATCGTTATACATAAGTGTCGTTGACACTCGTAAGTCGTTGATTTTCTGGTTCCCACGCGCCGGCGTGGGAACCGAGTCGGGACGCGCCAGCGTCCCGTTTTTGCTCGCTTGCGGCTCGCGACGCTGGCGCGTCGAGACTGCATTCCCACGCCGGCGCGTGGGAACGAGAAAAACTTAATGATTGTTTTTGGCATTTTGTTATTTCAAAGTTTTTTACCCATAACTACAAGGATTTGATATAAAAAAGGATAAAACGTTTTAATAATTTTTGAGTACCAACTACAAGGTTCGAAGATAAGCCGTATGAATTTTAACGGTGGTGCAATTTGATTTATCCTTTCTTATATCAAATCCTTGTAGTTATTATTAAATTTAGGGTTGCATTTTAGATATATCTACTCGCAACCGATTATCCCCGGGTGGCATAATCAATTGATAATGTTTTAACAATGCCTGTAGAGCCGGAGATTTTTCAGCCGGTAAAGTTGCCTCAATTCGCCAGGTTTCACCATCATGTGTCAACTTTACCGCAATTTCTAAATTTTCTAGTTGCGTTTTCAAGTTAACTGCTTCGATTTCTGGCTCCGGGTAAGATTTTTTATTAGGATAAGCCGGTTTTGTCGATTTAGGAATAAAAGCGTCTGGCAGTTCCCCTGAAGGTTCTTTACGAGTCAGCGTAGAATCATCATAAAAAAACAGTGGCAAAATCAACACAGCAATTAGCATTGCAGTAGCGAATGCATATTGATAATGCCGCCCAAAAGTTACGAAGTTAAACCAATATCCAAAGGGCAAACACGTAGGTTTGCCCCTACAAGTTTTTGTTTTAACTTTTTTACTTTGAGGCAATTTTGATACCTCAACTGGGGGTTTCAAATACCCTTCAGCTTCTAAACACTCCAAAGTTTTTTTAAATACCTGCGGATAAGGTATCTCAGATTCTTGCGTGGCTCGTTCTAACAAAACAGTACGTAAAGCCTGTGCTTCCAATACCGTATCCGGAGCAGCATTTGGCACGGATTTACCGCCAAGTAAATCAAGCCAATCTTGGTTATCTTGGTTTTCTTTATCATGCATAATTATACACCTATTTAAGAATCCTTACAATCCTCCCAACATTGCTGGAGAGGAAGATATTGTTTAAGCCTTTTTCGGCATTGGTAAAGATAGCTACGAGTAGCATCGGGGGTTCTTCCCATTTTAAGGGCTATCTCTTTTATAGTCAGCCCCTCGACATGAAATGTGAGTGCCCGTGATAAACATTCCAAAAGATAGGGCTCAGAACCATCACGTTCTAACCGTTCCCAAACTCGTTTGAGACAAATTTGGTAACAACGGCTCTTTTCAGAATCATGGACTTGTTCTGCCATCAGATTTTGAAAAGCCGGCTCATCAGATAAAATATTACCCTTATTATTATCCTCTTTGCTATCTCCATTGGGTTCATCATCTAAACCGATATGTTGATGTTTAAACTCATTCCGCCAACAATCATTTGCCTTATTATCTGCAATCCGACACAACCATGTAAAAATACTACATTTAAAATCTTCATAATTTTTACAAAATCCCAAAAAGGTTTCTTGCAATACCTCATCTGCTAACGCTTCCGGTAAGTTATAGCGTTTTATCACGTAATGGCGCACTTTTCTAGCATACCGTTTATACAAAACAATGTAACCCTCCCGCCCACCGTTACACATATCATCCAAAGCAGTCTTGTCATCCATAGCATTTTGCTCATATTATTATTTTATATTCAATGTTCCAGTTTCCAAAAAAGAACTACAAAGATTAGAGTTTATACCGATTAACATAAGTTATTGATTTTATAAATAACTACAAGGATTTGGTATAAACAAGGATAAACCATTTGGATTCATGCGGTTGATTAGTTTTTGGTTTTATCCTTTCTTATATCCAATCCTTGTAGTTATTTACCACCCCTTAACTAAACTCATATCCCCCATCTGTTGTGGATATTGCGGCGACTTACTATTTTCAGTACGTTTTCGCATCTCAAGAGCCGTATATTGGAAGACTTCAACCAAACTTGCATTCGGATACATAGCTAAATTTTGCAAAAAAATCGTGGTAAAAAATCCCCCTTTATTAGGATATTCCCGTGCCTCTTGATTTTCTTGGGCAGATGCAAAAACAACCCCTTTGATATGTTCCAACCCCCCCGCCGTTTCTACTTTAACATTTTGATGATTGGCAGCCGGCAATATCGTTCCCAAATCCCCTTTCATTAAAA
>Ga0233404_10000322_pt1 | contig 12983 bp, 15 predicted proteins | sample Na_oxic_2_MG_FD_179861 | JGI IMG/M metagenome (GOLD analysis project Ga0233404, IMG submission 179861) | Seawater microbial communities from Saanich Inlet, British Columbia, Canada - Na_oxic_2_MG | ecosystem: Environmental > Aquatic > Marine > Inlet | place: Canada: British Columbia | collected...
TCTGAATTTGTAAATTGTCTCGGATAAAATCCGCTGCCAAAATGTCATTAGCCTGAATACCGCCAACAGTAGCAGCGGCTAAAAAAACATATTCCGGCTGTTCTTGGTGAAAAAAATCCATGACGGCTGTTTGTTGAGTGAGATCGAGTTCGTCGTGAGTTCGCAATAATAAATGCTGAAAACCGGCTTTCTGCAAATATCGTACTATCGCTGAACCCACCAATCCTTGATGCCCAGCAACGTAAATATATGAAGAGGGAGGGAATCTATTATTCATGATAATGAAATGTCTTAAAACCAGATTGTTGATAATGTAAATCTTGTTGTGCCAACTTAAAATCTTCGCTTACCATTTCTGCAATTAACTGTTCAAAGGATATTCGCGGTTGCCATCCCAATTTTTTTCGAGCTTTGGTTGCATCGCCTAATAAAGTATCCACCTCGGTGGGCCTAAAATATTTTGGATCGATGCTGACAATGCGTTGTCCAGTCTTATTATCATAGCCGGTTTCATTAATGCCCATACCCCGCCATTGGAGCGCAATATCTAATTGTTGAGCGGTTAATTCGACAACCTCTCGAACAGTATGCTCAATACCGGTCGCAATTACATAATCATCGGGTTTATCTTGTTGGAGCATAAGCCATTGCATTTCGACATAATCACGGGCATGTCCCCAATCTCGTCGCGCATTCAGATTACCAAGATACAAACATTCTTGCAAACCGAGTTTAATACGCGCCAAGCCTCGCGTAATTTTACGGGTGACAAAAGTTTCGCCACGCAACTTGCTTTCATGATTAAATAATATACCATTACAAGCATATAAACCATAAGCCTCACGATAATTCACCGTGATCCAGTAGGCATAAAGTTTAGCAACCGCATAAGGTGAACGGGGATAAAAGGGTGTGGTTTCAGTTTGGGGTATTTCCGAGGCTTTGCCAAATAACTCTGAAGTCGATGCCTGATAAAAACGAGCCTTTTTTTCTAAACCCAGTATCCGAATCGCTTCAAGCAGACGCAGTGTGCCAAGTGCATCAGCATTCGCTGTATATTCCGGTGTTTCAAATGACACTTGCACATGACTCTGTGCCGCGAGATTATAAATTTCATCCGGTTGTACCATTTGAATGATGCGAATTAAATTAGTCGAATCAGTCAAATCCCCATAGTGAAGAATAAAATCTCGCTGTTTTTCATGTGGCTCTTGATAAAGATGATCAATACGTGCGGTGTTAAATGATGAAGCACGACGTTTGATACCGTGTACTTCATAGCCTTTGGTAATTAACAATTCGGCTAAATAAGCACCATCTTGCCCGGTAATGCCAGTTATCAGGGCTTTCTTTTTGTTCATAATATTGTTAATAAGGGCAGACACGCAGGTATGCCTCTATAAAAGCTCATGTATTCAAGGCTGTAGGGGCGAACCTTTGTTATCGCCCTCTTGCGTATTTGCCCAGTTTAAATTAATGATGTTGTGTAGGCACATTGAAACCAAAATTATTTGCAATTAAGCCTTAAACAATAACCATAGATTTTCATCTGGCTTAATAATAACATTATTTGCTGAGTCGAATATTGATAGGCCTAGACGACCTCGTGTAAATCCTCGTGTTGTCAAAGTCAGTGGTTCTAAATTTAAACGAAAATCGGCGATCCACAAAGAAGAAATCAGAAGTTTTGAAAACGATATACAAATCATTAAAATTGCTTAAAAAATTTCATTCACGGGTATTGGTCCCAAAAGAGCAAATTATTCCAACCTCCATGAGAAAATCGGAATTACAGGCTTGGTTAATTGAAAAACAAATTCCATGGGAAGAACATTGGCTTAAACCACAATTAATTGAACAGATCGATGCTTCTATTGATAAAACCCCTCTTGTTCAAAAAATGGCTGAACTTCAATCCCATAAAGTTTTGTTGTTACCGGTGCATCATCCCGAACTCAATCCTATTGAGACAATATGGGCCATTGTTAAAAATGAATGTGGAAAACTACTACGCCAAGGAATCCCGTTTCAAGAAGTTCGTAAACATTTAGAAATAGCTTTCCAAAACATTACATCAGAAACCTGTCAGGGACTCTACGATAAAATACCGGCTTCGGGCAGATGAATATTGGCTTGCTGATGTCGAATTAGATTCTCTTGATGAAGACTACGATTAGTTCCTTCTATGACCGCGATAACGATAATTCTTAAATTCTTGTTTTTGAATCCACAGGTCGAATTTTTTTCAGATTGGAAGATTTTAGATAATTTCTATCATAATATTTATCTTGTCAGCGAAAACAATTGTAGCCCATAATCGTCTGAATTAGAAAAACGTAGAGTGGGTAGAACTCAATACACCCACCACAACCTTATGATTAATAAAATGATTATCATGCCAACTGAGGAATGGTGGGTTTCGCTCCGCCCAGCATACGCTCACTTATTGCCACCAATGGTTGAATATGCATCACTGGCTTGTGTAGCGATAAATCGTATGTCGCTTGAAGATTAAGCCAAAATTCTGGTGATGTATCAAAGGCTTCCGATAGTAACCAATAGGTATCCGGAGAAATACCTTTTTTACCCCGGAATTTATACGAATGCTATGGAATCCAGCAAAATCACCTTTGCTGAACTTCGAGTCTATTACCGGGTGGTGAACGAAGATCATCCAGTGACTGTGCTGCATTAAGAACATCAAGCTTATATAACGCCGCCGCCAAAATTTGTGACGGTAATCGCCGGACACAACTACTTGATATACCGTGATATAAATCCGAAGTGGTGCTTTCTTCCAATGAAGCAATCATATTATCCATGCAAGCTCTTAAAGTATTATGGGATGGGCACGTATGTTATGGCCCACAAAAAAAATTAAAAACACCACAGATGGTGTCAGAGGAATGGTGGGTTTCGCTGTCGCTCTACCCACCCTACGCTTGCTTCACCTCCAAACTTGGTTCTAAACCCTCTGGTTGCCCTTTGATCTTCTAACTTGTAAAACCAATCCACTAATTGGCTCAGCCCATGTTCAAAGCGATGGGACCACTCTGTTGTTGATTTATTGCCCACTTTTTTAAAAACACTATTTTGTTTGGCATCTTCAAATTCAATAAAACAATAGGCTTTAAATTGAGAATCACCAACGGCTACATCGGTTTTAAAATCTCCCCAAATGTCAAATTCATAAGCGATTTTGTCATACAATGATATATTAGGATTGAAAGAACCTATAGCAGACAAATGTTTTCTCTGTTTAAAAAAAGGAAGAATGTCATTTTTTTCGCTGAGTTCCCGCTTTGTGTTTAAAAGAGTTTTTAAATCATTTATCTCTTTTATACACTTGTTTAGGTCAAATTGTAGAGCCTCAAAATTTTTCATGCCGGTTTGGAACTACCTTTGGGTGAGGAGAATAACCGTTGAAGAGTATCATGCTTCACCACTTCTAAAATAATTATCTGGTTTTCATTGACGTTTACTATTGCCCTCAATTGTTCAGAAACTCTCAATAGATAGGTATTATCTATATTTGGCAATTTTTTAGCCTGATATAATTTCCATAAAGTCTGTGGATCATTTTCAATTTGATGGTACAATCTCATGAATAGTTTTTTATCCCTTTCCTTCAGTGCTTCATAAGCAACTCTTGATGATTTAGTGAGTTCAATCATTATTAGAATAACCTCCCAATTGGTAAAAGATAATAAATGATATAAGTACTGAAGCACAAGTTTTATCACATTTTGGAGTCCAAAGCTTTAGCTTTGGCAGCTATTGATTTAGCAATTGCCAAAGCTGAAGCTTTGGACTCCATAATACCCGATAATTTATGCTTCAGTACTTAGTAATCCATAATTTTTTATCGTGAAATTAAGTATAACGAATTTAAAGGCTTGCTGGCTCAGCGAAAACAATTGTAGTCCATTATCGTCTGAATCAGAAAAGAGTGGATTGAAGTCAAAGCACCCAGCACAACCTTATGATTAATAAAAGAATGGTGGGTTTCGCTGTCGCTCTACCCACCCTACCTAACTATTGATGTATCTACTCTGAACACAATCAAGAGGTAAATCATGATTATCATGCCAACTGAGGAATGGTAGGTTTCGCTCCGCCCAGCATACGCTCACTTATTGCCACCAATGGTTGAATATGCATCACTGGCTTGTGTAGCGATAAATCGTATGTTGCTTGAAGATTAAGCCAAAATTCTGGTGATGTATCAAAGGCTTCCGATAGTAACCAAGATGTATCCGGAGAAATACCTTTTTTACCCCGGATAATTTCATTAATTGTCTGTACCGGAATGCCAACATGAGTTGCCAACACTTCTTGTGTAATTTCCATAGGTTCAAGAAATTCTTTTAGTAGAATAGTGCCGGGGTGTGTTGCTGTCCTATTTTCGGGAATCATTTTGTTACTTCCAATATTCTGTTAATGATAATCAATGACTCTAACATCATAAGCGTTTGATGTTTCCCATCGAAATACAATGCGCCATTGAGCATTTATACGAATGCTATGGAATCCAGCAAAATCACCTTTCAGAACTTCGAGTCTATTACCGGGTGGCGAACGAAGATCATCCAGTGACTGTGCGGCATTAAGAACATCAAGCTTATATAACGCCGCCACCAAAATTTGTGACGGTAATCGCCGGACACGACTACTTGATATACCGTGATATAAATCCGAAGTGGTGCTATCTGCAAATGAAGCAATCATATATGAAGGTTAACGCATACATGGTATCCATGCAAGCTCTTAAAGTATTGTGGGATGGGCACGTATAGCCCACAAAAAAAATTAAAACATTGTGAGATTTACCAGATATGGTGTCAGTTAGAGAGAAATGGTGGGTTTCGCTGTCGCTCTACCCACCCTACGCTCGCTGTCTGAATCCGGATTAACCGGATTATAGGATTAACCGGATAAAACCAATCATAATAATCTATGAAGTCAAAGTTTTTAATCCTGAAAATCCCAAACTGTCTGAATCCGGATTAACCGGATTATAGGATTAACCGGATAAAACCAATCATAATAATCTATGAAGTCAAAGTTTTTAATCCTGAAAATCCTTAAATCCTGAAAATCCTGATTCAGACAATTTAAGATTGATTTCGCTGTCGCTCTACCCACCCTACCTGACTATCATTCTTTCTCAGTTTGAAAATGGGTAGCAGGAATTATTTCCAGAGAACTATCACCCGGTTTTCTCCAAAAAAGTTTAGCACTAGCAGATTTTGATACATGGAAAAATTCAATTTTGATTGGATACCATTTATTTCCTTCCAAATATAAGTTTGCTCCTTCTAAACAAGTAGTACTATAATTAGGTCTACCACAATTATTCCATGATTCAATAACATAATTGTTATCAATGGATAATTTTATTCCAGCATAAAATCTTAATGAACTCCTAATTAAATAAGTTCCAGTAGTGGTTATGTGAATCATCCCCGTCCATTTTGCACCAAAATAATCAGCAGATATATTAGGTGCAGGTGCATTTTCTCCCCATTCAAAATTTATTGCTTTGTCTATCCTTTTGAACGAAGGTTCTGGAAAATCTTTGGGTGATTTTGAAAAAGGAGGTAAATTAAAATATTCACCTTTAAGTCCTTGAACATATTGTTTCACCGCCGGCTTTTTAATTTCTGCTTGTAACACAGTAAGTTCGATTGGATAAATCAGTCCGGTTGCTTTAGTACAATAACAAGAGGTTTCTGGAACAAATCCATTGTCAGAAAATGTTACTTCACGCAAAAGTGGCAACACTTTTGAAGATGGTAACTCCTTAAAATTTGGAGCATAATCCAGAAGAGCCTCCAGCTTAGCTTTCTCTTCAGTACGCTTTCTGAGAGTTTTGGCAACACCTCCAAATTCACAAGTTTTCTTGGAAAGCTTTTTCGGTTGCATTTTCTCCAAATCTTTTTCGGTTACAAAAGCATTTATTTGAACGCACATTTCTCCAAAATTCTTGCCTTGCGTATATTTCGGATTACCTTTAATACGCACAAGTCCAGCCGAATAGGTTTCAACATAATCTTGTTGAAGAGAGAAATTCTTAACCTTTGTAAGAGATTTGACATAACTGCCAAACAATTCCTCAACCGCATCTCTTTTAGCTAAAGCCAACAACTCATCTTTAGCCTCATTTGGATTATTTTTACCAAAGACAGACATACATCTTGTCTTGGTGACATCAGCATAAGCATTAGAAATAGAAATACAAAAAACGACTAGCAAAATAATCAATCTATTCACGTTATTTATCCTCAGCAAGTATTGAGATTGAATTTATGGGGGCTTCCATCGTAACTTCTACACTACCATCATTATTCTCCTTTACGTTAATAACACGTCGAGATTTTAAAATAGCTTTTACTCTAAGTGTAATTTCTTCATCTGAAAATCGTTTATTTTGAACTTTGGTGACAGATTCTACCACTACATGAATGCGTTCAGCTAACTTACGCATTGCATCAACTTCAGCAGCCCGCTTTGCCATTTCATATCTTATAGTAGGATTTGATTCACCATCTTTTGCTAAACCGATACCAATAACAATTATAATTTCAGGGGTTTCATTATTAGAAACCGGTAAATTTTTAGCAGAATCCAGTGGTGGAGTTGGTACTTCCGATGGAGATACAAACCATAGTACAATTGCCAATATAACTCCTAATACTGTAAATGTAAAAGCAACCAAAGTTCCACGTTTACTAGCAGCAAAGTTTTCAGCTTTCTCAATTTTTGATGACATAATTCATCCCATCATGTTTGGTATCTAACCCCCAACATTGATCTATATAAGAGTCCATAAGTTCTCTTTTATTATTTATTTTGGTAAGACACCTTGTAGCGTAATCGCCATAAAATATTTCATAGCCAGCCTTTAACGCTTCTGCTAAACGATCTAACCAAAAGCGTTTTCCATGTTCTGTGTGTAGGTAATCACACACAATGGCTCCGTATTTGTCTAACAAATAATCAAAAAATATAGCTTTTGGCAATCCGTGTGTTGTATCACTAGAACCCACTTGCCTCCAAACCTCTACCTGTATAGCTTGACGAGGGCTATTCCAAAATTTTTTGTTTTTAATTTCAAATTTAACATGGTAAAGTGTTTCGCCTTCCTCAATGAGTCTTATTGTATTCCCGGCTTTCAAAAGATTCCACTTACCTATTACAAGCGTTTGTGGTTGACGAGTAAGAAAAGATTGAGTGCTTTTTATATTGTCGCTAAATTCCTCTAGCTTAAAATCGTCTCTGTCTGTTATCAATCTAGGCATCATGATCTTTACCTCGCTAGTATAACGGAACGTACTTAGAAAAAGGTGAAATGGAAAAATGGATTAAGTAAAGCTTGGCTTCTAATTTTAAAATCAGTCGGATGAAAATTGAAATAATATTCCCTTGACGACAACAAATAGGTTGGCTCAGTTCCAGGTGAGTAGAATCTAAAATTTTTGCGGTGATTTCTGTCATTGAATTTTTTCCAGATTGGAAGATTTTAGATAGTTTCTATCACATATTTATCTTGTCAACCAAAACAGTTGTACCCCATAATCGCCTGAATCAGAAAAACGTAGAGTGGGTTGAACTCAATGCACCCACCACAACCTTATGATTAATAAAATGATTATCATGCCAACTGAGGAATGGTGGGTTTCGCTGTCGCTCTACCCACCCTACTCAACTTTTTAACAGTTTTAGCAGTGATAAACCATTCTGTATATCTTTGTAATATTCACTGTCAGGATGATAGGCGTTATTCAAGCCGTCGCAAGGTTTGTTGAGCTACTTTCGCCTGATTCAGACAATTTAAGATTGATTTCGCTGTCGCCCTACGCTTGCTTAATATCTTTGATAGTTTCGTCCACGATAATTGTTACCCCGCATTATCTTGCGTCGTCTCTCCCAGTTATCCAAATTTGTGGCATCATTGAGATTAATTTCTGAAAGCTTTTTCAGGGTATCAGAATCATATTTCTTTGCTTGGTCCTCCAGTAGGGCCGCATTTTCCAGTAATACTTGCCGTGCTTCTCTTATCTTACCCAGATCACGCAGTGTAATCGCTAGCTCATTTTTTGCGAATGCCTGTTGTTTTAATACCGCTATCATCACATTTAGGTTAGTATTTTTTTTCACCAGTTGTGGCGAAGTGGTAAAAATCGCTACTACTTGGTTGTTCAAACGATCAGTGGTATCAGTGACCATATTACGATAGACAACCTTCACGTCAGCGAGCATCAAGTCTTGGTCAGCTTTAGTTGGCGGTACTTCGATTTCCAAGAGTAGCAGGTGATCATGCTCACTATAGAGTTGATTTAGGGCAATCTGTACCTGTTGCCCTTGAATTTCCGCTTCCTTACCTAATACTCGAACCGGACGTATGCCATCTGCACAGGTAATGGTGACCTTAACTTCTTGAGCGATGACAGCAAGTATATCACCAAATTCAGAGTCAAAGAAACGTGCTAAATCCTTAGCATTTTCTACAAATGCATGATTACCATTGCTTTTTTCAGCTAATTGAGTCATCAAATCTTCATTATAGCTCAACCCCAAACCAATGGTAGTCACCACGATGCCTTCCTTACCCAAAGACGCACCTAAGAGTCCCAACTCCTTGGGAGAATCAGGCCCGACATTAGCTAGTCCGTCAGAAACTAAAACTATTCGATTGACCCTATTTCTATCTAAAAATTTGCGGATTTCTTGAGCCCCCTTTTTTACACCATCATAAAGGGCTGTACTTCTGCCGGCACTTAGCCTATTGATGGCAGTTTTGAGCGATTCTTTATCAGTGGTTTTGGTAGCGGGTAAAAGGACTTCTGCATTATTGCTATAAGTAACCACCGCCATAATGTCGTCTGTACGCATTCGCTCAACCGCCATTATGGCGGCATCTCTAGCACGGCGGATTTTTTCACCTTGCATAGACCCCGATTTATCAATGACTAACGCCACATTTATGGGGGCAACCTTTTCTTTTTGGAAACGAAAGCCCCTCAATCCGACTCGTAAATAGGCTGTCTGTTTTTTATCAGCTAACATCACCGGGGTTGCTAAAGCTGTGTTAACTTGAATTTGTTCAGCCAAGATGGTTTTTGGTATAGCACCTACCAAAAAGGTAGTGAATGCAATGGATAATAATGGATAATAGTGCATAGTGTTATTGTACCTTTTGTCAAATCATGTCTAAGTCTTTCATCAAGCCATTGAAGGCTTGCCAAGTATAACTTTTCTCCTGACTATCATATCGAAGATTTAGAGTGGTCTTGATATTATAGCCATTCTACGATATTCATGTTTAGTATCTAACCCCCAACATTGATCTACATAAGAGTCCATAAGTTCCCTTTTGTTGTTTATTTTGGTAAGACACCTTGTAGCGTAATCGCCATAAAATATTTCATAGCCAGCCTTTAACGCTTCTGTTAAGCGATCTAACCAAAAACGCTTTCCATGTTCTGTGTGTAGGTAGTCACACACTATGGCTCCGTATTTGTCTAACAAATAATCAAAAAATATAGCTTTTGGCAATCCGTGTGTTATATCACCAGAGCCGACTTGCCTCCAAACTTCTACCTGTATAGCTTGACGGGGGCTGTTCCAGAATTTTTTTACTTCAAATTTCACATGATAAAGTGTTTCGCCTTCTTCAATGAGTCTTATTGTATTCCCGGCTTTCAAAAGATTCCACTTACCTATTACAAGCGTTTGTGGTTGACGAGTAAGAAAAGATTGAGTGCTTTTTATATTGTCGCTAAATTCCTCTAGCTTAAAATCGTCTCTGTCTGTTATTAATCTGGGCATCATAACCTTTACCTCGCTACTGTAACGGTTTCAATATCGGATATTTAGAGTTTTATAATATGCCTTTCATACTTTAACTGGCGCATGGTACACCATGAAATAAATCTTGTCAAGCGAGTTAAAGTTCAAAATTCTCAATTATCGGTACGCATAAACACAATTCACCATTCATAATTCATCATTCACCATTAGCACATCCAATATAGTTTTCAGTGTTTCAAGCATATATTGGGGGGTTATATCTCGCAAACATTTTAGGTATTTTAATGGGCAAGTGCGTTGGTAACAGGGGCTACAGTTTAGTCCTAATGATAGTGTGTGGGCGTTGTTGCTTAATGGTGGTGTCATGGCAGGACTGGATGAGCCATATATGGCAATCATGGGTTTGTCTAAGGCAGCAGCAATGTGCATAAGTCCGGAATCATTGGTTATAACGGCACTGGTGAGGGATAGTAAATCTACGGCTTCGGGTAGAGTTGTTTGTCCACATAAATTGAGACAACGATTTTCGGTTAATGTTTGAATTTTGGCCCCTAACGATGTGTCTTTGTCAGAGCCAAATATCCAAATTTGCCAACCTTCAGCTAGTTTGTGGTTGGCTATCGTTGCGTAGTATGAGGACGGCCAACATTTTGCGGGGCCATATTCGGCTCCGGGACAGAGGGCCAAAATAGGTTGCTGGGGAGATTGTAAGTTTAAGCGTTGCAAAGTTGCTGCAATAGCGAATGGTTGAAGATGAGGATTAGGTATCGATTGCCCTATTCTAGGATCATCTTTGGGCAAACCAAGCGCAACAAATCGTTCGACGGTTCTGGGTAGTTTTGATTTATTCAGTTGCCGAATATCGTTGAGTAAGCCGTAACGCATTTCACCTTTGTAGCCAGTACGGTGAGGAATTTTGGCCCAAAAGGGAATAAGGGCCGATTTCCAAGAATTGGGTAGGACAATGGCTTGTTGATAATTGTGAGAACGCAATTGTTGGGATAAACGGCGGCGTTCTTGCCATGCAAATTGGCCATGTTTCATGGAGTGGGAAATGGTATGACGTACCTCTGGCATACATTTTAGCAAGCCATTGCTCCAAGTGGGTGCTAAGACATCAATGTTGACATTGGGCTGTTCACGTTTAAGGACTTTGAACAAACTTTGCGCCATCACCATGTCTCCCACCCACGAGGGGCCAATAATTAATAATTTTTTATTCACTATTGGCAGTTGATAATTGAGTACAACAGATTAGCGGATTAAACTGATTGATTGTGAAGAGTTTGGAAACGACAGACCTGACAGGTTTTTAAAACCTGTCAGGTCTTAAATTCAACCGTTAGCAATAATTAAACAAGTGTTAACCATTCTTGGTGTGCCGGATGACGACCATGCACGACATCAAAATATAAGCTTTGTAAACGAGCGGTTATAGGCCCACGAGTTCCAGAGCCAATGGTTCGGCCATCTAGTTCACGAACTGGGGTTACTTCGGCGGCGGTGCCAGTGAAAAAAGCCTCGTCAGCAATATATACTTCATCACGACTGATACGTTTTTCGCGGATCACAAGTCCTAACTCTTCGGCAAGAGTGAAAATGGTAGCGCGGGTAATACCTACTAGGGCAGAAGTTAATTCGGGCGTATAAATAATGCCGTCGCGTATAATGAAAATGTTTTCACCACTGCCTTCGGCAACATAGCCTTCAGTATCTAATAATAAAGCCTCGTCATAACCACAAGCTAATGCTTCTTGTAAAGCGAGCATGGAATTCATGTAGTTACCCACGGCTTTAGCTTTGCACATGGTTATGTTGACGTGATGGCGAGTATAAGAGGATGTACGTATGCGAATGCCTTTTTCAATTCCCTCGGCACCAAGATAAGCTCCCCAATGCCAAGCGGCAATGATAACGTGGACACGCAGATTATCTGCGCGTAAACCCATACCTTCAGAGCCATAAAAACAGAGGGGACGAATATAGGCACTATCTAAATTATTGTCGCGCACTGCGGCAATGGTAGCCTCATTGAGCGTTTGTTGATCATAAGGAATACGCATTCCCAAAATATGGGCAGAGTCAAACAAGCGTCGTGTGTGATCTTGTAAACGAAAAATTGCCGGACGTTTTTGCTCGGTTTCATAAGCACGTATGCCTTCAAATACGCCCATGCCATAGTGTAAGGTGTGGGTTAAAACGTGTATTTTGGCCTCGCGCCAAGGCACCATTTCACCATCAAACCAAATAACTCCGTCACGATCATCCATTCCCATTGTCATATTTTTTCCTCATAAAATGTTTACGCCGCTGAAACGTTGCTTGGTTTTATTATCTTGTAATGCTGGTTGGAGTGCAAGGTTATGATTTTTTCTGGTTCCCACGCGCCGGCGTCACTGCCATTAAGTTAAGCTTTGGAATCCAAACCTTTAGATTTGGAAGTGTTTGATTTTAAATAACATAATCCAAATCTGAAGGTTTGGATTCCAATTAAATATCCCTTAACTTAATGGCATTGACACCGGCGCGTGGGAACCAGAAAAGATTTAATAACTACAAGGATTGTATATAATAAGGGATTAGATCGTGGTTGTAGTCGGTTTAAATCCTTTTTTATATACAATCGAAGTAGTTAGCTGTTTAAATCCTTTTTTATATACAATCCAGTTAGGGTTTAGAAAAAACTTGATCATCAAGAGTAAATAAATATCCCTAACTTCAATAAAGAATCCAAATCTGAAGGTTTGGACTCCAATAAATATCCCTAACTTAATGGCAATGCACCTTTGCTTAGGGAACCAGAAAAAAAGGTTTTTAATTCGTTTATTTCTCAATTCGTTGTACTAAACTGATAGGTGGTAAAAGCTACCCATTTAAAATTGCTTTATTAGAATCATTAAGCTACAGTCTAAAAAACTTCAGAAACCAAAAAACATGAAAATACATCTTAAAATTTGGCGACAAAAAAATCGTGATGCTTCCGGTGAGGTGGTTGATTATACTCTCAATGAAATTATTCCAGAATTATCTTTTCTTGAAATGTTAGATATATTGAATGAAAATTTGTTGAGAAAAGGTGAGGAGCCGGTGGCTTTTGACCATGATTGCCGTGAGGGAATTTGTGGTATGTGTAGTCTATACATCAATGGTAGACCACACGGCCCGGATCA
>Ga0233404_10000323_pt1 | contig 12944 bp, 12 predicted proteins | sample Na_oxic_2_MG_FD_179861 | JGI IMG/M metagenome (GOLD analysis project Ga0233404, IMG submission 179861) | Seawater microbial communities from Saanich Inlet, British Columbia, Canada - Na_oxic_2_MG | ecosystem: Environmental > Aquatic > Marine > Inlet | place: Canada: British Columbia | collected...
AATATTCTATATGATGGAACTTTTTATTATAAGCAATCCTTGTAGTTGCTTGTAAATCCCTTATTATAAAGTTTGTTGTAGTTTTTATGTACTACCCACAATTAAAAAAAGAGAAATTAATATGTACTATTTCAGTACCAAGGTTGAATTGCCAATTGATAAGGCTGTGGATAAGCTTCGTGAGACTTTGCAAGCGCATAAGCTTGGCATAGTGAGTGATGTCAATGTTCAAGCAATATTCAAAGCAAAGTTGGGTGAGGAGTCTCCCGGCTATCGTATATTAGGTGCATGTGCCCCCAAATTAGCGAAGCGCGTCATAGATGCTGAGGCAGAGGGTGGCACATTATTGCCGTGTACGGTTGTTGTTCGTGAGGCTGATGGTTATACAATGATCGATTTTATGGATCCTGAAGTTGTGTTGGGTTTAGCTAATAATGCTGAGATTGATGAAACCGCACGTAATGCGAAAGTAATGCTCCAACAGGTACGGGATGAACTATCGAAAAATTATGGTGGTTAGTATGATCCGGTAGTATCATCGAAGAGAACTACCGGGGTTGTTTATAATAATGGATTGGATTAAAACCATTATGATTTACGCGATTAATTTGTAACTCATTGTTAATTATAATAATTGGGAAAAAACGTTTCGGACGGGGTTGCAAACCCCGTCCAGCAAAAAAACCAAAAAACGTTTCGGACGGGGTTGCAAACCCCGTCCAGCAAAAACAATATCATCTATCATCCTTTATTATAAGTAATCCTTGTAGTTGCTAGTACAACGAATTTTAAAAACTCACAACGAATAATACCAAAGGGCCTTTGGAGTACCAATGAATTGTACCAGTGAATTCGTTGTGAGCAGTTCAAATTCGTTGTACTAGTAAATCCTTTATTATAAGCAATTTTTGTAGTTGCTAGTAAATCCTTTATCATAGATAATCTTTGTAGTTTCTTAACGATAAACCATTAACGATGAGCGAATTTTTCCAGATGGGCGGTTACGCCTTTTACGTTTGGACTAGCTATGGCTTAACCCTTGTTGTCCTTGTTGCTAACTTAATCATTCCCTTTAACCAAGAGCGTACCATTTTACAAACCCTCGCTCGCAAATTACGGAGAAAACAGCATGATAACCATAAACAAAAAGCATAAAAAACGACTAGGCATTATTTTATTGATGGTTGTGGGTATTGGTATCACTGTCACTTTGGCAATCGCTGCATTTCAACAAAATATGCTGTATTATTTTAGCCCTACCCAAATCGTGGCGGGTGAAGCCCCTACCAATAAAGCGATTCGGGTTGGTGGCATGGTGAGTAAGGGGAGTTTGCAACGTGCTTCTGATAGCTTATTGGTTAAATTTGCTGTCACCGATTACGCGCATACCATATCAGTACAATATACCGGCATTTTGCCGGATTTGTTTCGAGAGGGGCAAGGCATTGTGGCAATTGGACGAATGCAGGAAGATGGTACTTTTTCCGCCGATGAAGTATTGGCGAAACATGACGAGAATTATATGCCTCCCGAAGTGGCAGATAGTTTGAAAATAAAAGATAAGTGAGTATTAAAGTGTAACGGATTACAAGATAAACGTTTCGGACGGGGTTGCAAACCCCGTCCAGCAAAAATACTTAAATATTGTAATCCGCAATAAACCTATAACTGAAAATTAAAATATGATTCCTGAACTTGGACATTTTGCTTTATTTTTGGCCCTTTGTTTGGCGGCAGTACAAACACTATTTCCAATTGTTGGGGCGGTGCGGGGAATGCCTAATTGGATGGCTGTCGCTCGTCCGGCTGCGGTTGGGCAATTGGTATTTATGTTATTAGCTTATGGTTGCTTGAGTTATGCCTTTGTAAATAATGACTTTTCGGTAAATTATGTCGCTAATCATTCTAATAGTAACTTGCCACTTGTCTACCGTTTTGTCAGCGTTTGGGGTGGACATGAAGGCTCTTTATTATTATGGGCGGTGATGTTAAGTTTTTGGACGGTTGGGGTTGCTATCTTTAGTCGTAGTCTGCCCCAAGCAATGGCAACGCGAGTAATTGCTGTGATGGGTTTTGTCAGTGTCGGCTTTTTACTATTTATGATTTTTACGAGTAACCCATTTGATCGTCTGGCCTCACCACCTCTTGATGGTGCTGATCTTAACCCCCTTTTACAAGACCCCGGTTTGATAATTCATCCACCTATGTTGTATATGGGTTATGTTGGTTTTTCTGTCGCGTTCAGTTTTGCCATTGCTGCCCTGTTAGGGGGAACGCTTGATAGTGCATGGGCACGTTGGTCACGTCCGTGGACGCTAGTGGCTTGGATGTTCCTAACTTTGGGCATAGTCTTGGGTAGTTGGTGGGCATATTATGAACTCGGTTGGGGTGGCTGGTGGTTTTGGGATCCAGTCGAAAATGCTTCATTTATGCCGTGGCTCGTTGGCACCGCTCTAATTCACTCTCTCGCTGTCACCGAAAAACGTAGCGCATTTAAAAACTGGACGGTGCTATTGGCTATTATTGCCTTTTCACTATGTTTATTAGGGACTTTCTTAGTACGTTCTGGGGTATTGACTTCAGTACATGCGTTTGCGACTGATCCAGCACGCGGGGTTTTTATTCTGGCTTTTTTAGCCACAGTGGTGGGTTTATCCTTATTGCTCTACGCTTGGCGAGCACCGCGAGTTGGCAAAGGTGGTCATTTTGAGGCGATGTCAAAGGAGACTTTGTTACTGGTAAATAATATATTATTAGTTGTGGCAAGTGGCGCAGTATTACTGGGGACGTTATATCCACTATTTATAGATGCCTTAGGCATGGGCAAAATTTCGGTGGGGCCACCTTATTTTTCCGTGGTATTTTTCTGGATTATGGTACCGCTAATGTTGTTGCTGGGTATTGGGCCACTCACGCGCTGGAAAAACGATGATCTGAAAACGGTATTGATTCGTTCTCGCTACAGTTTCAGTGTCAGTGTCGTGTTAGGTTTACTCTTACCGTATACGCTAGTAGGCAAAGCCGGTTTGAGCATATCCCCGGGGATAGTGGCGGCTTTATGGATTACCTTAACTGGTTTACAAAATATACAAGAGAAACTTAGCCATAAACCTAACATAATAGTTGGATTGCGCGATTTACCACGAAGTTTTTACGGTATGACAGTTGCCCATATTGGGGTGGCGGTGTTTGTGGTAGGGGTAACTTTATCTAGTGCTTTGAGTGTGGAAAAAGATGTGCGTATGGAGCCTAATAAACCCCTTGAACTAGCCGGATACAGTTTTATTTTTGAAGGCACAATGCCGATTGAAGGCCCTAATTATAAGGCTCGTCAGGGGATAGTTAGAGTGCTGAAAGGTAATGAGGAAGTTGCGGTATTATATCCGGAGAAACGGACTTACTTGGTGCAATCAATGCCCATGACAGAGGCTGCGATTGATTGGGGGGTTACCCGTGATATTTATGTGGCATTAGGGGAGCCTTTAGCAAAAGGTGCTTGGAGTGTGCGAGTCTACTATAAGCCATTCATTCGGTGGATTTGGATAGGTGGCTTGTTGATGGCATTGGGCGGACTTTGGTCGGCCCTTGATAAACGTTATCGTCGTATTCGTACTATGCCGGCAACAAAAGCCATATAGTGATCCTTCATTCAAAGTAAATAAAACGTTATGGACGGGGTTGCAAACCCCGTCCAGCATGGACACCTTAATAAATAAAGGAGCCACAAAATGACTGACGAAAAACTGAAATAGTTAGTGGCTGGTTTAGCAATCGCTCAACAAAAAAATGAAGTACAATTTGCATAAACTGATGCCAAAATAGCTAAAGTAATGGCTGAAGTCGCTGAACAAAAAAACTGATATTCAATTTTCTGGTTCCCACGCGCCGGCGTGGGAACCGATTCCGGACGCGCCAGCGTCCGTCTTTTTTCTGGTTCCCACGCGCCGGCGTGGGAACCGATTCCGGACGCGCCAGCGTCTGTATTTATGGGCTTGCGAGCCGCGACGTTGGCACGTCGAGAATGCGTTCCCACGCCGGCGCGTGGGAACGAGAAAAAATCCAATCAAAAAGTTATTTCAAAGCTCATTCTATAACTCCAATATGACACGAAAATCTCCCCCCCCTTCAATAAATTCAATTGACTTATTCAGTTTTTTAGTTTCACGATAAACCATCGGAAGTCCTCTTCCCAGTTTATCCATATAACCTAAGTTTTTCTGGTTCCCACGCGCCGGCGCAATGCCATTAAGTTAAGCTAGGGCGAACACATAGGTTCGCCCCTACAGCCCATGAATATATGAGGTTTTGTAGGGGCAGACCTGCGTGTCTGCCCTTAACTTAATGGCATTGACGCGCCGGCGTGGGAACCGATTTGGTTTGCTCCCGCGTCCCGTCTTTATGGGCTTGCAGCCCGCTTTGTAGTAACAAAGAGAATGCGTTCCCACGCCGGCGCGTGGGAACGAGAAAATATATTTTATTTCAATTACTTAAGAACTTATATATAACGATGAGCGCCGGCGCGTGGGAACGAGAAACAATCACAAAAAAGTGTGATTGAAGCCCTAAAATTTCGTTTTAAACGGGTGCCCCTGTCATTGGCTAAGATGATTCAAGCCATTGAAGATACTAAGCGTTTATCCAAGCTATTTCGAGAGGCAGTGTTAACCGAGTCCCTGAAAACGTTTAAGCAAAAACTTGAACAAAGTGCCTAAAATTGCTGGGCAAAATTTTCCCCCCACAGTTCCATAGGTTTAACATAAGGCTATTTACGTTTTACACCTTCGGTGTTATGAATTTGCGAAGATGAGGAAACCCCGAAGGGGTTAAATGTGAATAGCCACCGATGAAATCGGTGGAACATAAATCGGGGATCCAAATAGCCACCGATGAAATCGGTGGAACATAAATCGGGACTCTTGCCCATTCTACATTTTACAATTCCCAATATACAATTAATATGATTAATAATCAAAACACTTCGACTAATTTTGAATACGTTTTCTTTTTTTTGCTGCGTACCAAATTGTCTACAGATGATGGCATTTTGTTAGATGAGCCAAAGAGCTTGGGGTTTGATAGTAGTAAACAAATGGCTAAACAACATGGTGTCCCTTTTGAAAGAGATAAACGCTTATTTTTTCGTGAGGCTCCACCGAACGCGCCACTTGATAAGTGGGCGGTTCATTTAAAACAGAGTTGGCAGGATATTTGTCAATTATATGCGGAACAATTCGGCTCGCCAGAAATTGCCCAGAATTATTGCTCCAAAGCTTTATTCGGCGTGACACTGTTGATTTTAGATGATGGGGAAAGCGTGGCTCAGCATTCGGTTCATGTCACTTTGCAACAAAGTTCTTTGTTACGTTTTGTCAAGCCGAAAACGGCTGATTTTTTATTTAGTATCAGTAAGGATGGGGATAGTAAAAAAGCCACCCTCCATGCTTTTGTGCCAATCACTTCCAGTGGGAGAGCTGCTCCCAAAAATTTACGCCTGTCACTTACGGCTGAGCCACAGTTGAAGCCCTTAAAACCGGGCGAGTTTCAACCAAATCCAGTGTTCTTGGTTTGTGGATTTTCTTATGGTGGTGGTGATGGGCACTGGAAAAATGCCGTAGAAAAGTTGTTAATGCAAACCGTACCGGCTAATCGGAAAGCATTATTGGCAACGGTTTTTGCGCGGTTGATTATGGGACAGTGGCAGTTTAAGCGTATGGATGAAGAGGCAAGACAGTTACGTTCACGCTTGCAGCCGATTATCAATCACTATAGTAATTATGCTAACCAAGACAACGGCGCACGTCCACTTTGTTTGCGTACTAGGACACTGGAAGAACACTTGCAGGATATGCAATCCCATCAGACGGAAGCCCATTTAATTATTAGTCGTCTTGATGGCGCACTCCAAACTTTAGACATCAATGGTGATAATTTGGTAACTCGTTTACAGCAAATCCGCCAAGAGACTACTCAACAGCAATGGCAAATCCATTTTCAGCCGGGTAGTGAGGTGGAAAAGCTACAATGGCCTCCGGATAATGAAGTTGTAGTTTCACTGTTAAATAAATTTCATCTTAATATCAAGAATTTAGAAGACCATCGTACTTATTTGCGCCAAAAAGTTGACTATCTTGAGGGGTTACAAGAGAAATGGCGACTGTTTTTAGGGAAAAGACGTTCTCTTTCCAGTGAACATTTGAATACTTTAGTTACTTTATTGATTATTATGTTAGCCGGCACCGGTGCGACTTTTACGATTAACCGGGGTGCGTTGGGCTTGGATATTGTCAACCAAACTTTGTTTTGGATCATCCTTGCCACCGTGCTTTTTCCTATCGTCTGGCATTTTCTGGCATGGATTTTCAGAGTTGTATGTTGCATTTTTCACGGTACTTGGTTAGATAAGTTCTTGTGTCATAACGCTTTGTTAAAAAAACTGCGGGCAATTGAATTTTTTCAATGGGTGAAAACCGAAAAACCACAAATAGAAGAGGATTAATTTACCATGAGTGCATTAAATGAATATCTGCAAACCTTTGTTAATGATCTCCAACCGTTGTTAAATGCCCACCAAGATAATGAGGAGTTAATCACGGCGGCTAAAGCAAAATGGCCGGACGAAAATGATTTACGGCGGAATTTTGTGATCGCTTGTCAAACCAAAGTTGACCCTTTGCGTGGTAAAAAAGGCTTGCCCGGCTTAATGGATACCGGTGGTGGCGGTGACGACGGTGGGCGTGAAAATGAGCCGGTGGGAGTGTCTCCGTTAATAGATACCGGTGGCGATGACGATGGTGGGCGTGAGAATGAGCCGGTTGGTAGAAGATAAGATAAATGTTGGAAAATGGTGGGTTTCCACTTCGTTCCTACCCACCCTACTCACTGCAAATGGTGGGTTTCCACTTCGTTCCTACCCACCCTACTCACTACTCACTGCCATTAAGTTAAGCATTGGAATCCAAACCTTCAGATTTGGAAGTTAAGCATTGGAATCCAAACCTTTAGATTTGGAAGTTAATCCAAATCTGAAGGTTTGGATTCCAATAAAATTAAGCCAAATAATCCAAATCTGAAGGTTTGGATTCCAATAAAATTCCTTAACTTAATGGCATTGACCCACCCTATTTTGAGATAATACCATTTATGTTTATTTTAATACTCGGCATGACCTTTTTTTTCGGTGTGCATTTGCTGCCATCATTTCCTACGGCTCGTCAAACACTGATAAATCGTTTTGGAGATAATCGCTATAAATCCGGCTACTCTTTGATTGCATTGATTGGTTTGACACTGATTATCTTCGGAAAATCACAGACTGAATATATCCCGGTTTGGCAACCCGGCTTGATAGCTTTCCAAATTGCACCTTATATTATATTGCTTGGATTCATTATTTCCAATGCGATGTACATGGCTTCTAATATAAAGCGTTTCACTCGCCATCCGATGTTGTGGGGAGTCTTATTTTGGTCATTGGGTCACCTTTTAACTAATGGCGATTTATCTTCACTTATATTATTTGGTGGGTTTGGGTTATTTTCGTTATTTGATATGTGGTCTGCTAATCGTCGCGGAGCCAAAAAATCAGAGCAAGTTTATCCTCTCAGCAAAGATTTAATACTTATTATTGTTGGGGTTATTTCTTGGGGCATATTTTTATATCTACATTCTTACCTTTTTGGTGTGCCGGTGATTCAGTATTTATTATTGTTAACCGGCGGAGTTTGAACAAGATTTAACGGATTGAAGGATATTCAGGATTATGGCTCAGCACTGGCATATATTTATTAAATGTTTCGGACGGGGTTGCAAACCCCGTCCAGCAAATCAATATGAGAATAATTACTCAAACACGAATAAAACAAGGGCACCCTTCATATTCCTACAAAAATAGTGAACAGTTGTTTCGGGAATGAGCCGAGCGATTTTCCCGAAACTAAAGCTGTATGTAGGTTTCGGGAAATCCACTTCGTTCCATTCCCGAAACAACCGTCAACTACTTTTGAAGGGTGCCAAAACAAGCCATCAAAACATATCCACAATGGCAGTTTGGGCTCCAATTGTGGCTTGATATGTTTAAGCAAAAGGAAGTTTACTTTGAATCTTATCAACAAATCAAGCAAATTTGGAAAGATACCAGCGGTTGGAATGTTGATCGTATTCCAGCGAGGAAGGTAACTGATGTAGCCTTCAAAGGCAATTTTGATATCTACATATTTGATATACATAAAAATCAATGTAGGATTATCACTCGGATTCAAACCGCTACAAACAAGATTTTTATACGTGCGGTTTACTCCCATGCCGAATACGATAAATGGTGGAAAACTAAAGTGAAGCCATAAAATAATTAACAGATATGCGTAACTTACCTCAAATTGAAATCGCTCATTTAAAAGAATTATTTAAACAGATGTCTTTGGTATTAAATGATTTTACCCAAGATGTTGTTGTGCTAATCCACTATACTCAATCTCCAATTAAAACCGAAGATGAAGTATTAGAACGTGCCAAAGTCATGGATGAACTCATGGACATGGCTACCAGTGAAGATGACATTGTGATGTTTTTCGCTAACGCTATTTCTGAGCGAATTGAAGAATTTGAAAATGAGCAACTTGATTTGCCAAGAATGAAACCGAGCCAAATATTAGCTAATCTTATGCACCTTCACCATATTGAATCAAAAGATTTATTTGATATTGCCCCAGCAAACGTTATTGCTGAATTACTTAATGAAAAACGTGCCATGACGATTGATCACATTAAAGGGTTTTCTCAGTTTTTTGGCGTGCCACCGACAATTTTTATCGACTAAACCCCCAACACCAAGTACAACGAATTTTAAAAACTCACAACGAATAATACCAAAGGCCCTTTGGAGTATCAGTGAATTGTACAGTAAATTCGTTGTGAGCAGTTCAAATTCGTTGTACTCAATTCAACCAACGAATCCTTTATAATAAACAATCCTTGTAGTTTGCTTTTTATCCTTTATTAAGCACCCTTCATATTCCCGCAAAACTAGTGGACAGTTGTTTCGTTCATTGCACGAAGTGGATTTCCCGAAACTCATGTGTGGCTTTAGTTTCGGGAAATCGCTCCGCTCATTCCCGAAACAACTCAACATGAAAATTTAATCCTGATCATCCTCCCATCCGTTTAATCCTGTTCAAACCGATTCGTTCCACTTGCCCCAACACCGTAAACCCAGCCCAAAAATCAAACCGGTTAAAGGGCGGTTGAAAAAGGCTCACGGCTTTATGTCTTTCCACTGACTTTTTCCAACATAAATCATTTTTATCCGCTAAATCAAATTCGGCAATTACCGTTTCCAATTCTTGCCGGCGCATATCGCGCACGGCGTGGCGGGCTTCAGCGGCGACGTGGTGCCAAGGCTTTTGGGGATTATTTTGGGCAATTGTATAAAAGTAGTAGCTAAAACATAAGGCGGCGAAGCCGTCACAGGGCCATAAGGTTCCTACTACGGTTTTGGCTCCGGCGGCGGCTAAAGTTGGCCCGATTCCTACCGGGGTGAGTAAGCCTTCGGTGTCTTGGCCACTTAAATTGGATTCACAGGCGGAGAGTAATACAACATTGGCCTCAGTGCGGATTGCGGATGTCATCCATAAGGGAAAGTGGATGTCTTGATCGCTGGCAAGGGTTAAAAAACTCGCGTTGGGATCGTGGCGGTTGTAGGTGCCATGGGTGGCTAAGTGGGCTTGGTGGCAGTTAGCAAGATTGTGGAGCGCGTCGAATACGGAGGGATCGGAACGTTGCGGACGGGGTTGCAAACCCCATCCAGCACAATCTTCAGGTTTAGCCTCGAAGTGTTTGGTTACCCACTGGGCTTCTTTGACCATACATTGGGCGGCACCGCTGGGATCGCTGATTACCCATGCCGGCGGTTTGGGTTCGGTGGGAGTATTTTTGGGGGCGGTGCGGTGTTCATACCAGTGCCCTATACTTATTTCGCGCCCTAAGATATTTTCTAATTGGGGCAAAGTTTCCCATGGTAATTGTCCTAATGGGGCCGGGAAAATTACGGTGAGTTGGGTAAGTTGTTGATTTGTCGCCCATTGTTGGAGGGTGGTGGCGAAACTGATTACGGGGTTTGATTTAAGGACGGTTTCCAAATCGGGCGTTTCAGTGATTTTGCTATCTTTAGCGGTTTTTTTCAAAACCTCTATCTCGCTAATCCATTGGCTGATGATGCCGGTTGGGGTTTCGGTGGCCCATAAATGTTGGGGGGCGCAGTCGTCGGGGAGTTCTTCTTGGAGGCGTAAACCATCTGTGTCGAGCCAGAGGACGCGCAGCCGTTGGTGGACGGGATCAAAAAATGGTTGAACCAGAGCCTCGGTTGGGGACAAAGCTTGTTGGCATTGTTCGATGGATGGTGGTTTGCTGAGCCATTTGTCTAAGGTTTGCAACCATGTTGCAAGTGGTGGCCACATTTCTTGGCTGGTTGGTTTATGGCCCTCAGCCAGACTTCTTATGCTGATATCTAAATCTTGCCATAACTTTTCACCCAAAGTATCCGCCCAATCTTTCGGCAAGTGCAGGGTTAAACTGTTTAAGCCTACTCGTGTTTGTTCTAAAATTTGCCAAATTGTTACGTAGTCTGGTTGGGGTTCAACCGGTTGGAAAGTGTCGAATTCCGATACGGTTGGCTCTGTTTGCAAAGTTTCCTGTAATAATAATTTACTCCATTCATGCACTGCGGTTTCTAATTTTGCATAACGAGGGTTGTGATATAAAGTCGTGCCACGAGTAAAGCGGTACTTTAAGGCATTGAAAGTATTTAGAATTTCAATTTCAGTCCGTGCCGTTGCGGGCGGGATTTGTTGGTTGAGCCAATTGCTTAGTGCTTGTTCGATTTGGTCAGCAACATCACCTAAAATAACGGCTCCTAATGTCCAGCGATAATCTGTGTCCGTATAGTCACGCTTCGCAAATAAATCGCCACGAAAGTTAGGATTGCTAAGGGCAGTGAATATTGGGGCTAACTCTTGCGCGGCAGTTTGGGCGGTATTCCAAGCCAACTCCAATTGTTGGGATAGGGTTTGATGATTATCAGTAGCTAATTCTGTTAGCCAAGCTTGCAAATTTGGTTGGGATTGATTTATTACTTCCCAAGCCGGTTTTAAGCGACGTACCGTGTCATTATCGTGTTTTAACGCATATATCCACAAAGATAATTTGGGGTTGTGTGGATTTGTGCCCCATTGTTGCCATTGACTAGGAGCGAAAGCCGTTCGCAAGGTTGCCGCAGTTTGCCAAGGAGGAGATTGTTGCCATTCTGCCAGTAAGGTTTCTGGGACTTGTTGCGTTTGGCTACAGTGGCTGGCGAAGAGCATTCCTAACGCAATTTCTGGTAAACCCTGCAAATCTGAGGTTGGAAACGCTAATTGTTTGAGAATACCGGCTGTGAGCCATTCTATTATGGTGTGGTTAGCTGCTTTAAGGGTTTTGTGCCAATCGGTTTGGGATAACTCATTTTGTTGTTGAATCGACTGTTGATTATTTTGTAATTTATGCTTTAACCACCAACGGCGTAATGAGTATAACCAAGTCCGTTTATCCAGTTCATTTATGGCTCGCTGGAGACGCTGTTGTTCATTTTTGAGGGTTAAGGATTCTTGCACGAAGGTGGAATTGGCAATTTTTACTAAGCTTCGATAAACCGTTTGGAGTTTTTGGTTATCGGTTGCTTGTTCTAAGCTGTACAAACCTTCACTGATAGCCAGCAGGATTTGGGTTGGGATAAAGCCAAAATGGCGGTGGTGACGTAACGGGCAATGCCAGTTTAATACTATGGTGCGGAGTAAGGATTGGAAAGCGGCGGTGAAGTGGGCGGGGTTGTGGTAAATTTCCAAATCTTTTTGCCAGTTATCCAGTATTCTTTGCCAATTATCATGATCAAGTTGATCTAACGCCACCCATGCCCATAATCCTTTCATTGGCAATAGCGATATCATTCGTCCTATTTGGCCGGTATTATAGTTTAAATAGTTCTCATACAGTTTAAGCACCGCATCCCACGCCCCTGCGTTGATTTCGCTTTGGATTAAGAAAGTTTTTGCGTGGTCAATACCACGTTGGAAATATTTAAGTGCCATCTTGGTATCATTGAAAGGCGCGGTGACCAATCTTGTCCCCATGTCATTGTATAGCATTAACACTATGCCACGCACATTTGCTTCCGTTTCACCTTGGGCTAAAAATTGTTTGGCGTACTCTATACCACGCTCATAATGAGTACGTTGTTCTTGTGGCTTGTTGAAGATGTATGTTGCTGCTATTCCAGCCGCAACTTGTAAATACAAACTAGCAAAACGCACCTCAGAAAGTTGTTGGGGTGTATCGGCTTGACTTAAACGAGTTTGGAAATCTTGCTCAAATTGGCTAACACGCTCACGCCATTGTTCCAAAGCTAAAGCTTTGGACTCCGCTTCAAAAAAGATTTCTTTGTCGATTTGGACGGCGATGGCGTGTTGTTCGGTAGTGAGGCTATTGCCAGAAATGTCGTTGACGAATGCTTCGGCGTGTTGTTGTTCAGGGGTTTCGTTTGACATTATATATTATTTTAATTGTTTTTTCGTCTGAATCAGAATTTGCGGAATTTTAGAATTTTCAGAATTAATACTTAATAATATTTAGGTGTTATTTTGTTAATTTAAATCCTTTCTAAAATACAATCTTTGTAGTTATGTAGAAAATCCTGTAAATCCAGATTTAGACAAAAAAATTCTGTAAATTCTAAAATTCTGTAAATTCTGATTCAGACATATTTTGCTATTAATCGAATAGAGTTATCTCAATTATATCACCTAAGTCGTTATTGATAAAAACCAAAATAACCTCACGAGCCAATCCTTTCTTATATACAATCCTTGTAGTTAAATTATGTGTTACCGAGCCGACAATTGCTTAATTTCTTTCTCATC
>Ga0233404_10000325_pt1 | contig 12917 bp, 8 predicted proteins | sample Na_oxic_2_MG_FD_179861 | JGI IMG/M metagenome (GOLD analysis project Ga0233404, IMG submission 179861) | Seawater microbial communities from Saanich Inlet, British Columbia, Canada - Na_oxic_2_MG | ecosystem: Environmental > Aquatic > Marine > Inlet | place: Canada: British Columbia | collected...
TATCAAGGGGTATAATATGCACATGTGCACAGCGTCCTTCCCCAACCCGCACAAATTCCAACACATGGCTATGAGGGATAGTCAACATACCTTCAAGAAAGTTCACTTGTTCAACCACTGGTTGTCCGGCGGTTAAGTTTGACAAACCGTAATGACGCGGATGTCCACCCCATTTTACCAAGTTGCCTTGCTCATCAATTTGCAGATAGGCTAGAATCATTTCCGCCATCCAGACTGAGCGGATATACTTGACGACACTTAAAGGAATTGTGGTCATCGATTTTTTCTCCTAATCTGTGTAATTGTGGATTGTGGATTGTTAATTGTTAAATGTAAATTACTTTTTAAAGGCTATTTTGTTGCTACCATTTGGGCTGCGAGTGAATGAAAGGCTTCTTCCACATGTAAGCCGGTTTTGGCACTGGTAGATAGTAACTTCCAACCTTGTTGTGTTTTTTCATCAATAAGTTTTTGATCGATTTCCCATTGCTCCTGCAAATCGTTTTTATTGAGCAACATGACAAAGGGTTTTTTACCTACTTGCGTTGTGACTGCTTTGTGTAGGTTCAAAGCATTATGCCAAGTGGGTAAGCGTGTTCCATCAACTATTAGCAAAAAACCTGCCGCCCCGCGCAGGTAAGAAATCGTTGTTGTAGTAAGGGCATCGTTACCGGCAATGTCCCATAAGATGAGCTTAACTTCACGTTCATCCGCTAATTTCACCAGTTTAGTATCTATTTTTACACCCACTGTCGTTAGGTATTTATCCGAAAAGGATTGACGTACAAAACGACCTACTAAGCTAGTTTTGCCCACTGAGAAATCTCCAATCATGCAAATCTTTTTTTGTACCACTAGTTTTTCTCCGGTTATTAAATGCTCTGACTCAAGTTGAAATAGTAGACTGGAAAGGTAATTTTGTTCTCCAACCCGCCCACATTCTAAGAAACGTGCCTGAAATAACGGAGGCAAACGTAAGGGTTTGCGCGTGGGATTACCCCTACAAATCATTACGTTACGTAGGGGCAATCCTTTATGGTTGCCCTAATTATTTCAGGCACGTTCCTAAGTCAACATTATAATGTTTTTTTTGAAAGCTTGTTTATTATAAATAATAAATATGGCTGATGTTACGCACTTTGATTTCACTAATCAAAATTCTGAACTATGATTTAATAATTACATTAACTGATGAATTTTGAAAAATGATTTAATGATTACATGATAACTATAAATGGTAAAATCATAGTATTCAAATCATAGCATTGCAAACAATCAGTTGAATCATAGTTAAAGAGGGCATCATCTTTGGCACAAGTTCATTTACATCTAAATTTATTAAATGTCAAGAAGTTAAAAATATACCTAACGATGGAACTAGTATGCTTGGTACGATTGGGTGCATTGGTTTTTAAAGGTTCGACTGTGCTTTGAACTGAATTGGAATATCTGTCTTCCATTGCACATAATAATTGATTTTTGTGATAAGCCGATAGTTTGGATTCGTTGACTTGTTGGAGCATTTTTTGTTGTCGTTCATATTCCAAAGTTGCATCAAATAATAATACATAAGTACCTTTCTCATAAGGTATGATATGTACATGTGCATAGTATTCTCCAAAACTTACAAAACGCAACATGAGATTACTAGGGATTGGCAACATGCCTTCCAAAAAAAATAATTGTTCAGTGATGGGTTGCCCAATAGTCAAATCTGACACTCCCAACTGTTGGGGCTGTCCTTCCCAGTTCACTAGATTATCAAACTCATCCAATTGCAAATAAGCCGTAACGGTTTTTGAAGTCATCCCAATTGAATGGATATATTCAGCAACACTTGTGGGAAATGTAATCATAGATGGTTAAAATATCAGTGTTTATAATGCCCATAAGCTGCAAAAAATAAGCCACTTTTATATTTCATTTATTTCTTAATGCTTATCTTAAAACTCACGTTCCTATTGTTTGGATTAGGTTTGCTTTCGCCAAAACGTATAACCGGTGGCTCCGTTATTATCAAATTATGTATCCCACGCTCATATAGCCAATCCCATATTATCTGTGCGCGTTTTTGAGCCAATTGTTGATTATGGATTTTTGAGCCAAGCCCGTCAGTGTCGCCAATAATTTGTAAGTGTAATGATTGGTGCAATGTTTGGCATAGAGCCTGTAGTTGTTGTGTTTTTTTGTACAAGGCTTGCAAGGCGATTTTTTGCTTTAGTATAAATTCAGTGGAATCTTTACGGAAATAAATCTTTATCTTTTTTATACTTTGTATCAGTTTATTTTTTTCAGCTTTGGCATTTAGTAATTCACTCGTGTCAAATTTAGCATAAGTTTCTGGTGAAATTGGTAAAGAGTAAATGCGTTTAAGTAAAGTTTGTTGGGTGGTTGAATTAACATATCCGCTCACTTGCAAAATTCTCTCATGTACTTTAAGAGTAACATTTTCCGGGGGAGCTAATTCTCGTATTGCAAGAGACAATAAAAAACTATCAATTTCTATTAATTTATCAGTTTCCACGCGCTGAACACCTGTCACTTGGCTTGCATTAGCCTTAGCTATCCAATCTTTTGATGCGTAACCTTTTATATACAAAACACTATCTTGCAAATGTACCGAGACAGTAGAAGGTGGAGCCAATTGCTGTAGTACACGTTGTTTCACAAATTGTGTGGTCAAATCTTGATAGGGTGTCCAAGAACTTTCGACATCATTATTCAGATTATGGCGTTGGGCTATCTCTTGCGGGTCATCAGCTAATGGATCACGCATCCCATAAATAACCAATTTTCCATCCTGATACTTGGTAGAAACCACCACAATACCGGGAGCATTTTGCAATACATTTATATAGTTGTTCAAACGCTGTTGATATTTAAAAGAATAATAGCCCCATACCAGTAAAAACAACAAAATTACTCCCAAAATTCCGCCCACACGGAGAAGTTGTAAACGCCATTTAGTTGGTTTGGATTTGGTTTCGCTGTGGATAGCCTCCTGCAAAATAGGTTTACATGATTGAAGTGGCTGGTTATCTCCAGAAAATTCTTGCAATAACTTTCCATAACGTGCATGCATAGTTTCCAACAAACTTTGCATGAGGTTTCTAAAACTAACGGGGGCACTACCACGAATGACACAAGCCAACACAGCATAAGGACTATGTTCTAGCCATACAGTACGTTCCCCGACTTCTACTGTGTTTAAGTCTCTCTGCGCGGCATTCTCGGCATTACTAACAAAAGAATCACGGACAAAATCTTGTATAGCCGTAAACATAGCAGATACTGCATCGCTGTCACCTGCCTCTATCCCATCTTTATGTAAATGTTGGATTAATAAACCGGATTCACGGTGCATTAAAAATACTTGTTCAACTTCAAAAACTAGCGTTTGTTGCAAGACAATATCTGAAAAAGGTTGCCCAGTCCGTAAAGATTGTAAACGCCAAGCGATTCCTTTTGGTGAAAAACTTTCTTCTAAAGTCTTATTGATACGTTGTACAACAACCTTAAATGATTCATTAATGGATTTACGAATTGCTGGCCCTATCACTGGAAACAAAGCATCAGCGAACGGGCGAGTTTTTTTAGTAGTGGTGAACTGTATAATATTCTGTTCAACGGGTTCTTGTAGGGATTCACTCAATTCCGCTATATTAGTTTTGGTATCCTTTTCAAAAAGTTGGATCGCTTGGCTGATAGCATTAGGCAAAATTTCGGCAATTTTTTTGGTACGGATTTCGGTGTCATTGAGTTGGAGTTCTAAATTGGCTAAATGAACCAAAGCATCTTTAAAATTATTTTCTAGTTTACTGATAGGTTGCTTTAATTTTTCAATATATTTAGTATCAAAGCGGGTTTGCTCTTGCTTTAACTCTTCAATTTGCTTTTCTAATACCGCAAAATGTGTTTGTCTTGTCCTTAAAATCTCAATTTGTCTTTCAAGATCATAAAAAAGAGTTTGTTGTTGTTCTAATTTTTCGGTAAATTTTTTATCAGAATATGTTTGGTATTGTTTAAGTTCAACCGTGAAATCTGTTTTAAGGTGTGTTTGTTGTCGTTCTAAATAATCAATATTTTCTTTGAAGCTATAAAAATTGGTCTGAAATTGAGCAAATTTTTCGGTTATATTCTTAGCAACATTGCTCAACTCCTGTTGTTGTGCTTGGATTTCGAGAATTTTTTCAACGACATGAAAATGGGTTTGTTCTTGTTCAAGCTTGTCAATACGTGCTTCTAACTTCTTAAAACGTATTTGTTGCTCACTCAAAAATTTGCGTATTGATTTAAACGCATCGGCAATTACCTGATTTTTTTGGGACATTAGTAGTTACCTTTAAAAAAATTATTTCCCCGATTGATTGAGTACAACGAATTCCTACGGTTCAAAGTTACATTCGTTGTACTCAACATTCGTTGTACTCAACAATTCGTTGTACTCATTCATTTTACCTTTACCAGAAAGCTCACATTTCTATTGCTGGGATTAGGCTGATTTTCTCCAAAACGTATTTTTGGTGGGTTCATTATTATAAGAAAATGTTTTTTTATTCCATGAGACTGTAACCAATTAACCACCATTTCAGCACGGCGTTGGCTTAGTTGTTGATTATAAATTCTGGTGCCAACTCCATCGGTATCGCCAATAACTTGAATATGTATAGACTGATGTAATTTTTGGCCAATTTTTAAGAGTTGTTGTATATTTTTGAGCAAATTTTGTAATACAATTTTTTGCTTGGACACGAATGTTGTAGCATCTTCAACGAAATAAACCGTTGTTTTTTCAATATTTTGTACAAGTTCATGACTTTTGCTTTCTATATCTACCAAGCCGCTTGTATCATAACTCGCCAATTCTGGTTGAGAATTTTGGAAATTCTGTAAACGTCGTTGCAAAGTTTGAAATGTAGCAGAATCAACATTAGCAGTCACTTTTAATACCCTATCATGTACACTAAGAATGACATTTTCAGGCGGCTTCAATTCACGTTTGGCTTCAAATAATAAAAAGTTATCAGTATCTAATAAATCACGACTTTCTACCTGATTCACTCCCGCAACTGTACTCGCTTTATTAATGGCGTTGTCTATCCAAACTTGTGAAGCATAACCGCTCAAGTATAACTTATTATTTTCTAAATGTAATTTTACGGTAGCCGGTGGTGCTAACCGTTGCCGTACCCGTTGTTCCACAAACTGCGGGGTTAAATCTTGATATGGTGTAAAGCGCATTGTTACATCATTGATTTGCATACGTTGGGCAATTTGTCTTGGGTCTTCAGCTAAAGGGTCACGCATTCCGGTAATAAATAGTTGCCCATTTTCAACCCCACTAGATACTACGGTAATACCGGCGGTTTCGATCAAGGTTTTTACATAGATTTGGAATTGCGCCTCTGTATTTACAAGTTCGTCCGCTACCACATCGGTGAATCCAGCTATCATACCAGTACTGTTATTAACTTTATCTATCCAAGCTTGATCGGCATGGCCGGTTAAGTGTAATATGGTGTTTTGCAAGGACATTTGTACCGTAGCTGGCGGTTTAAGCCACTTTTGAAGTCGTTGTTCGACAAACTTTGCATTCAAATCTTGATAAGCCACACCTTTAAAAATCACTTCCTCATTGCTCAAATCAAAACGAAGTGCTATTTTTTCGGGTTCTTCAGCTAATGGATCACGCATTCCACGAATTACCAACTTGCCATTTTGATTTTCGCTGGAAACTACCACAATACCGGGAGTATTTTGCAGCACATTGATATAATTGTTCAAACGTTGTTGATACTTAAAGGAATAATATCCCCATACCATTACAAACAACAAAATTATTCCAAAAATTCCGCCCACACGGAGAAGTTGTAAACGCCAATTGGTTGGTTTCGATTTTTTTTCTGTATGGATAGCCTTTTGCAAAATAGGTCTACATGGTTGAAGTGGCTGGTTATCTCCAGAAAATTCTTGCAATAACATTCCATAACGTGCATGCATGGTTTCCAGCAAACTTTGCATAATCCCTCTAAAACTAACCGGAGCATTGCCACGAATAACGCAAGCCAATACTGCATAAGGTCCATGCTCCAGCCAAACAGTACGTTCCCCAATTTCCACTGTGTTTAGATCTCTTTGCGCCGCACTATCGGCATGACTAACAAAGGAATCACGGACAAAATCTTGTATAGCCGTAAACATAGCAGATACGGCATCGCTGTCACCTACCTCCACCTCATCCTTATGTAAATGTTGGATCAATAAACCAGTTTCTCGGTGCATTAAAAATACTTGCTCAACTTCAAAAACTAGCGCATGTTGCAAGACAATGTCTGAAAAAGGTTGCCCAGTCCGTAAAGATTGTAAGCGCCAAGCAATTCCCTTTGGCGATAAGCTTTCTTCTAAAGTATTATTGATACGTTGGACAATGACTTTAAACGATTCATTAATGGATTTACGAATCGCCGGCCCCATAATTGGAAATAATACATTAGCAAATGTATTAGCATCTTGTCGAATTGATTGTTGAAAACAAATTTCTACCGGTGTTTGTAGAGATTCAGCAAGTTCAGCTTCTGTAGGTATTTGTAGAGATTCAGCAAGTTTCACCTCATCCGCTAATGGTTGCGGCGAATTAGTCATCTCACTTGCTTGGCGAATAGCATTAGGTAGAATGTCAGCAATATCTCGGGTACGTTTTTGAGGATCAGAAATGCGTTCCTCTAACTTGTTACAGCGTTGTTGGAATTGTTCAAGGTTTGCAGAAGTTTGCAGAAGAAATTTATCTAAGTGTGTTTGTTCAATCTTATCGATTTTTTTATTAACTTCGTTGATTCGTATTTTAAGTTTTTGAAAAACGTCTCGGATTAAATTTTTTAGAGAATCATATTGTGCTTGTTGATCGGTTTGTTTTTTTTCAAGAAGGCTATTAGTATGTTTTCCAAGAGAATCCAGTTGCAAATGTTGGTCAATTTGAGCTTTTTCGAGATTATCAAAATACTTTACTAACTCATCAAGGTGGTCTTTTTGGATTTGCATGGAGGTATGTAAATCCTTGATTTGATCAATATATGTTTGTTTGAGTGCCCCAAATTGTTTAGTAAGATTATGCAATTGTCTTTGTTGGTCAACATGAGCCTGTTCAAGGTTATTGAGAAATTTTTCTATAGAATCAAATTGCGTTTGTTGTTTTCGCAAAGAGGCTTCTACCGGTTTGAGAGCATTGGTGGCAGTGTTATGTATTAATGGACTAATGATCGGCAAAATAGCTTTAACAAAACTACGTGGTTCTTGTTGCATTGATTTTTTAACGCAACTAGTCACTGGCTCTTGTAAGACTTCAACCAAATTACCTTGATCATTCAAAGTGCGTAAAACTGCCGGCAATACTTTAACAATGTCCTGAGTGCGTTGGTAGTTATCGTTAAGACGTTGTTCTAAACGATTCAGCCGGTTTTTGTCGGAGTTTCCACCTAAAAGTGAGCTTAATTGTTCGAGTTCATTCATTGTGTGATTGGGGAAAGGGGGAAGGTGAAATTTGTGAATTCTGATATTTATTTTGTCTGAATCAGAATTGAAAGACATTTGAGAATTAACAGAATAAGACAGAAAATGGTAGAGATTTTTTCACCGATAAAATGAGTACAACGAATTTAAAAAAACATACAACGAATGGTGCTGAAAACCGGAGAATTTTTTGGCATCCAATACTTTTTTCAATGACTTAAATAAACACACATAAATCATTTAACCTTTTTGAGAGCATTGAGAAATCCGATTTTTCAAAAAATCGGATTTCTTGAGGCGGTTAAAAATGTTAAAAAACTTTTGTGTATCCACTTACAAAAATATGCCTAACCAAAAATCAATGATTTACAGACTTTTCCGGAGTTTTCAGAATGGTGGAAATTCGTGGTTTTTTTAAAATTCGTTGTACTCGTTGTACTCAAATCTGCATTATTCAATTTCTGATGGAGCTTCAACATTTCTTGAGAGGCGCACCGCAAATTCGTTAAAAAAGGCCGCTAAATAGCTGCGGTTCACCTTTTCGTCTTGAAGTTGGGCAACTTCTTGATTAATCAAACCAACTAAACTGTCGTTTTGCTGGCGCATTTGCAGAGCCAATTCTTGAATTTTGTTATGCATCTGTTGGCGTAGATTCTTAATATCCTTGCCCAATTGATCATCTAACTGGGTGAGACGAGTGTTCAGTTCATTTTTCAGAACTTTAATGTTATGTTCTAACTCGGCCGTGATTGACAAACGCTCTTGGCGATCTACCTTGGCTTTTTCACTCAGACTGTCAACTTCACCCTCAAGTCGTTCTTCGATGAGCTTGAGGCGTTGAGCGATGTCATCGCGAAAGTGCATGTTTTCTTGATTGTAATGTTCTTCGAGACGTTTAAAACGCTTGTCATAGTCGCGCATCTGCCCGCCAAACAAAAGGTCACGAACTTTATCCATGCCACCAACACCAGCCCCCATACTATCAGCAAAATCTTGGGAGCCGTTTTCCAAACTGGACTCCGCTACACGTAGTTTTGTATCAAGGATACTCGTATCGACTCGGTTAGGACGATTCTGAGCCGGTTGACTATCCATTGATGATGTAACTGAGGCAACCGGCGGTTTCTCAAGCTGAGTGACATCAGGTGCTTTCGTATCGGAGGGTTTATGAGCCATAAAATATTCTCCATCGTTATTGACTTTTACTGCCAAATTATGTGGTCGGTAAGACATGGTACTAATCCTCTTTCAGTAATTAGCAATTATTGATAAGCAATGATTAAAACTATTGAGTGATTTATTCACTGGAGTCCAAAGCTTTAGCTTTGGCAGGGTATCCAAAGCTAAAGCTTTGGATGTAAAGATCATCAAATTGAGGTCACATTCCTTTTCTTGAGCGTTTTTTTAACTTTGGTAGAGGCTGGATGGGAAACGTTTAAGCCAACAAGTTGTAATAGTACTGATTGGGCTTGGTTATCAAGTTCGATAGAATGACCAGTACGCAACCCTTTGGGGAGCAGTATAGGGCCAAAACGTATTCTAATCAAGCGGCTAACTGTTACACTTTGTGATTCCCACAACCGTCGTACCTCGTGTTTACGCCCTTCTTTAAGGGTAACATGATACCAATGGTTTGCACCATCTCCACCAGCATTGATAATTTGCTTAAAACTGGCGAATCCATCGTCAAGTTGTATTCCATCATGCAAACGTTTAAGCATTTCTTGATCCACAATACCCAGAATTCGTACCGCATATTCACGTTCAATATTGTAAGATGGGTGCATCAAACGGTGGGCTAATTCACCATCTGTTGTTAATAATAATAACCCAGCGGTGTTTAAATCTAAACGTCCAATACTAATCCACCGTCCATGTTTTGGTGGTGGCAAATGTTCAAATACGGTTTTACGTTTTTCAGGATCATGGCGAGTACAAATTTCACCCGTAGGTTTGTAATAACATAAAACTTGTCGAGGGGGTATAAACACCGATAAACTAATTTTACGTCCATCAACGCGAATTTCATCAACATGGCTTACTCGCTCACCAATGGTTGCAATATGTCGATTAACTCGTACTCGCCCATTTTTAATCCATGTTTCAATCTCTCGTCGTGAACCTAAACCGGCTCTAGCTAAAACTTTTTGCAATTTTTCAGTAATCTGAGGAGGGGATTTTTTATTATGTGAGTTAGAAGGCATTGCTTTAATTGTGAATGGCTAGAATGGTGAATGGCTAATTAACATATACTTTTTTACTATTTTTGACATCTGTATAACGATGGCATTTTAGCGGTGAAACTAGAATTTTTATCTTTAATAATCAACTAGTTAATTAACTTGTCTCCGCTGCGGGATACCACTTATTTTTGGCGCAAATTGATACCAGATAATTGTTAATAAATACAGTTTTGTCAAATTTTCCTAATTATGCTTTAAAAAGATAATAAAAATTTGTCAAAATAGCCACTGTTTTTAATCTTTCAAAAAATTTGCGTTAAAAATGTCAAAAATTTAAAATTACGAAAAAACAATAACTTAGTTAACTTATCTCCACGGGGAAGATCAAACCGAAAAATTGCGGTTTGCGGCAAAAGCCTCCGAGTCGAAAAATGCTTCAAAATACCAACTTTTTGTGTGAAAATTCATAGCAATCGTAGTAGCATCAGTTTCTGGGGGTAAAAAAATTTAAACGAAGCCAGAAATCCGATTTTTTCCAAAAATATTTTTTGAAAATTTAAAAATCTTAAATAACAATAAGTTAGCAATTCGCAAAAACTGTTCCGTTCACTATTAGGAATTATTAGAATTCTCATTCCTTACAAATTACCAAAGATGTATATCTTAATAATAAAAACTTCCTCATTAGGTGATGTCATTCACACTTTGCCCGCCCTTACTGATGCTCACAAATATTATCCTCAATTACAATGCGATTGGGTAGTCGAAGAAGCGTTTGCAGAAATTCCGGTGATGCACCCTAATGTGAAACGAATTATACCGGTTGCTTTACGCAAATGGCGTAAAAACCCTTGGCAAACATGGCATAGTGGTTTATGGCACAAATTTAAACAGGAATTAACACTTAAGCATTATGATAAAATTATTGACGCACAGGGGCTTATTAAAAGCGCGTTTTTAACTTTAAAAGCGCGTGGAGTTCGTTGTGGTTTAAATCGCGATAGTGCGCGTGAACCTTTAGCAGCAATGGCTTATCAGCAACGCTATGCCATCGAAAAAAATCAACACGCCATTATCAGAATAAGACTATTATTTGCCGCTATCTTAGATTATCCAGTACCTGATGGTATACCTGACTATGGAATTATATGTAATTTTCAACCTCAATCCAATACCGAAGGCACCCAACCCACAATAATATTTCTACATGGAACAACATGGATAACCAAACATTGGCCGGATAGTTATTGGATAAAATTGGCACAACATGTTACAGCGGCGGGGTTTGTGGTACGTTTACCTTGGGGCAATGCAATGGAATATAAACGGGCTTCACTAATTGCTGCCATCCATCCAAATATTACCATAATGAAAAAAAGCAATTTACATGGTATCGCCACTGCTTTAGCCCAAGCCCAAGCAGTTGTTGGTGTAGATACTGGACTTGCTCACCTTGCAGCCGCTTTAGCCGTACCTTCGGTAACTCTGTATGGAGCCACCCAACCGGCGCGTACCGGTACTTATGGCTTACAACAAAAGCATCTGCAAGCCGATTTTCCTTGTGCGCCATGCTTGAGCAAAAAATGTAAATTTCGTGGTTTGGGAGCCGTTTCACCGGCTTGTTATGAAGATTTGTCGGTAGAAAAAGTGTGGGAAGCGTTGTGCTCAGTTATTGAAGGTTAAATATATATTATTCATAATTCATAATTATTCTTGCATGTTAGAAAAAATTATAATAGAATGTGGTGTGACAATTTTACTTGGTCACATTTCAATTTTTGGTTGCAGCTGCGGGACAGGGTTTGTAACACCGTCCGTCACATTTCAAAAGCCGTCAATATGGCATCAAACATTTGGCACCCTTATCCCCAAAATGGCTATGTGGATTGCCTTTGGGATCGATCTAGGGCTCGGGGTATATCGATTTGGTTGCCCCTACATTTTGCCAAAGGTGCCAACTTTTAAAATGGTATTGCAAACACCAAACCGCAAAAATACTTATCAGCAATCATTTAGAAATTCACTTTTTCAAAAAGGAACTATATGCATCAAACGGAACACAACGAACAGATCACAACTGCTTTACTGCTTGCCGCCGGCATTGGACACCGTTTACAGCCTTTAACCAATAATGTGCCTAAATGCCTAACGAAAGTTAATGAAAAGGAAATCTTAGCTCACTTAGTTCATAGCCTTCATCAGCATAATTTTCGACGTTTAATTGTGGTTGTAGGCTATTTGGAACAAAGTATCCGACAATTTCTGGATAATATAGCTGGAAACCTTACGGTTGAGTACATTGTCAGTCCAAAGTACAGAACGACCAATAACATCTATTCGCTTTGGATGGCACGGAATAAAATTCAATCCCCCTTCCTGTTGCTTGAAAGTGACCTGATTTTTGCTCCATCCCAGCTAAAAAATATGCTTTATCCCGACAGAATTGCTGTCTCGCATATTTTGCCATGGATGAATGGTACAACAATTACTGCTAACCCTGATATACCACACAATGTAACTGCGTTTAATCTTAACCCTTTCTCAGCCAATACGCACGATATTACCTACAAAACGGTCAATATTTACAGTTTTTCACGACAAACTTGGAAACGAGTTGCTAAACGCTTGAATCATTTTATTTCTGCTGGAAAGGTAAATGATTATTATGAAACCGTTTTTGCGGAAATGATCGCTGATGGCAGTCTAAATTTTCAAAGTGTTTTGTTTGCGAAGGAACGTTGGTATGAAATTGATACAGTGGAAGACTTATATGCGTGTGAACGGATGTTTTTAAACCAAGCGTCGTTCAATATAAAGCCGAGATGTCACGCCATCCAATGAAACAACAATCACAGAACTTGGTAAGTTATACAAAAATCAATCACTATTGGCATAACGCGACACCAAAAATTTTAGGCCCCTACATGATGGATGGATTTGGCTTTCCTGAAAGTGCGGGACAATTTCGTTTCCAAGCTGAATGCCGGATTGTTAAGCAACTTATGCAGGATCCGGGAATAAATTATCACTGCTTGTTAGATTTAGGTTGTGGCATTGGTTATTGGACCGAATATTTTGCGCGGCAATTCACCAAAGTTACAGCGGTAGAGGCAAGTACTCCTTTGTTTGAAGCCATGGTGCAACGATGTTCCACATACCCAAACGTGAATCCAGTTCAAGGTGATGTCCTTTTGTTTGAGCCTTGTGAAAACTATTCAATGGTTTTTT
>Ga0233404_10000326_pt1 | contig 12916 bp, 7 predicted proteins | sample Na_oxic_2_MG_FD_179861 | JGI IMG/M metagenome (GOLD analysis project Ga0233404, IMG submission 179861) | Seawater microbial communities from Saanich Inlet, British Columbia, Canada - Na_oxic_2_MG | ecosystem: Environmental > Aquatic > Marine > Inlet | place: Canada: British Columbia | collected...
ACTGAGCATTAGGAAATGTTCGGCTTAAATCAGATAAAATTGTCTGTTGAAATGAAGGATGCAAATGCAAATCTAACTCATCAATCATAATTATCGCTTGAGATTTATTTCCAAGTTGAGGATTTGCCTCTGACATACGACTTGATATATCCATTATCATCGCTAAAACAGTGCGATAACCATCACTCAATTGCTCTATTTTAAACGTTTTGATAGTTCCATCTTTTAGCTCCCAATCTATCAAAAATCTTAATGGATTAATTTCGACTCTTGGATTTTTAAATTTTGGCAACATACTTTCAATGGCTTTTCTAACAGCTGTCAATTCATTTAATTTGTATGAAAAATCCTTCCTTTTTTGCTGCTTTTGTCTTTCCCAGTTTTCCATTGTGTAAAACCATTGAAAAAAACGATAAAAATTGGTATGACTGTTTAATACTCCATTTAATGCTTCAAACCGATTAAAAGATTTTTTGAAATTTCCTTTTCTGACAGGAGAGTCAAAAACGGCTCTATTGGTACCATAATAGATAATTAAAGGCATTTCATAAGGAATATCTTCATTTTCCTTATTAATAATGGTATCAACAAAATTATGTAACTCTTTTAATCCTCTACCTTTAGGAATTATACTCACTGGCACAAATTGAGTATTTGGTATTTTCAAACTAGGTTGCAAACCGGCAAAAATATTAGTTTGTAACGGTGCTAAGTCTAGTTTAGACGTTGTGCTATCTCTTTTGTAAGTTCTATCCCATAAAACCTTTTCAGTTGATTCAATCTCTATTCTCATAAAAGGTTCGAGTTTATTTTCAGAATTAATTTTTAAATCACTTTTTTTAAACGTAATTCCACTCACATTTGGAAATTTCGTCAGCATTGCCCCAAATCCAATTGCGATAGCATCTAAAATAGTCGTTTTTCCGGCACCATTATCTGCAATAATGACATTAATATTTTTATTGAAAGTCATGTTTAACTTATCAAATAGTCTAAAATTCGTGACTTTTAATGTTTTTATTTTATAAACTGGCATGTTAATTCCTAAGATTACTCCTCATCGTGATAAAATATTTAAGTAGTTGATTTTAAAGCTATTTTTATGTAGGGTGGGCAAGTGTTTTTTTGCCCACCTTATATCAGCCTTAAATTAAGTACAACGGATTGGGGAATTCAACGGATTTTTTTATCATCCCCAAATGACAACCCGTTAATTGATCGCAGCTAAACTTCAGTAACGAAATATCCGTTCATCCGTTGTACTAAAGTGAAAAATCCGTTTGATTCTTAAATCCGTTGTACTAAAACTGAGTAGTTACGAAGAAACAAGATCTCTAAATGTGAAAAAAGTTCACTTTCCAAAACTAGCTAACACAACTTCCATTAATGCTTCTACCGTTTCCATATCATCGCTTAGAGGTTCGACGAGGGCAGCCCGACAAGCTTCTATCGGATCGAAACCCTGTTTGATAAGTGTAGCAGCATAAATCAATAAACGAGTGGAAGCGGCTTCTTCTATATCATGTTCTTTGAGTTGCCGTAACGCATTGGTTAAATTAACTAAACGTTGTGCTAAATCTGCATCTATATCTGTTTCACCGATAAGAATTTCCTGTTCTACGCTGGGAGTTGGGTAGTTGAAACGTAGAGCGATAAAACGCTGTTTCGTACTCGGTTTCATGCCTTTAAGCAAATTTTGATAACCCGGATTATAGGAAACAACTAACATAAATTCGGGTGGTGCTTGCAAATGTTCATTAGTACGTTCAATCGGTAAAATACGCCGATCATCAGTCAAAGGATGTAATACAACGGTGGTATCTTTGCGTGCTTCAACGACTTCATCTAAATAACAAATTGCGCCTTCACGCACTGCCCGGGTTAATGGTCCGTCGCTCCAATAAGTGGATTCATTGCCAATGAGATGTCTTCCAACTAAATCGGCGGCGGTCAAGTCGTCATGGCAAGCAACGGTATAAAGTGGACGACCTAATTGGGCTGCCATGTAGGTGATAAAACGGGTTTTACCACAACCAGTCGGTCCCTTGATTAGAACTGGCAGTTGATGACGAAAGGCACGTTCAAACAATTCAACTTCATTGCCTATAGGTCTGTAATAAGGTGTTTTCATTTTAATCCCAACCAATAAGCTAAACCAATCAATCCTATTATGAGTACCAACCAACTATACAAAATGATGCGCCATCGCCACCGTACTTGATGCAAACCCATAAAATAATCTATAACCATTTGTCCTTTGAGCAAGGTGCTGAGTAAAATGGCACTGACAATTGTTATGCCGCCTAATTCAAATTTACCAACCATAAATGCAAATACAGTGAGCAAAATGAGTAGTAACCATACAAAGGTGCAAGGACGTACTATGTATTCTTTGGAATCGGACATATTTAGCGAATAATATAAATTAAAGGAAACAAGATAATCCAAACTAAATCAACCATGTGCCAGTAAGAAGCACCCGTTTCAACTCCAATATGATCTTTGGCATTATAACCACCCCGCCGGGCTTTAAGCAATATTGCTGTTAAAATAACCATACCAAGAATGACGTGCATAAAATGAAAGAATGTCAAGGAGAGGTAGAACATATAAAAAGTATTGGTACTCATACTGATACCCGCTGAAATTTTTTCGGAGAACTCAATAATTTTAATGAATAAAAATATCGCACCCATTAAAAGGGCAGCCCCAAGCCAGTTGCCACAGATTTGGCTGTTATTATTCTTGATAGCGGCGACAGCTCGTACTACAAAAAAACTACTGGTAATTAGTACAACGGTATTGATAGCACCAAATTCTCGGATGAGGGTGGCTTGACTGGCGTTAAATAATTCGACATTGTAACTACGCGCAAACGCATAAGCTACAAAAAAAATACCGAACACTAATAGTTCGGCAAAAATGAAAATCCAAATGGCGAAATCGCCAGGTAAATTTGGGGGAGAATTTGAAATTGTTTTTTCCATGATAAAGAGGTTGGAGTCCAAAGCTTCAGCTTTGGATGCTGTGATAAAGTTGGAGTCCAAAGTTGAAGTTTTGGATTCCGAACTTCAAGAAATCCGATTTTTGGAAAAAATCGGATTTCTTATACTTGACGCTCTAGTTTTAAACTAAGAAGGCTTAAAGAAATACTATTTTTGCAAAAAATAGTATTTCTAATGGCACTCTAAAAAACTTGAACATTGAGTTTTAGGTATTTTTCTTACCATCAACAAAGAAACTGGTGATGTAAGCTATTAAGCCGATGAGGAATATAACGCCAGCTATTTCGCGTAGCCAATACCACAAAGCTATCTTATCTTGCATAACCATAAATGGCAATGGATTTTCAGCAGCACGTATCAAATACACCTGCAAAACGCCAGCTACTGTTAGGAACAAAGTAATACAGACCATAGCAATCGTCATTAACCAAAATGACCACGTTTCAAAGCTTTGAGCTTTCGCACTATTAGCTTCTGTCTCTTTTCCACGCAATATTGGCATCGCATAAGAAATGATAGTCAATACGATCATCACGTAAGCTCCATAAAAAGCAAGATGACCATGTGCGGCGGTTATCTGAGTACCATGAGTGTAGTAATTCACGGGTGCTAATGTGTGAGCAAAGCCCCATACGCCAGCTCCGAGAAATGCGACGACTGCTGTGCCTAATGCCCACAAGGTTGCTATCTTGTTTGGGTGTTCACGGCGACGATTCTTAACGGTTGTGAAGGCAAACAATACCATTAGAACGAAGGGTATTGGTTCCAGAGCAGAGAAGATAGAGCCCCACCATTGCCAATATTCCGGTGCTCCAATCCAATAGTAATGATGCCCAGTACCGATAAGACCCGTAATCAGTGCCATCGCAATAATGACATACAGCCACTTTTCAATGATTTCACGATCAACGCCAGTCACTTTAAGTAGGACAAAAGCAAGAATGGAAGCCATAATAAGTTCCCACACGCCTTCTACCCAGAGGTGAACTACCCACCACCAAAAATATTTATCCAAAACTAAATTAGTTGGATTGTAAAAGGAAAATAGGAATAATACCGCCAAACCCACCAGCCCAGTCAGTAACACAAGCGTTACAACCGTTTTGCGACCTTGGAGAATGGTCATGCCGATATTATACAAAAATCCTAAAATGACGACAACAATACCAATTTTGGTAATCGTCGGTTGTTCTAAAAATTCCCGTCCCATCGTTGGCAAGATACTGTTGCCAGTTAATTCAGCCAAGCGAGCGTAAGGCATTACAAGATAACCAACTATGGTCAATGCCCCAGCTATAAGGAAAACCCAGAACAATGCTATAGCCAATTTAGGGCTATGCAATTCCTTTTCCGATTCTTCAGGGACCAGATAGTAGGAGGCTCCCATAAAACCAAATAGTAACCAAACTATGAGCAAGTTGGTATGTACCATCCGTGCCACATTAAATGGGATGAGCGGAAACAGAAAATCTCCCACTACGTATTGTAAGCCCATGATAACGCCAAATAGAATTTGACCGACAAATAATCCGATAGCCGCAATAAAATAAGGTTTAGCAACGGCTTGTGATGAATACTGCATCTAAAGTCTCTCCTTGTTAGTTAATTAACCTTCAATATTGGGTGGCCAGTTAGCGGTGTTGATTTCAGAAGACCATTTCAAAAAAGCCTCCAGTGCGTCTAGCTCCTCATCACTGAGGTTGAAATTTGGCATTTGCCGGCGACCAGGCGCATTGGTGGGCATAGCTTTAAGCCAGGCTTTGATAAAACCGGGTCCTCTACGTTTATAAACATTACCCAATTCAGGCGCATAATACGCACCTTCTCCGAGCAAAGTATGACAGCCTATGCAGTCATTTTCTTCCCAAATGGTCTTGCCGTGTGCTACTTGCTCAGTGATATTTTCCCGATGATCACGTTCTGGTAAAGCAGTAGTCGTATCAAAAGTCAAAGCCAGAAACAGCAAGATAAAAAACGCTGAACCACCATAATAGATGTTTCGAGCCATGGATTTAGTGAACATTTCACTCATTGCATATTTTCTCCGTGACATTCTTCAATTTCCTGCCAGACAGTCTTTGCAGTCTGAGCCGAAATTTTTGCAGAATGCTGCTTTATTAAAAAATGGATAATAACCTATTAAAATACTCAAGTATAAGGGGAAGTGAATACTATAATGATCGAACTAGACATATCGGCACCTTAAATATTCAAAAAACCATTTTTTCAAAAAATGGTATTTCTAATACCAGGTTATTAAAAAATGGATAATAACCTATTAAAATACTCAAGTATAAAAACAAGTGAATACTATATGGGAGTGCCAATGTTAATATCAACCTACGGTCGCAAAATATTCAAAAATAGCATTAAAAAATGGCATTTCTAATGCCAGGTTATTAAAAAATGGATAATAACCTATTAAAATACTCAAGTATAAAAACAAGCGAATACTAGATATGGTAGTTCCTTTGCTAATATCAACCCTACGTTCGCAAAATACTCAAGAAATACCATTTTTTCAAAAAATGGTATTTCTAATGCCAGGTTATTAAAAAATGAATAATAACCTATTAAAATACTCAAGTATAAAAACAAGTGAATACTATATGGGAGTGCCAATGCTAACCGACACCGCTTGAAACCTGGGGGATTTCAAGTGATTGTGCAAAGAATTTTGTACCTTACAGAGCGTACTTGATACTTTAGAAAATTTATTCATTCCGAAATCCGATTTTTTGGAAAAATCGGATTTCTATACTGATCAACATTTTCACAGATTCGATTTCCGTTCACTATAGATGTTCAGAAAAATAATTTTTTGATCAAACCTGCCAGGTTTTGGAAACCTGGCAGGTTTTGTGAAGTTATTTATGTGAAAAACTATATATACCAAAAACTCAGTTATCAGTGATTCCGTCAATCAATTAAATAAATAGTCATATAGTTAGCCATAAAAATTTTGTCCAGCAAAAAATAGGATTTTTAAATCGCAATATTTATCTGGGTAACTATATTTAATGATTTTTAATAAATTGTCAGCATTGACATAAAAAAAATGTAATTACTCAGGAATGTCTACTTTTGATTCCTCAAAGAAAAAAGAGCTATCTCCAAAAGGCTCTAATTCATCTAACCAAGTTGCCTTTTCATCGTATTTAGCAAAAAATGGTTGCATCACCCAGTTGGGATCTCGCCCTTGCAAAAATTGCATCATAAAAACTTTTTCGCCTCCAATCTCATTGACACCTAAAATCTGTACTTTGCCAGGCGTGGCAGACATACTTGGACCCCGCACCGTTCTTGATAATCCACTGACTTGTTGGTAAGCACTTTTAAAAAGGTCCCATGCGCGTCCTAAAGAAACACCAAAGTAATGCTGTGCCCCAGTGTCTCTGGCAATAAACATATAGTAGGGAATACAACCCAACTGGGTTTGTTTTTTCCACAATTCTATCCAGATTTCCGGTTGATCATTAATATGAGCTAATAAGGGAGATTGGGTTCTAATTTGTACGCCGGTTTCCTGAATGCGGGCAATCGCTTTTTGTACCGCTTCAGTTTTTAATTCTTGTGGATGGTTAAAATGTGCCATAAAGGCAAGATGTTTGCCTTTTTGGATGACTTTTCGGAACAATTGCAATAACGCTTCAGCGTCAGGATCCGTTAAGAAACGATAAGGCCAATAACTCAAAGATTTGGTACCTAATCTGATAGTGTGAAGATGTGGTAAATCAGCTTCTAACAGGGCATTAATATAAGTAGCAAGCCTTGATGTTTTCATCACTAAAGGATCACCCCCCGTGAATAAAACATCTGATATTTCAGGATGTTGCTTGATATATTGGATGAGGGTATCAACTTCACGCATAGCAAATTTGAGATTGTCGAAGCCCACAAACTGGGGCCAACGAAAACAAAATGTGCAGTAGGCATGACAAGTTTGCCCTTGACTAGGGAAGAAAAGGATGGTTTCCTTGTACTTATGTTGCACACCGCCCAGTTTTTTGCCATTTAAATGGGGAACATTTTTTTCCATTTGTCCGGCTGGATGGGGATTTAATTGTAAACGGATCTGGTTAGCCGTTTCCTTGATTTCTTGTGGAGTGGCATTTTTATTATTAATAACGGATGCCATCTTGTCATAATGGACCGGAATCAGCATGTCCTTTTGGGGAAAAGTCAGAATAAAAATCGGATCATGAGGCACATTATCCCAGTTGATCAGTTCTTCGACAACGTAATTATTCGTTCTAAAAGGGTAAACATTACCCACGACTTGTATTGCAAATTGAACCTCTTCCGGGAGTTTTTGGATTTGAGGAAGGTTTTGAAAATTTTGTAACGTGTACGCTTTATATTTATTTGGCATAAGTTATCTCAATTAAATTAACACCTAAAAGTGGCAATTATAGCTTTTCAGAAAAATAAAAGTTCTCAGACCTGACAGGTGGGAAAAACCTGTCAGGTCTTTCCGCCAAAATATTTATCTGAACAGCTATAGTTTATAAAATTATAAAATATCAATGAGTTATAAAAATTTACATTCACTGACTTAAAAATATTTTTTGTACGATTTTCAATCAATTACAATCTAATTGCCATTTTTAGGTAACATTAAATTAATGCTTTTTGCATTAATGTTTTAATAATACTAAGAACTGGGGTATTGAAGGCTGTTTTCCAAGCTTTTAAATCTTTAAAAAGGTTTTTTAAATTGGCAATTGTAGTCCAGTAGTAATTTTTACGGGTGAAAGGGTTAACAACAAAAACTAAACGAAGCCTACCTACAATTAGTTTTTGCGAATAGAAAAAACTTTTTTTTCGATATCTCTAATTTCTTCAATTTTTGCGTTATGCAATGTTTTAATGAAGTAATTTTCAAATTTTTTGTTCATACTCGATCATCAAGTTTAAACGAGTTTAGAAATCCGATTTTTTGAAAAAATCGGAGTAACTACTCAAGGTTTGAACAAGGAATTACCCCCTACGTATTGTTTGTAAAAGCGCAACTAACGGTTGCCGGAGTCAAAAATATAATTGTAGGAGCAATCCCTTGCTCAAGCCATGAGTAGTTACCAATCGGATTTCTTTATTCAACTCATTTAGAAATAAAGCTCAATGCGCCTGTTCCCAATTTTCGCCAATGCCAATATTCACAGGTACATGAATAGGCAAAGCCGTTTCTCTCATGGTTTCACTCACTATGGTACTAACTTGATCCAAAATAGATTCATGGGTTTGCAATACCAATTCATCATGAACCTGCAAAATGAGTAACACGTCTAAATCACTTTTTTGTATCCAGTCATCTATAGACAATAAACTTTTTTTCAGGATGTCAGCACAGGTACCTTGGAGGGGCATATTGATAGCGGTGCGTTCAGCATGTTGCCGCAACTGGTGATTACGGGAGTTAATTTCTGGAATATATAAACGTCGTCCAAGTAGGGTTTCTACATAGCCCTGTTCTTTCGCTAATGCGCGTGTTTCTTCCATATAGCTTTTAACGCCTGGGTAACGGGCAAAGTAGGTATCAATATAACTTTGCGCCTTGTGCCGGTCAATACCTAACTGTTTTGCTAAACCAAAGGCTTGCATACCATAAATTAGTCCAAAATTGACAGCTTTCGCGTTGCGGCGTTGTTCTGACGTAACTTCATTGATAGAAACTTCAAAAACTTCAGCAGCGGTGGCTTGGTGAATATCTTGCCCGGTGGCAAAAGCGCTAAGTAATTTTTCATCTTGAGAAAAATGTGCCATGATGCGGAGTTCAATTTGCGAATAATCTGCGGCTAATAAACGATAGCCTTTAGGCGCAATAAAGGCTTGGCGAATACGTCGCCCTTCTTTGGTGCGAATGGGAATATTTTGGAGATTAGGAGCACTTGAGGATAATCGCCCGGTTGCCGCTACCGCTTGTTGATAGGAAGTATGCACCCGCCCGGTTTTAGGATTGATTTGTTGGGGCAGAGCATCGGTGTAGGTGGATTTTAGTTTACTGAGGCTACGATATTCTAAAATCAGTTTAGGTAACGGATAGTCAATCGCTAATTCTTCTAAAACTTCAACGGCAGTGGAAGGTTCTTTTTTAGGGGTTTTCTTCAAAACAGGCAATTGTAACTTTTCAAATAAAATACTTTGTAGCTGTTTCGGTGAATTTAAATTAAATTCACAACTTGCCAGGGTGTAGGCTTCTTGTTCAAGAACTTGTAAGCGTTTTCCTAATTTTGCACTGTGTTGATGAAGTTGCACCGCATCTATTTTGACTCCGTTGCGTTCCATACGCATTAATACAGGAAGCAATGGCATTTCTATTTCGGTAAAAATTTTGCTCAGTTTGGGGGTGTTTTGTAATTGCGTCCATAATTTTTGATGCAGTTGCAAGGTGATGTCTGCATCTTCTGCTGCGTATGGAGCTGCGTGTTCGACATAAATTTGATTAAATGGCAATTGTTTTTTGCCCTTACCTGCAACGTCTTCAAATTTAACTGTTTGTATTTTAAGATATTTTAGGGCAAGCGCATCCAAATTATGTCGGGTTGCAGTGCTATCTTTAATATAAGATTCCAACATGGTATCAAAGGCAATGCTCTGTAAATGAATACCATGATTAGCCAATACATGGGCATCAAATTTAAGATTTTGCCCCACTTTCAATTTAGCCGAATTTTCCAATAACGGTTTCAGGGCTGCTAACACTTCATCAAAGGGCAATTGTTGGGGCGCACCTAAATAATCATGCGCCAGGGGAACATAAGCGGCTTCTCCCGCTTGCACAGCAAATGATACCCCAACGATATTTGCTCCTAAATAATCCAAACCGGTCGTTTCAGTATCAAACGCAAACAATGTTGCTTCGTTAAGACGAGCTAACCAGTTGTCAAAATCGGCTTGGGTAAGGATAGTGTGATATTGTCGTTTAGAGATTTTTGCCTTGACAGACTTTTCACGAACAGCCAGGGAGGAAGTTTTCTCCAGTTCTTTTAACCAGGTATTAAATTCTAATTGAGCATAGAGTTGATACAACTTATTGAAATCAGGGGAATTTAATTGTGGCAATTCTTGCGATAGAGCAACATCACATTTTATAGTCAATAACTTTCGGGTTAAAGGCAAATAAGCTAGGGCTTCACGTAAATTTTCCCCGACTTTACCTTTCATTTTAGAAGCATTTTTGATGATGACATCCAAACTGCCATAATCTTTTAGCCATTTAACCGCCGTTTTGGGACCTACCTTTTTAACCCCTGGCACGTTATCGACACTATCCCCAACTAAACTTAGATAATCTATGATTAATTTGGGCGGTATCCCAAACTTATCAAGTACCCCTTGCTCATCCAAACGGGTATTTTTCATTGTATCAATCAGCGTCACTTCGGTACAAACTAATTGAGCAAAATCTTTATCGCCGCTAAAAATCAAGCTTTGCATTCCTGCGGCTTTCGCTTTTTTGGTTAAAGTGCCTATCACATCATCTGCTTCGACACCGTTTTCCATTAACAAAGGAAACCCTAGAGCTTGGACCATTTCATGCACGAGCGGAATTTGTGCTACTAATTCCGCAGGCATTGGGGGGCGATTCGCTTTATAGTCGGGATATAATGTATGACGAAAATTTTTGCCCTTCGCATCAAACATGATAGCGGCATGAACGGGCTGGTAATCGCGCAACAGACTTTTCAGCATTTTGGTTATGCCATAAACGGCACCGGTGGGTACCCCTTCTGCATTATGGAGAGACGGTAATGCATGAAATGCACGATAGAGATAATAAGAACCGTCAACTAGGATTAAAGTGTTGTTATTCATTTTTACTTCTGTTATCAGTTATTAACCATAAATCAACCATTTGATTATCTCCTCACAGATTTTAAAAACCTGTCAAGTCTGAAGATGCGAAAAGGCTACAAGGATTGTATATAAAAAAGGATTTAAACCGGATACCACCACGATCCAATCCATTATTATATACAATCCTTGTAGTTAACCAACTCTATGCACACATCATCCGCCGTAAGAATAAATTCTTACGGCTAATAGCTGAAGTCGGTTAAAACCGACTCACTAAAAATGCCATCTTCATTAGTCAGCTTTAGCCTCCTAACGCTGTTAGCCGTAAGAATAAATTCTTACGGCGGATAGGCACGCACTTGAAGGATGTGTGCATAGAGTAGGATATGGTGAGGGACAACCTGGGGTGTTAAATATAGCGTGGTTTTGCCGATTATTTTTCACCCTATTTTTGTTCCATTGTAAATAGGTAAAAACACACAAATACTATTTCTTCAAGAAATAGTATTTGTAAATGTCGGGTGAAAAAATATAGGGCATTTTGTGGCAAATTTAACACCCCAGGGACAACCCGTTTCCGAAATGGCTCAATTTTTACTATAGTTTTTCATAAAAATAATTTCCGAACCAAACCTGACAGGTTTTCTGAAGTTATTTATCTGAAAAACTATATGTTGTCGTGGCAGAAAGTCAAAACTAACCCTATTCACCAAAAAATGGGGTAAAACGAAGGGCGTAAAAAATCCGATTTTTGAAAAAATTCTCTTACGCAAAAAGTAAACCCAAATCGTCAAAAATGAATTTACCCTAGTACACACTAGGGGAGAGACTAAAAAAAATGTCTTAATTTACAAGGAGTTAAATTTTTTGTACTTTACTAGGGTATTTACAAGTTTTGAAAAAGAAGTACAATGTTTCGCAATACAATTTATAAATTTTTAAGATGGGTAGTTCTACTTTGTTAGGTTCAAAATAACCTATTGATTTTTATCGTTTTTTAAAAATAGCTAAAATATTTAAATCTAATAAAATCAATGACTTAATTATTAATATGACAAAGTAGAAGTAGTTACCACTTAAAAAATGCTCATTAACAATTTGGAATATTATTAGATTCATCTATCAGATTCTGAAAATTTGACGATTTATAATTAATCGACAATTTACTGCCCAACATTTTTACAGATTTGATTGCTCATTTAAATAGCATAAAAGTAGAGGTTGCCAATTCCTAGTCGACAACCTCTGATTTATTATTTACTAATTTAATGCGAATGGAGTAAATAAAATGTCATTATATCTTAGAAGGCACCTGATTGCAAGTTCCGGTGGCGAGCTTTTACCAATTGGCTATTTGATAGCCTTATGCCAAGTATGTCTATATCTACTATGGGAAGTAGTTCCTTGAATTCTGCGGCAAAGCATGATGTTGTGTTTGTCACTATTTTTTGAATATTATGATTGTTATCACGGTTGCTCTGAAAGTGTTATAACAGAGCGGGTAGGAAACATAGATATCTCTACCGGTGGTGAGTTAGGTAGCGGCTTTTACATCAGTATTTATTTCGGTGTGGTGGGTTTCGCTATTTATTTTACGCTTGCTAATTTATAACATGGCTAAAATAGCCAGTTCAGCGCGTAACAATTTATTTTGTAAATCGAATAATTGCTCATTATTTTTCATCGGTCTATTTAAGTCCTAATTAAAATGATAAGTAATATATTATTCCTTATAAATAGGCGCTTCATAGCAATTAAACCTTTGTGAAAATATGTATTTATTTCATCAAAAAGTAAAAAAAAGTAAAAATGATGCAAAAATCGTTTGACTTAATTTTGATTTGCTGTAAAATAGGTATCCAGTTGAAAGGAAAATTTTGTGAAAAGTTTTGGAATTGAAAAATTGAAAACAGCCATTTTCAGGGCAACCTAAGAATTGCCATCTATATAAGGTAAACTATTAGAAATACCATTTTTTCAAAAAATGGTATTTCTTGACTACTAAGCACTACGCTCACTAAAAGACTTTATGTGAGTTTAAATACTTTGGAAACTGGCAGGGCTTGGAAGAATTGTAAAACGCTTTCGTACCATTTTATAGTACGGATTAGGGT
>Ga0233404_10000327_pt1 | contig 12877 bp, 11 predicted proteins | sample Na_oxic_2_MG_FD_179861 | JGI IMG/M metagenome (GOLD analysis project Ga0233404, IMG submission 179861) | Seawater microbial communities from Saanich Inlet, British Columbia, Canada - Na_oxic_2_MG | ecosystem: Environmental > Aquatic > Marine > Inlet | place: Canada: British Columbia | collected...
AAAAATTTTATCAAGAAAACAGTTATCTCAAATACTGAAGAACTTTATCAAGCTCTAGCAGATGCTTTAGAAACAATTACTCCTTTAGATGCACAAAACTGCTTTCAACATTGCCTCTAAAATTGTATTTTATGCAAACGGGAACCGCTATATTGACGAATGGCTTAATAGTCAAAAAATTAAAAATTATAAAAATCGGTTGTTAGCTCGTTTTGAACGAATAAAAAATGGCAATTTCGGAGACTTTAAACCAATTACTGATACTTTATTTGAGTTACGTTTTTTCTTTGGTAATGCTTTGAGAGTTTATTACACATTTAAAAATAACGGAATTGTTTTGTTGTTAGCAAGCGTAGGGTGGGTAGAGCTTCGCTGCACCCACCATTCCCTTAAAAGAAAACCCACGCACTTGCAAAAATTATCAAAGCTGTCGTTAATAAAAAGTGGGTTTCGTACCTCTACCCACTCTACGCTTGCTTGGAGCAAAAAAATCAAGACATCTTGTCGAAGTGGTTCGTGTCTTGAAGGAAGATGGGTACGAATGTGAAATCAAAAAGGTGGATTACGAGTTTCAGAAGGGGGCAATCAAATGTTGCGAGTAAAATCGTCTAATAATGGCAGGCGATATATTTTATACTAAGAACGAGCGTATGATGGGTGTGAATTACCAGATTGCTCCTACGTTTGTGAAACTTTGCTCCTTCGTAAAATTATTTATCTGAAAATCTATAGATTTAGATAGGTTTAGAAAAAACCGGTCAGAATCTGTCGGATAAGTCAAACCGACTTCGTTTCTTCAGTAATCTTAATGATATTTTTGCTGTATCACTGTTCAAATATCATTAATCAATTTTTCAACCCACCCGAATAACCCAAACATCACCCTTCAAATGGGTTTGCGTAATAGGCACAGATAGAAAATAACGAATAGTTTCTATATTTGTCAAGGTATGACTACTCGGTGCAGTGGTAGTCAATTCCCCTTTTCCTGCTAAGGCAAGCGGTAATAATAATTGATCTGCTAAATACGAACCCACGGGAATATTAGCCGCCATATAATCCGTCGCCATTTTAATGGCACCCTCTGCAACAGCTTCTGCCCGAATGCCGCGTTGTCCAAAACCACTAAAGATTTCTGTAATATGCTCGCTTTGGATTTGCAATAATAAAACATTACCAGGTCCTTGATTAGGTGGCAAGGTGCAATGGTGTAAGCAGTCTTGTGACCAGGAAAGCTTGTCTGCTACTCGTTGTAACTCACGCAGAGCGATATGTTCTGGGAGACCGGCAGTTAGGGCAGTTGCTTGACGTTTTACTATTTTACCACGTTCCATAAGGCTGAACCCACGCAGGTGCGCGGTGGGCGTGATATGAACTCTTAATCGTCCACCGCCCTTGGGAAAAAAACCATAACGGTCAAGGGTTGTTGTCACTTGGACACCCATACGATTAAGAACAGGCAAATAAACTTGCGCTAAGAAATCATAAGGGGGTGCGTGGATATTGTGCGTACCGCCAGTCAAAGTTAAGTGGGATTCGGCTCTTGTTAATAAAAGTGGATATAATACAGTTTGCAATACTAAGGTCGTACTGCCGGCGGTGCCTATCGCAAAGTGGTATTTGCCAGGTTGTATTTCACCAGGCGCAAAGCTCACGGTGCTAGAACCAATTTCATCACCTTCAACCTGCGCCCCTGAAATATCACGAGCAGCATGGACGGCGGTTAGGTGTTGTTGTCGTAAGCCGGTTTTTTTACGTCCAGCACGAATATGGGTTATGCGAAAGGGTTTACGGGTGCAAAGGGATAAAGCTAAAGCGGTGCGTAAAATTTGTCCACCGCCCTCGCCGATTGCGCCGTTGATTTCTAGGTAAGGTGTATTTTTCATGATTTATTATGGGATGAAAATGTAGAGGCAAGCCCTTGTGGTTGCCCCTAAACGGGGGTAATGCTAAGTTTGGCTTTGGGTGTTAAATTTGAATCCATTTGGCTATTTCCAAGTAGGTCAGCTAAGATTTTTTTGCGCTGCAAAAAAACGTAACCCGACAAAGGTCTATATTCAAAGGTAAATGTCGGGTTACGTTATAGCAAAGCGATAAGCTAACCCGAGTTAGCATATTCGGTGCTAGGCATAACAACCAGGCTAAGCCGTGCGGTTTTTACAGCAAAGGCTTCAGCGCAAAGTTATGCTTTTTGTTGTATTTGAATTGGACCAGCTTCATAATTAAATCTATCAAAATCAAGTACTCTGACCCCTTGATTCTTGTCTGGTAATAAATCTGTGAATACGAAGCCATCACGAGATATCGTTTCTCCTACCAATATATTAACTGCACTTTTGAACATGGGACCGTAAAAGGCAAAACTATGAAACTCACCATTTTCTCCACAGGGATCTACGCTGGCTGGAATTTGCGAAAGAAATGATGCGCTATATTCTTTGCCAGCAAGGGCCGATGGTATCTTTCTGGGATCAACACATGTAATTATTGCCCGAAGACCGCATTCCAGCATTTCTTTAGATAAAGCATCAGTACCTTTCCCCCAAAGCGGAAAGAGCGGCGTAATTCCTGTACCATTCAGTTTCTCCTCTCTATATCTGCGTATATCTTCAAGATATAGGTCGCCAAAGGCAATACAGTTAACCCCCTGTTCTTTTACTTGTTTTATAAATTCACCCATTATATTTTCATAATCAGCATTACTGCACGGGTAAGGTAATGGTATAAACTGAACAGGAAGCCCCACACTTTCTGCCTGTTGTTGTACCAGTTCATTCCTGACAGCGTGCATAGCAACGCGCTTAAATTCTTGGTTGAACGTGGTGAAAAGCCCGACAACATCTATATCAAACTGTTGGCGCAGAACATGGAGTGCCCATGCACTATCCTTTCCACTACTCCATGATAATAATACTTTTTTTTTTCATAGGCTGCTTGTTATGGTACCGTCACTGGAACGTCAATATAGGACATCTGAGTTGTGTTTGCGACCCCCTCCGAGCCATCTCGATTTTTTTTTAGACAAGTTCTTTAATTGCTATAAAAAGAGAGTTCAGAACACTAAATAACTAAGATAATTCTGTGACAGTAAAACTATCAATATTTTTAGTAAAGGTATTGCCGTCTAATTTTCCAAATTCCCATAGAAAAATAAGGAACTCTAGCAAGCGTTGGAGAAGTACAATAACCCACCTTTTCAGATTCAGATGATGGTGGGTGCAGTGAAACTCTACCCACCCTACGCTCCAATGCCATTTGCGTTAAGGGCAGACACACAAGTCTGCCCTACAAAACTCCACGTATTTAGGAGCTGTAGGGGCAAACCTGCGTGTTCGCCCTGGCTTAACGCAAATGGCATTGACCCTACGCTCGCTCAAGGCGTAGAGCTTATTACCAATAAAAAATGTGTGCATAGAGTAGGTCTACTCGGCTAATTTATTTACATGGATGTTTGCCCTGTCGAATACCCAATTCAATACATCAAACACTTTCTTTAAATCCTCTGTAGCTGATATTTGAGTCGGCTCTTTAGTAAAAACATTATTCTCAAACTTACCAAACTCCCAAGCCTTCCCTGTCGTGACGACACCGTAACAAATTTTTGCCCCCTTAATAGATGCTGCAACCATTTCCGCTAAGGTCTGCGCCCAACCTTCATTCCATTTTTCTTGTTTTGCCTCCATTACACAAAGAAGTGGAATAGACATAATGCCATGCTTTGTTTTTGGTGCTATCAAGTAATCAGGTTCACCTACTAGATCCTGTTCTTTATCTACATTAAAGGGGGCGCGTGACCAGACAAGGAGTTGTTTGTAATGTTCTGCTACTTCATCTAATATAAGACTAATAATATGCTCGCAGATAGCAAACTCATTAATAAAATAGGCATCCTCTGTCAAGCTAACTGCTATACGGGAGAAAATATAATCAGGTATTTTTATCTCTTTTTTATCTATAAACGGTTCAGTTCTTACCTCAATATCGAATTTTTTGGTCACATCACCAACTGATTTGAATGTGCTATATGACATTGATAATTTCCTTTAAAATAGATGAGGGTGGGTGCAGCATAGCTCTACCAACCCTAAGCTTGCTGGGTCGTTACAATAAAGGATTTTAATATAGCGATTATCTGATTGCCTCCATTGAAAGGATATGTATGTCTATCTATTGTCGCTATATTATTCTTTAAATTGATAAATCGCCACGAGATACCATCAGTTACTATCCCATAGACAGTCTCTATGACAATACTTGCTTTCTGATTAAATAATGCTGCGGCAACCATTTCAGCTATGCATTGAGGAAAGCCAGAATGAATATCATTATTTTTAGCTTCTAGCAAGACGATAACAGGTGCTTTAATTTCTAAATCATCTAAATAGCAGCTCACTAATCCATCAGGATTACCGGTTAACCCTTTTGAAGCATCGACATTAAAATACTTTTTTATAAATAGGCTTATAGGTAATATCTTTTTTAGCTCTATCAAAACGTTATCGACAATAAGAGACTGTCTAGCCGCTTCTGTATTTATGTTAATAGCAAGATCATAAGATAAATCCATCGTTTCAATAAACCAAGAGCTTAATTCTATTGGTTTTATATCTATATATAACTTAGAAGCTTGTTTTATCTTTACACCTAGCTCTTTTTCTACTTGAGCCAGCGTTTTAAAATCTGTATAAGCCATTCGCATAATCCTCTTACAATAATGGAAAATTTAAAAATCAAACATAAAGAGGCTCTTGCAAAACTCGCTTTTTTGCCACTTAGAAATCCGATTTTTGACAAAAATCGGATTTCTAAAACCTACAATAACCCACCTTTTCAGATTCAGCTGATGGTGGGTTTCGTCTTCACTCTACCCACTCTACGCTCGCTAAAACCTACAATAACCCACCTTTTCAGATTCAGCTGATGGTGGGTTTCGTTTTCACTCTACCCACCCTACACGGGCTAGTCCCGAGTTACAGTTTCTCGGACACTTACGATTTTTGGGAAACCGTTAAAAATCTGAATTGTAAGTATGTTATCAGCACGTCCAGTTATTACTCGTTTATAATTGGCAACCGCAAACCGAAGCGTTGTATTGACAATATATGTAGCTCCCACTTTTTCAATATGTGGTGAGCCAACTACCTTATAAGTTCTATTTGGCCATTTTTTTTCGTATTTGGCTGATTCTTGTCTAACGGTATTTCTTGAAACAGTGCCTATTGAATAAAAATCAACATGATCCGCAAAAAAATAACTAACATCTTCGGATTGGCTATTTTCAAAGTATGCTATCACGAACTTAGAAATAAGAGAGTTCCCCTGAACTCGGTAGGTTTGATTTTCGAGAATTGACACTCGTTCTTCAAGTTTGTCAATTTGGTGTGAATTCCTAGCAACAACCTTTTCAAGGTCCTCCAATGTTTTAAACACCAGTGCATAATATTGTTGGACCGTCATTCCGGATACAGTACTCTTTCTGAGTTGAATAAGTGGTTGGCTGTACTCATGCCCAACTTCTTGTTCGAGTCTAATGATACGTTTGTCTAGCTCAAACACTTCAGGCTTGCCAGTCACTGTGTCAATAATTCCATCAAGAGCTTTACCAAGAAGATAGTCTCTTATGAATATGGAACCTCCTAACAACAGAGGATTAGCATGAACTGCACTGATTCCTATAAACAAGATTAAAATAAATGCTAATCGCTGAGTGAGCATATTAATTCCTTATTAAAATTAGTTGACATAGGGCAATACCCGTGAATGAAATTTTTAAGTGCTTGAAAAACGGGGTTCAAGTTTTTGGGAGCATTTGGGTTGAACTCAAGTGTTTCGGTCGTTTACATTTCAATTGACAAATTTCATTCACGGGTATTGTGACATAGGGTGGTAAATGTACAAAATTAACCTTTTCAAAAGATAGCGAGGTGTCTTGACGTTTTGCGTTGTACAATTTTTCTTATTTTTTCTCGCCAAGCAGCAAGCGTAGGTAGAGGTACGATAGCGAAACCCAACCTACGCTTGCTTTTTTTCAAAAATAGTATTTTTAACATGCTAATGAGTAGTTACCATTTTTATAACATAGTATCAACAAAAATTTTGTCAACTTATTGTAAATACTTAAACTCTATAAATATTCTACCTAAAAATAGCAATTAGATTGTAGTTTATTGAAAATAAGAGATAAAAAATATTTTAGCTAGGTGAAGACAAAATCTTATAACCTATTGTTATTGTTGCAATTTTATAAAACAGTTGCCACTTTTAGGTTCTACTAAATAACTAGAAATAAATCAAGCTTTTTTTTCACCCTTTTAATTGGCGTAATTAATCACACCATTTTATATATAGATTTTCAGAAAAATAATTTTACCAGGGCAGTCGCGGTGGTCAGCCCTACATTTACGTTTGTAGGGGCTCCCTTTAGTGTTCGCCCTGTGAAAATATCTACCTAAAAATCTATAGCTGCGGACAACTTGCTTCAACCGACACGCTTTCGCTTATTGCATTGCGAAATTTAATTTGGATAACATTCCAACTGCCATCTTTTGGGTTAGTGCTATCGATAGTTAAGGGCAATGTTTTATCATTATACACCACTGCCTCGTCATTAGGAACATCCCACGCTTTAACCTGAACATCTACTTGTCTTTCTAAATCGCTTATTAAGTCAGGAGCATCTAATATTAATTGAGGGCAAATGGCATCACTTTGCCATTGGAAAAAGACCATTGGCTTTTCTTCTGATGGCGCAACGAGGATAATATCGCGAAAAGCACCATATGGCCAATCAAGACTATCCACTACTTGATCACGCAAATGGCGGAATAGATGGCTGATAACAGATGCGTTGCCATTCCATTTGTAGCCGTCCTTCATAATAAGGGCATTGCCTCCACCTGGATTATAACTGGCAGTGGTGGGAAGATCGTCCGTGCAAATGGCCCCTAATCGTGTTTTTTGTTTTAAGGAATTGTTGAAAGCGACTTTAACGACAAACCAATTCTCATTTGACAAAGTGAAAGGGGTGTTAGTTTCCCCTAATACAAAAGGTAAAGTGATATTGGAGAAAGTAATATCATAGTCCCTGGTATCCCAACGTCCCATGGTAATATCAACTTCCTTTTCGTTAGGTGGTAAGAAGGGGGCATCAAGCATCAGCCGATTACACCCGTCCTCGTTGACTTGCCATTGGAAAAACCCCACCGGTTTATCATCAGAGGGATGAAGTTGAAGCACATCTTTTGTGATGCCATAAGGCCAATCAGCACCTGCATTTTTAGAAAGAAGACGACCATGATAGCTGATGATAGAACCATTGCCATGCCAAGTGTAGTTATCCGAGTTTTCCGGTGGGTTAAGATAGCTCATCCAAATATCCCAAGGAAAAGTACCTGGACAATCTGTGGTTTTTATCTCATTATGTCCCAAGATACCTGGGGTTGTTGAATGTGTCCTTGGAATGCCATATTTGTCAGTAAAATAACGTGCCATGTTGGCAGAAGCTTCAAGCATTTGAGTCGTCCAGGTATCAGGATTAGCGAGCGTGACTTCATGCTCAACTCCAATGGAACGCTCATTGTAACGCCAAACACCGGCGTGCCAAGCAATATCTTTGACCCGAACAATTTGAGTGATTTCACCGTCTGAAGCACGAATCACGAAATGAGCACTGACTTTGGCGTTACAATTATGAAACCAGGAAATGGTCCCAGCATAAGTCCCTGTACCAATCCAATGATTAACCCAAGTATCAATAGTGCGACTACTCCTGGATGAATAGTTGCAAGTGGTTAGGTTAGAAATTGCCTGCGCATAATCAGTAGAACGGGAACTTCTGCGAGCGCGATTGATTCTTTCAGGTGTTAATGAAACGTTGGGATGACTTTCAAGGATAAGTGTTTCTCCCCATAAGGTGTGAGACTGTGAACCGGTTTTGATAATATCGTAATATCGCAATGCTTGCATTTCACGCAATTCATCATTGACTAAACCGCTGAATTGTTTAACCGCTTCAAACCAATCTTCTAATCGTGTCAACGGCTCATCACCTGCATAGTGGGCTAATAAGGCAGCGGCACCCCGAATATTCTGCCGGGTATCATCTTTCAAAACTTGAGGCTCAAGATTCAGTCGGGTTGCAGCTTCGCCCAAAGTATCAGCATAGTGATTTTGGACCAGGTGCATGACTCCCCAACCTCGGTCAATTGAGGGACCAATTTGGGTCCAGTTAGTTTCAACTTGCGCGATGGCTTCAAGAATAGCGACTGGCACTCCAAATTCTTGAGCGGCTTGGGCAAAAAAATGCCCTAATGTCTGTAAACTGGGATGTGGACGACGCAGGTATTCTCGCCACAAGGGATAATCTTCACCATCACCATGATGTTCATCAAGGGTATGTCTTGTCACAGAGTCAATTACACCTTCTAAATTGCGTTGGCGATAGCGGAGCTTATAACCGTCTTCATCCACTATGTCGATTTTGCCAATAGCTTTATCAAGTTTATTGATATCTAACAATAGAAAGGTTTCTTGAAAGGCTTCATTTTGAAAAGCATTTAATTCAGATCGTTTGTGACTCGTTTCTGCATACGTGTCATTAGTCATTATCAATGTGATTGATAATAAGGTTATTAAGTATTTGAAGAAATGAAGTGTCATAGGTTATTTCCTTCAGTGGGTTTAGAACAGTTCTTTTCAAACGTCTTCAAGAAACCAAGTCTTTTGAACAAACTTGGTTTCTATATTGATTGATGCTGCATTTTTCTGTACTTTATTTAAAATAGAAATAATCATCAGATAGCAATTTCATAGACAAATATGGTTCTGTTTACAAAATGAGGCAGACATTTCATACTGTGTATTAGGGAGTATCAACCCTTTATCCCCTCGCCTAATGATAGCTTAGGGTTACTTTGCTCAAGTCCATTTTTTTTCATGTGGAAGGCTAACCACTCTTGAGCTGATTTAAGGGATTAATTAATCCAATAGCATTTATATTATCATGGGAACAGAAATTATCAACGCTATCATCCAAAAAAAATGATAAAATTTATCCAGAGGTTGGCTACAATTAAGATGACATGTCTACAAATGTCTCTATTTTTAGCAACTATATTATAAACTATTAATAACCTGAGTGGGTACCCTATTATTATGAACCTGCCAATATTGTTCAGGACTTTTTCCCAATCTTTGACAATCTTTTATTAAGCAATCGTTTAGATATTGTAGCTTAACTTGAGCATGTTGTCGATTAGATAGTTTATTATCTATGACATCAAGTACACCATCTATCCACCTTTCACAGATAACCCAACCTTCTGGCATTTGCTCGGTGATAAATTCTCGACCTAAAATGTTCATGTTCATGATTTTATCCTCCAATTAGTTTCATGACGTATTAGCTTGGAACATTCCAGAAATACTATTTTTAAAAAAATGGTATTTCTAAATTGTTTTTTTCTAAAATGAGTAGTTACACCAAAGTGATATTCCGTCAGCAACTTATGCGTTCATTCATATTGACTTAATTATAAGTATAGCAGTCTTCATGCCAAAATTCTTTTCCAAGACGAAAAAGAATATCTTAATTAATAATTGCTAATTAGTAATTAATTAATAATTATAAAATGGCGACTAAATCATGCCAGCTATTTTATTTTGATTTGCTCTCTGAAAAAATAAATTTTTTATACTTTTAAAAACAATAACATAAGATTATTTTGTGCGATTTTCAAAATTAGTAGTTGCTAATATAATAATAATCTGATATTATGTTCAGCAATTTTTCTAAAGTCGGCGAGGCTTTTTTTTAAATCTTGAAAATGGATTAGATAAAAATTTGAAATTGATTTGTAACGTTGATATATTTTTCTTATTTGGGTTGTTTTTTTATGTTGTTGCCATATATAGGTGAGTAGGATTGGAAATACTGTGTGCCACTATATTAGTGTTTGCTAATATAGCAATAAACTGATATTGTGTTCATCACTAATTAAGTTGGTGATGGTTTTTTTTGAAAATTGATTTATTATTTTTTGAAGTTGATTTGAAAAATGGCTGTTACTGAACATCAATATATTTTTTTTATATTTGGGTTGTTTTTTTATTTTTTTGCCTTATATAGGTTCTTATGCTAGGTAGATTAGTGTGTGTATCTATATTAGTATTTGCTAATATTGTAATATTCTGATATTATATTCACTACTAATTAAGTCAGTAAGGTTTTTTTAAAATATTGAAATTTGATTAGGTAAAATTTTGAAGTCGATTTGAAAAATGGCTGTTACTGAACGTCGATAGATTTATTTTATATTTGGGTTGTTTTTTTTTAAAGTAACCTTACTAAATGAAATATTGGTTGGATACTTATTGTTAATTTTTTCTTATAGTTAATTAAGTATTCTTGAACCAAATTGAAAATCTAACAGATTGTGGAGATTAAGATGATGAAAAAGATTGCAAAAGCAGCAGCACTATCTGCTATTATTGGTAGTGGCGTTCTTATCGCAACAACACCAGCTCAAGCTTGGTGGAATGGTGGTAGTCCTTGGGGCGGTGGTAGTCCTTGGGGCGGTAGTCCTTGGGGCGGTGGTAGTCCTTGGGGCGGTGGTAGTCCTTGGGGCGGTGGTCCTTGGGGCGGCGGACCCGGTTCTAATTCATCTATGATGGATGATTGGATGGATGGCAATGGTTGGGGCGATATGAATTTTAGTACATCCGCCGGTGGTCGTGGCTATGGTCGTGGCTATAATCGTGACTCTAGTCGTTACTATGGTTATCCTGGTTGGGGTGGTTACCCAGGCGGCGCTTATGGTGGTGGTTACCCAGGCGCTTATGGTGGTGGTTACCCAGGTGCTTATGGTGGTTACCCAGGCGGTTATGGAGGTGGTTATGCTCCTTATTATGGTGGTCCTGGTGCTTATGCACCTCCTAGAGGTGAAGCTCCTCGTGCTCCAAGCGCAACTGAAAGTAAGTAAACACGCTTTAGCATTTTAAATTGTGACTACTCATGGCAGCCATAAAGGATTGCCCTAAAAATTTTTACGTAGGGGCAATCCCTTAGTGGTTGCCCTGAATAGTTACTTTAAATTAAAAGTTTGTACTCAGCATTGAGATTTATTTCAAGGCTAACAACTCCCTCATTTTTTCCGCCGCTTAATCAATACATAAACGGCACCCGTTCCCCCATCAACTGGACGTGCGGAACAAAATGCCAGCACTTCATCACGTTGTCGCAGCCATTTATTCAGTTGTATTTTTAATACGGGCTGCTTTTGCCAAGAACCATAGCCTTTGCCATGAACAATTCTTGCACAGCGAACATCACGATTTTGACATTCGCGTAAGAAACTGGCGACTTCAACCCTTGCAACACGTACTATCATGCCATGCATATCAAGTTCGGCAGTGACACTGAAATAACCGCGCCGTAATTTCACCAAAACACTACGTTGTACCCCGGAACGTACAAATAATAATTCTTCCCCAGTCTCCATTTCCGCGGAATCGTAAGGTTCTGAAAGCATGTCTTCACGTACCAACGCTTCATCTAAATGGCGTTGTTTTGGAAATGCATCGGGGCGTGGTTTTGCGAGTAGCACTTTATCACATTTGAGCGGTTTTACCCCGAGCATGGCTTCTTTAAATAATGCACTATCGTCAGTTTTACCTTTGTCCATCGTCCTTTCCTGGTTATCTTAATATAGCTTTCCAGATAACTACTCAGGGCTTGAGCAAGGGATAGCCCCTACAAGAATAATTTAACTGTAACTCTACATAAAAATATTGTTGTAGGAGCAAGACTGAAGGGTTGCTCTGAGTAGTTACCTTTCCTGATAAATATTTTGAAAAGCTATAGATAATGCCCTAAGGTACTGTTCAGTATAATACCTTAGTGTGGTCTACTCGGATATTTTTCTTCCAACTGACGACGCATTTTACGACATTCTTTGCCCAGGGTTTTTTTGTCCGCTTTCCAGCGTTCACAATCGCTAGGGTTGTCAGCACACCATTGCGCTTGTGCTTCTTTCAATGGCTGTTTGGCCTTTCTTCTTTCTTCTTTCTTCTTTTCACGATATTGCCGCTTTAACTCTTTGCACTGAGCCGGGTTAGCTTGACATTGCTTTTTTAAAGCCTGTCTTTCCTCACGCTCTTGTTTCAACCTAGCACGGCGTTCTTCACACCATACGGGATCTTCTGCACAACGTTGCCGAAGTGCTTCGCGTTTAGCAGCCTGTTTTTGACACACTTCCAAGCTATTTAGGCAGTTAGGGTCAATCATCGGCTCCTTTGATGAGTTGGACGATTGAGCAAAAGTGGATGGAATCAACCCAAATAAAATGAGTAGTAAAAGCATATTTGTCATTTTCATATCAGTCTCCTCTATTAAAAATAATCGGTTTTTCATCTAGTAAAACACATTGTCCTTGTAGTTGCAACCTGCCTTGTGCAAACCAGTGTATAGCTTGTGGATAAATACGATGTTCCACCTGTAATACTCGTGCTGCCAAACTTTCTTCATCATCATTAGGCAAAACAGGCACACGCGCCTGAATTATCACTGGACCCGCATCTAAATCCTCTGTGACAAAATGCACACTGGCTCCATGCTCCTTAATACCTGATTCTAATACTCGTTGATGCGTTTGTAAACCCCTAAATGCCGGAAGTAGGGAAGGGTGAATATTAAATAGGCGACTTCTGTAATGGGCTACAAACCCTGAACTCAAAATCCGCATAAAACCGGCTAAAATCAGTAGTCTAGGTTGATAAAAGTCTATGCGAGTTTGTAAGGCGGTATCAAAATCTGTACGTGTTTTAAATGTTGTATGATCCACAGTTTCGGTAGGAATACCCGCCTGTTTTGCATAAAGTA
>Ga0233404_10000328_pt1 | contig 12870 bp, 7 predicted proteins | sample Na_oxic_2_MG_FD_179861 | JGI IMG/M metagenome (GOLD analysis project Ga0233404, IMG submission 179861) | Seawater microbial communities from Saanich Inlet, British Columbia, Canada - Na_oxic_2_MG | ecosystem: Environmental > Aquatic > Marine > Inlet | place: Canada: British Columbia | collected...
GTCTATATCTTGCTGCAATTCAATTTTTTAATCAGTTGCAACGAACTGGCGAATTAGAACAATTAATTGAACGTTATTATGGTCACATTAATGAGTTTGAAGATTTTGATTATTATGATCAGCGTGCTTTATATCGTCATATTAAGCAACGCCTACCATTATATCGAAAATATTTTAAAACGATTGCGAGCAAGTATCATTTGGATTGGCGTTTTTTGGCAGCAATCAGCTATCAAGAATCAAGGTGGAATCCCTCTGCGGTGTCTCAAACCGGCGTGAGGGGTTTAATGATGTTGACCAAATCAACGGCTCGAGAAATGGGTGTCAAGAACCGAAGAGACCCTTTTGAGAGTATTCAAGGTGGAGCTAGATATTTCATAGCGATTAAGAAACGTATTCCTAAAGAAATTCAAGAACCGGATAAAACGTGGTTTACTTTAGCCGCATATAATGTTGGTTTGGGGCATGTCAGAGACGCACGCCAAATCACTAAAATGCTAGGTGATAATCCTAACCGTTGGGTAGATGTCAAAAAACACTTACCCAAATTGAGTCAAAAAAAGTGGTACAAACAAACGAAGTATGGTGTTGCCAGAGGACATGAACCGGTTCAATTCGTCAAAAACATCCGACGTTTTCATGATATTCTGGTAATGGAGATGGATCAAGAAAAATGGAAGTAACCGATAGTCAGCTTAACCGTTGATCTTAACCGGAGTCCGAACGATTTGGTTTGGACTCTTTTTTATAAACTTTGGTTTTACATTTATAAGAGGTAAACTGCAAAATGGGACTATTTGATATGTTCAAAGGTGATAGTGAGGAAATGAACCCTCACTTTGCTTTCGCAACTTCACTTATTTATATGATAGGTGCCGATGGTAAAGTCGAAAACGAAGAGGTTGGACAACTATTAGCCGTTTTGGGTGGCTCAGAGAGTGGTGGCACGATTGGTGTCGGTGCTAATAACAAACAACTCTTGGATCGGGCGTACCGGTATTACCAAAAAACACCGGTAGAAACATTTTTAGCGGAAGCAACACCGATGTTTACTGATGCTCAAAGAATGTGCGTCTTGGCGAATATCCTTGACTCTTCCCTATCCGATGGTGATGCCGCGCCCGAAGAACAGGCATTGTTTAGCCAATTTTTGCAAGCGTTTGACATTTCCGAAGAACGCTTCAAACCCTTCTTCGACGTAATAGCCCTCAAGAATGATCGCAACGTGTTTACGAAGGTAGATCATCCGAGCAACCAGCCCGGACACACTGTACAACTGAAAATCTAAAGGTTTTGTGACTATAGACTTTCTCAGACCTGACAGGTTTTTAAAACCTGTCAGGTCTTTCAATACCTTCGCCAATTTGATGTTTGATGTTTGTTTCGTTCATTGCGCGAAGCGGATTTCCCGAAACCCCGATATTACTGGGTTTCGGGAAATCGTACCTCATTCCCGAAACAACAAATTTTGACATTGGCGAAGGTATTGGTCTTTAGGCCAAAAGATTTATTGCGGTTAAAATTAATCTTTGACAAAGTACTAACTTATGAATACTAAAATGACTCAAGCAGAAAAGAAAAAATCCACCAAAACACCATCGACAAGCCATCGTGAGGCTCCGACAAAACGACAGAAAGCGGTAAACGGACTATCCGCCCACACGGGTACCCGTGCTGGGTACGGGATCTGTGGAGAGGGATGTAATCTGTTTGAAAACATTTAATTCCTAATTGATCTGGGAAATATCCTCTTCAGCGATGGTGCCATTACACACCTTTTTATCAATATGTCAACAAAGGCATTCCTATATATTCGGGAATGCCTTTTTTTATTCGTTGGCGTTTCTAACGCTTCACAAATTTGGAGCTCAAAGAAATCCGATTTTTTTCAAAAATCGGATTTCTGGCGAAGTTAAAAAGTGTTCCGATCACTATTGTTGCCCAACGGTAAAAAACCTACCGGCGGTTAAAAACTTTCCCATTAAAAAAAATCATCAAAATCACAGATAATTTCACCGGGCACGGGTTCCGTACACATATCATCCGGAGCTGGCTCTATAAATGGATCAAAGATTAGGACTTCACGAGTTTTACCGCGTTTGCTATGTCGTCTCGTTTCGATATTCTGATATGCAAACGGAATCGTGTATCTTATCTGTCCGCCTTCCTTAAGTTCAATGCTCGGCTCTACGGATTTTCCCTCTGACAATTCTTCACTTTGAACCTCAAAACTAGGAATAATCAGATATGGTTTACCCTCATAAACAACGTAAAAAGTCCCATTGGTATTGAAAACTATATTTTCTACTCCTTCAAACTTAAAACCTTCTTTGATAAAAACATCCGGCGATAACACCGTGGGATATATGGTTTGAGCCGTGCCGTCGGGATATTTAATCTTGCGTCTTTGCACACGCTGTCTCAATCCGCGCTTGCTAGAACGTAAATCATCAAATTCATCACAGGCAAATTGGCCCCAAATAATTTCTACACATGAATCATCTATTCCCGGTTCGATAAATGGGTCAAATATCAGGACTTGACGAGTTTTACCACGGCGATTTTGGTCAGATAATTCCATAAACACATCACCACTGTTGCCCATAATGACTGTATTGTCACCAATGGTTTCACTTAACGCTATTGGGTTCTGCGGTGCCGGAATAAATGGAATTTGGATTGCGTCAGGGGTAGTAAGCCGATAAAATCCCCCGTTCCCAATTGATAATCCGCCCGGTTTTTGGTTCCTTTGTGACACACCAACTTTGCTGATAGCGTCAACATCTGGGATAAAGCTATATTTCGCCTCATGACTTTCGACTTGGAAAATGCCTTCGGTAGTTTGGGAAGGACTCAAAGTACCAATATCTGCGTTCTCAATAGCATCTGTTAATCCTGAAATCATTGGCGTTCCAGCCCCACCTAAACCAAATCCCTCATTTAAATCAACCATATCCGGCGGTAATTCGACGGCTGTTGGTAAATCCTCTGGAGTTGGTAAGGCGCGTAGAGTCAATTTAGCATCAATCGGAGCCGTTAATTCCCCAGTTTCTGAATCAAGTTGCCAGTCAGAAGGTACGAACGATTCTACATTTGCCGGCGTAATCTTGTCACCATCAAAATTAGTCAACAGTTTCGAGATATCTTGGCTCGGCATTTGTTGAAATCGTTTAGTGTTGAGTGCGTTTAGATGGGTAGGAACAAATTGACCAATAACTTCTGGGGAAAATCCAGCCATGTTGGCTGAAGTTAAGCCAGTTAATGAATTTACTAATAGAGAATTAAACTGGGCACTGGTCATACCAGATAAGCTAATTTTAGTAAATTCAGCCAGTTGGGCGGCTATTATGTTATTTATTACTGCGGCTGGAATGGCGGCAACGTGTTCAACTTTAAAGGTACTAAATGCTTTAGTTTCCACGCCAATGACATCTCCACTATCCCAAAGTTGAATTTGACTAGGATTAATACAAAAGTCTTGGGGCGTAGGATTGTCAAAGTTAGTAGGCGTTATTACCCCAGCACCTAAGGTTACAGTGTTTGGATCATATTTTACGGTTGGAGTAAGGCATACATTAGAAAGGGTGGTATCCGGCTTAATTTCGGCTTCGCCAATCTTGGCTTGCCCATTTTTACTACCATCAATTTTACCCGCTAAATCACAACCTATGATACTGGTGCCGTCGGTAAGTTGTACACTTTGGGTAACACCATCAATAGCACATTTGATATAACCTCCCACTTTACCATCAATAATGGTGCTATCATCAGCCAAATATACATTGTAAATAGTACCAACTTGACTGTTATTGGTGACTGTGCCAGCTAACGTGCCACCACTGAGTTCATCCCCAACAAAGTTCACATCGGCGATAACTCCTTCATTAGTAATGCTACCGGTTAAAGTACCTCCATTGAGAGTAGCCCCTTGACCAATCGTTGAATCAGATATTACTCCATGATTTTCCACATCGTTCTCAAAAGTACTATCAGCAACGGTGACATCTTCCTCCACTACTACCGGATCGATAAACTCTTGCTCATTAATCTCGCATGACTGACTGGTGCTGTCATCTTGACTGGCACAGCTGATGTTAATAATATCCGATGAGGAGTCAGTTGGAGAAGCACTGGTGTCAATTGCAATCCCACCATCATCAACAATGATTCCATCAACACCAGTATCGTCTCCCAACTCACCATCGGTTAGAGTCAAATTCGCCTGCACAACCTTTTCACCGTCAATGGTATCCACCAGCTCGAAGGTGACATTCTCAAACGTGTACCAACCAACACTGGTGGGATCGCCCGGTATGGTTGGCCCATATTTTTGATAGACAAAATTATCCTGCAACTCATGGAGATTTTCATAAATAGTCGAAACTACGACCGACTTACCGGTTAAAATTTCCACTTCAAAGCTAACTAGTCCATCCGGAAATTCATACTCATCGGCCGGAGCTGCGGGTTGTGATTCTACAGTTTTACGAGCAGTGTTAGTAATGGAACCGCCGGCACTTTTCAAGCTGAGATTGGAGAGTAATTTCACATCATTCACACTCACCGTAAATTTTTGTTCCAGATTCTCGCTGCCATTATTAACCTGCAAGATGACTTCGTGAAAACCAATTTCCGTCTCGGTGGGTGTACCAGTCAAGCTGGCTGTACCATCATCATTGTCAGTTAAAGTCAACCAAGCTGGTTTAAGCGGAGCGGTTAGGGCCAATTGAGCCTCGCTATTCGCATCAGTGGCTGTTATGTCATAACGATAAAGGGTATTTTTATCCACTGAAGTGAGTGGGGAACTTGTGAATCCGGATACTTCATCTTTCACCACTTTATCATCCACTGTAATCACAGAATCATCATCATCCATCGTAATCACAAATTTTTGGTCAGCACTCGCCGTGCCATCACTAACTTGCAAAGTTACATCATACGTTCTGACTTTAGTTGGCGTACCACTTAACGTAGCTGTACCATTGCCGGTAGCCGTTAAACTTAGCCAAGCTGGGGCAACGGCGGCAAACGTTAGGCTATCACTCATATCAGGATCATCAGTGGTAATAGCATAACTGTAGAGTGCATCTTGGTGAGCGGCAGTCACAGCCGTGCTAGTAAACGTCGGAGCATTATTCGCCGTCTTATTCACTGTGATTGTGAAGTTTTGTTTAACACTTACTGTGCCATCAGTCACAAACAAAGTTACTTCATGCGTTCCTACTTCACGGTTGGTTGGGGTGCCATTTAGAGTACCTCTACCATTGCCACTATCAGTTAGGCTCAGCCACGTCGGTTTGGTTGGGGCACTGATGACCAAACTATCACTATTGTCTAAATTATGTTTAGTTATGATATTGTAAGTGTAGAAGACATCTTGATTAACGGTAGTCATAGCTGTACTGATAAACTCTAAGACAGCATCGGTTTGATTCACCGTGATCGTAAAACTTTGGTCAACATCTATCGTACCATCATTCACCCGTAAGGTTACTTGATGCTCTCCGGCTTCCGCGTTAGTTGGTGTGCCACTTAAAGCACCGGTGCCGTCGCCATTATCAGTCAGGCTTAGCCACGTCGGTTTGATTGGGGCACTGATGACCAAATTATCAGTCGTATCTATATCTTCAGTTATGATATAGTAAGCGTAGAGGACATCTTGATTAACGGCAGTCATAGCTGTACCGATAAACGTTGGGAGGTGATTCACCGTCTTATTAACTTTGAGCGTGAAGATTTGGTCAACATTTACCATGCCATCACTCACCCGTAAAATCACATCATGCGTTCCCACTTCACGGTTAGTTGGAGTGCCAGTTAGAGTACCTCTGCCATTGCCACTATCAGTCAGGCTGAGCCATGTCGGTTTGGTTGGGGCACTGATGAGCAAACTATCATCTGTGTCTATATCTTTCGTTATGATATTGTAAGTGTAGTTGACATCTTTATTAACGGCGGTCATAGGTGTACTGAGAAATGTTGGGGGGTTATTCACGGTCTGATTCACTGTGAGCGTGAAACCCTGCTCAACATCTATCGTACCATCATTCACCCGTAAAGTTACTTTATGCGTTCCTACTTCACGGTTAGTTGGTGTGCCACTTAGAGCACCCGTGCCGTTGCCATTATCAGTCAGGTTAAGCCACGTTGGTTTGGTTGGCGCACTGATGACCAAACTATCACTCGTGTCTATATCTTTAGTTATGATATTATAAGCATAGAAGTCATCTGGATTAATGGAAGTCATGGCTGTACTGGTAAACGTTGGGGGGTGATTCACTGTCTTCTTAACCGTGAGCATGAAACCTTGGTCAACATTTACCGTGCCATCATTCACCCGTAAAATCACAGCATGGGTTCCCACTTCATTGTTAGTTGGGGTGCCAGTTAGAGTACCTCTGCCATTGCCACTATCAGTCAGGCTGAGCCATGTTGGTTTGGTTGGGGCACTGATGAGCAAACTATCATCCGTGTCTATATCTGTAGTTACGATATTGTAGGTATAGAGGACATTTTGATTAACGGCAGTCATAGCTATACTGGTAAAGGTTGGGGGGTTATTCGCAGTACTGTCATTTACGGTGATAGTGAAGCTTTGGTCAACCGTTACCGTGCCATCAGTCACTTGTAAAGTTACGCTATACGTTCCAGTTGCGGTTGGTGTGCCATTTAAAGTGGCTGTGCCATTGCCATTATCTGTCAGGTTGAGCCACGTTGGTTTGGTGGGAGCGTTGATAACTAAATTATCACCATCTGGGTCATTAGTCGTGATATTGTAGGCGTAGGGGCTATTTTGATTAACGGCAGTTACAGCTATGCTGGTAAAGGTTGGGGGGTTATTTATTGTTGTGTTTACCGTAATCGTGAAGCTTTGGTCAACATTTGCCGTGCCATCAATTACACGTAAAGTTACATTGTAGGTTCCCGCTTCAATTGGGGTGCCAGTTAAAGTACCGGTGCCGTCGCCATTATCAGTTAAACTTAGCCATGTTGGTTTGGTTGGGGCGGTAATTGTTAGGCTGTCACCATCAACATCAGTGGTGGTAATACTATAATTGTATGGCGCATCTTTGTTAATGGAAGTTATAGCTGTGCTGGTAAACGTTGGGGGGTTATTTGTTGTGTTTACCGTAATCGTGAAGCTTTGGTCGGCATTTGTCGTGCCATCAGTTACCCGTAAAGTTACATTGTAGGTTCCCGCTGCAGTTGGGGTGCCACTTAAAGTAGCTGTGCCGTCGCCATTATCAGTTAAACTTAACCATGTTGGTTTAATTGGGGTGGTAATCGTTAGGCTGTCACCCACATCAACATCAGTGGTGGTAATACTATAATTGTATGGCACATCTTTGTTAATGGAAGTCAAAGCTGTGCTGGTAAATATCGGAGCATTCAGCACATTATATCGTACTTTGTAAGCCGGATTGCTGATATTTTTAAAATGAATCCAACCGACATTTTCTGACCAAGCATAACCGTCAAAATCACCGGTTGTTGTATTAATGGTGACTTGGCTATCGTCAGGATTGAAGTTAATCCAACCGACATTACTACTCCAAGCATAGCCGGATAGATTGCCAGAACCATCATTGTTGATACCATAGTCAGTCGAAGTGTTGGTATAAGTATGTGTGTTACCGTCGGTATAGGTGCCGAGCCGAATCCAACCGACATTTTCGGCCCACGCATAGCCTTCTAAGTGGTCGTCATAGACAGTCACGCCACCATTGGTGTCATTATGATTAACCCAGCCGCTATTGGTACTCCAAGCGTATTTGTCAATTGAGTCAATATTGCTGGCAGCAAAGGCCCACTGCGATATGAGGCCGGACAGTATGATGCTGCCAAATTGTCTCAAGCGTTTCATTTGGTTATATTTCATATCTGTTATAAAAAGTTGATAGTGCCATAAATGTCGTGATGAAGCTAGAAACCCACATTTTTATATGGAATGGTGGGTTTCCGCTTCGCTCCTACCCACCCTACACTCGCTAATTTTAATATTACAATGAGTGTTAAACAACTAGGCTCTATCGGCTTTATGAGCAAGAGTAATTTTGACTTGAAGAGGTTTAGCTCTTGTCAGTTTTTGGGAATCCGAAAAAGAACAAAATAGAGTTGGGGGACATCCTCCGTAAAAGCATCCAAAGAAGCAAAGTATTTATTGTTCGCTTCGCACGGGCCAAACATAGTTAGCGTAAGTTTTACTACCATAGAATACATCGCCATAGTCGAAGTCTATGCCCCATGCATCTAACGTGATGCCGGCGCGGGTAGTAGACGACCAGTAGTCGTCCGCCTGTACGCCTGAAAACGCACTTCCTTCCGACCACTTTGCCGTTCCTGCTGCATTAGACAATGCTGGATTATCATATTCGCTGTTAATTAAACTAGTGAGTTCTGTTCGATTTGGCAAACGCCAATCTCCAGCAGTTGAGCCATCTGATAGGTCACAAGAAGGACTGGCTAAACCATTGGCTTCTGATAAGGCCATCGTCCAATTCTTTTGAGCAAAACAATTGGCATTTTTCAACCAAATTAATCCAGTCAAATTGTCGGTAACTGTGCCATTGCTGTTATCTGTAAAACGGGGATTGGGCCAAGTAACCCCCGCAAGTTTATCACCATCATGCCCGGTTAAAGCACAAGGATTAGGTAATCCCCCAACATCATAACAGATCGTTTGCCCAGTTTTTGCTACCGCTGCCGGACTTGCTGTTCCCGTAATTTCAACTCCATTCACCCAAGCCTTTTTACCAGATGCTATATCAGCAGCTGTAGCATTACCAGAACTAGTATCTTGGACATTGCCACCAATACCAGTGTATGTCCCAATAACACCAAAAATATTCACACCACTTTTAACGTTACCAGTAGCTAAATCCGTATCCACAGTAGACAAATTAAACGCACTGTAATTGCCGGCCGGTTGAGCAACGGTAGTATCGGTTGGGGTTTGACTGGCCAATGTACCCGTTTGCAGTCCCCAAGTCCCATCAGTACGCAGCCCCCAAAAAGTTTTACCGAACAAAACTTCGTTTATCAAAGCACCACTGGTGTTATCTGCCACCGGAGCCTTACTCATAATATCATTGAGCGTACAACCGGTTGGTGCCGGGTCAATAGTCGGCTCCCGAAAAGGGATTTGAACCCCTGCCGTCCCACTATCTAAACGATTACAAATATCCCCAATGGTATAACTGTTAGTACTACCTGGGGCCGCGCTTGAATTAAGACTGCCAGCCAACAATGGCAATGGTACACTCAATAAAACCGGCACTAGACTCAATTGAACGTAACGTGTCATTTTTTTTACTCCTTTGTGTTGAAAAATGGTGCTAAGGTAAGCACCTGAGATATCCGGGTTATACGACGCAGAGCGTCGAGGCAGGCATTCCCAACCGGAGGTTGGGAACGAGAAGAACCGGAGGTTGGGAACGAGAAGAACTCCTTACACATCACTACTGGTGTACTTTGATAATATATGGGGGAAGTTAATTTTTAGTCGATTATGATACATGGTAATTGTCCTGCTTCTACATGTCTACCACTAATTTTAACCCCATCTACCCAAGCCGTTTTACCACATTTTATATCCCCAGCAGTGGCATTGCCAGAACTAGTATCAACAACATTACTATTACCATTGATTCCAAAAATAGTCACACCACTTTTGACGTTACCAGTAGCTAAATCTGTATCCACAGTGGACAAATTGAACGCATTGTAATTGCCGGCTGATTGATTAACGGTAGTATTGGTTGGGATTCTAGTGGCTAAAGTCCCCGTAACCTCACTGCCATCCACCCAAGCCTTCTTACCACTAAGAATTTCTCCAGCCATAGCATCGCCGGAACTAGTATCAACAACATTACTATCCCCAGCGATTCCAAAAATCGTCACACCACTTTTGACGTTACCAGCAGCTAAATCCGTATCCACAGTGGACAAATTGAACGCATTGTAATTGCCGGCTGGTTGATTAACCGTAGTATTGGTTGGGATTCGAGTGGCTAAAGTCCCCGTAACCTCACTACCATCCACCCAAGCCTTCTTACCACTAAGAATTTCTCCAGCCATAGCATCGCCGGAACTAGTATCAACAACATTACTATCCCCAGCGATTCCAAAAATCGTCACACCATTTTTGACGTTACCAGTGGCTAAGTCGGTATCCACAGTGGACAAATTAAACGCACTGTAATTGCCGGCTGGTTGAGCAACGGTAGTATTGGTTGGGGTTTGACTGGCCAATGTACCCGTTTGCAGTCCCCAAGTCCCATCAGTACGCAGTCCCCAAAAGGTTTTACCGAACAAAACTTCGTTTAGCAAAGCACCACTGATATTGTCTGCCACTGGAGCCTTACTCATAATATCATTGAGCGTACAACCGGTTGGTGCCGGGTCAACAGTCGGCTCCCGAAAAGGAATTTGAACCCCAGCTGTCCCACTATCTAAACGATTACAAATATCCCCAATGGTATAACTGTTAGTACTACCCGGGGCCGCGCTTGAATTAAGATCACCAGCCAATAATGGCAATGGTACACTCAATAAAACCGACACTAGACTCAATTGAACGTAACGTGTCATTTTTTTAACTCCTTTGTGTTGAAAAATGGTGTTAAGGTAAGCACCCTACCTGAGATATCCGGGTTGTACGACGCAGAGCGTCGAGGCAGGCATTCCCAACCTCCGGTTCACTGCCATTAAGTTAAGGAATATTTATTGGAGTCCAAACCGTAAGACTTTGGATTATTTAGCTTAAATATCAAATACTTCCAAATCTAAAGGTTTGGACTCCAAAGCTTAACTTAATGGCATTGAACCGGAGGTTGGGAACGAGAAGATATACAATCCTTGTAGTTATTGTTTGGGTAACGAGAAAAAGTGAATGACGAATAATCCGGCTTTGAAATCCTTTATTATATACAATCCTTGTAGTTATTGTTTTTTTTGTTAACTTCTTTTTCTGATTATAACGGATTTTGGGGTTGCAAGAATTACGGTGGTTTTTATTCGCCAATAAGGGTTGACACATAGGTCAACCCCTACACAATCTGGGGCTTGTAGGGGCGAACCTATGTGTTCGCCCCAAAATCAGTTACAACTAGTTCTTTTTAAATTGAAGTGAATGATTTTTATTGTTTTTTAGGAGTTTATAGTTGTTCTTCGCTAAAGCTTTTATCTCCTTTGGTAGTCTTTTATAGTGAGACCAAAAAGATTTAGGAGCGTAATATTTCATAGGAGCACATATTTATCATTTTTAAAATCCGACAGTGCTTCTTCTGCCATTTTGTCAAGAAGACCAGCCTCTGCATCTTTATACATCTCAATATCCCATGAGTCTGCGGTGAAATGTTGTTCCATATTTTTTTGGGATAAAGTAATGTTGCTCTTCAATTTACCAACTTTGTGAATTAATTTTTTGACTTTTTTCTTAAACAGAATAATTACCATCTTCTTTCTTTAGTTCATTTTGGAAACGGGTAAGAGAATTACTTTTGAATAGGTTTCCTTTAATTTATACTCAACACGGTAACAAACTAAACTTTTTTCTGGGTAGGTCGGGTTAGCTTATTGAGCGCAGCGAGATAACGTAACCCGACATAAAATCATGAAAAAAGTTTAAGTTATGACCGTGTGCAGTATAAGTTCATGTTCAACATTAAAAGATATAGTGCATAAAAATATTGATTGATAAATGTTGACATGTTAATATCATAGTGTATATTAAAGACAGAAATAGAGTGTCTCCATGTTATATTATCACCAATTGATTAATAAATTTGAGGTTGACAATCTCTATTTCCATGATAGCATGGGACATATCCGAGGTTTTAAAGAAAAACCTCGAAATCAGCTCAATAGTGGTTAGCCTTCCACATTAAAAAAATGGATTTGAGCAGAAGTAACCCCAAGCTTTCATTAGGCGAGGGGATAAAGGGCTGATACTCCCTAATTCACTTATGTTAAAATGTTAATTCATTTATCAACATGTTAATATTTGTCAATAAAATTGTTATCTACCATGTAAATTAATAGATTGATTTACCATATTTGAAGTAATGGTTATCATCGCATCAACCGGTTCTATCATTGCATTGATTGCCCTAATTTTGGTTGGAGCGGTATTATTAATGATAATTGACTGCACGAACGCTGGCAAGCTAACCATTTGTTCAATCAGATTAATATTTGGTATGGCTGCCGCATTTGTTGCTAACATAATGTTTTCTCCTTTGTCGTTTTAATTATTTAGGTAGTGAAATAAACCTAGAGTGTGAAATTTGAAGCAATTTTGCGGTTTATTTTTCACCCGATTTTTAGGCTAAGGCTAGAAATCCGATTTTTTCAAAAAATTTCTTTAATACGGCAAAACTTTGCTATAGACGAAAAGAATAAATAACTTCACAAAAAAACCTCCGAGGTTTCCAAAACCTCGGAGGTTTGGCTAAAAATTAAAAAACCTCCGAGGTTTCCAAAACCTCGGAGGTTTGGCTCCAAATATTTTTCTGAAAATCTATAGATTTAACACCCCAATATAAACCTGACCGGTTTAAAAAACCGGTCAGATTTGACACTCTCACAACTATCCCTTCAAACCACCAATATCATCCACACTAATAGTATTCTTACTCCGGAAGAGTACCAATAGAATAGCCAAGCCAATGGCTGATTCCGCTGCTGCTACTGTGAGGATGAAAAAGACAAAAATTTGGCCGGCAATGTCAGCGTTGAAGTAGGAAAAGGCGATGAAATTCATATTGACTGAGAGCAGCATCAGTTCAATACACATGAGCAGGATGAGAAGATTCTTGCGGTTGAGAAAAATGCCGGTGATACTTAGGCAAAATAACACCGCTCCTAAAA
>Ga0233404_10000329_pt1 | contig 12853 bp, 6 predicted proteins | sample Na_oxic_2_MG_FD_179861 | JGI IMG/M metagenome (GOLD analysis project Ga0233404, IMG submission 179861) | Seawater microbial communities from Saanich Inlet, British Columbia, Canada - Na_oxic_2_MG | ecosystem: Environmental > Aquatic > Marine > Inlet | place: Canada: British Columbia | collected...
TGCAATCTATTGCTATCGAAAAAAGTGAACAACTATCGGCAAACATCATTCATTATGTCGCTCGTACCCAAGAAAACGTGGTTTTGCACGATGCCACTCAAGATGGCAATTTTACCCGTGATGCCTACATTGTTAAACACCACCCCCAATCGGTGTTATGTGCGCCGCTTGTTAATCAAGGGCAGTTGACAGGTATCTTGTATTTAGAAAATAATTTGACGACGGGAGCATTTACGCCAGAAAGGTTGGAAGTGTTAAACCTGTTATCCTCGCAAATCGCAATTTCTATTGAAAACTCTTTGTTATACAATAACTTAGAGCAAAAAGTCGCAGAGCGCACCCAAGAACTATCTGATGCCCTTGAGCATCTCAAAACGACTCAGAGCCAATTGGTAGAAGCCGAAAAAATGGCTTCATTAGGTGGATTAGTCGCTGGGGTTGCCCACGAAATTAACACACCAATTGGTATTGGTGTCACAGCGGCTTCTACCTTAGCTGATCGAACCACTGAGACAGCAACCGCTTATGATAATAAGCAGTTAAAAGGTTCTGCTCTCAAAGCCTATTTTAACATAGCTAAAGGTAGTAGCAATCTGGTTTTAAACAACTTAAATCGGGCAGCGGAATTGATACAAAGTTTTAAACAGGTGGCAGTTGATCAAAGCAATTTGGATAAACGTTCCTTTGCCGTGAAGAAATATATCCAGGATACCTTGATTAGCTTAAAACCGCATTTGAAAAAAACGTTGCATCAAATCACGATTCACGGAGATGAGCAGATTGAAATAAATAGTTATCCCGGCGCATTTTCACAAATCATGACTAATCTCGTGATGAACTCGGTGCGCCATGCTTATTCAAAAGGAGAAGCGGGAAACTTGCGTTTTGAAGTCAAATGGGATTCAGAACATTTAATGGTAGAATATAGCGACGATGGTTGTGGTATTCTCCCTGAAAATTTGGATAAAATATTTGAGCCGTTTTTTACAACGGCTCGCAACCAAGGTGGCACCGGTTTAGGGCTACATATAGTTTTTAATTTGGTGACACAGAAATTGCAAGGAACGATTACTGTTCAAAGTAAAATTGGGGTTGGTACGACATTTATTTTGAGTTTGCCATTATAAGGGACATCGCAGTAAATAACTTACGCAGACCTGACAGGTTTTGAAAACCTGTCAGGTCTTATTGTGTGTATATTATTTTCTGCCTTGTCCCTAACCATTTTAGAAATCCCATTTTTTAGAAAAATGCTATTTCTTTTATGCCAAAAAATAGTATTTTGGAAACTCATCTTTTAAATTATTATGCTTTCAAAACAATCGCTTACCCGATCTACCATTCTTAAAATGGGGATATGGATAACCCTGGTCATTATTACTATGACTATTGTCAATTATTGGCGTGTCATGTCCAATTTAGAATTACAAGTTATCGAACAATTGGATAAATACATCACTGAGCAGGGACATCGGGAGAGTACTTTATTCTTACTAGCAGAAGACAACCATGCTGAATTCAAAAAAGAATTGTTGTGGCAATTTGAAAAATTGGGAGAACAAGATCCACAAGCCGAATTTGATCGCTTGTTTGTTAGAATGCCAGGCGGTGCAATCCGAAATCGACCAGAACTTTTTGATGGTACACGACAAGCCGGTGTTTACATTGATGAAACGTTAACCATTAATGCGGAGATTCGTAGGCGTGTAGTCACTTTTTACGAACTGGTAACATCGTATGGTAAGGCGTGGCATAACCGTTTCCAAAATACCACTATTATTATTCCTGAAAATATTTTAGTAGTTTATTGGCCAGAGTTTCCTACATGGACACAGGATGTAACTACTGATTTTAAGCTATTTGAAGAATGGAAACAGATTGCCGATAAAAAACATAACCCCACGCAAGAAGCACTTTGGACCAGTGTTTATTATGATACTATTGCCAAAGATTGGATGGTATCTTATGTGACACCAGTTGATGTTGATGTCAATGGTCAGCACCTTATCACCATTGGACATGATATTTTGTTGAATGAATTATTTGAACGCACTGTCGGGGTTCATCTTGAAGGAGCTTATAATATTATTTTCCGTAAAGATGGGCACCTCATCCTTCATCCGGATAAAATTGATGAAATTCGGGAGAAGGGCGGTAAAGTAGATATTTCTAACATGGACGATCCACATTTAATCCATATTTTTCAACAAGTTACAAATATTAATCCAGGACAAGTGGTGATTAATGATACTGAATATGATGAATATCTTGCTGTTACTAAGATTGATGGTCCAGATTGGTATTTTGTCACTGTCTATCCCAAATCACAGCTTGCCGATTTCGCATTTAACACCGCCCGTTTTATTTTAATTGTAGGCATTATCTCATTATTTGTTGAAATGACTATATTATTGTTAATTTTACGATGGCAAGTAACCCTGCCTTTGCAAAAATTTTTAGGTGCAACTAAGCAAATTGCCGCCGGAGATTTTAATATTAAAACAACGCAGCACTTACCGTTGAACCGTCGTGATGAAATTGGTGAACTCGCTCATTCATTTAATAGTATGGCAGGGCAATTACAAACTTCATTTGATACCTTAGATGCTAAAGTAATTGAAAGAACTACCCAATTAGATGATAAAATCGCAGAATTAACTCAAACTCGCAAAGAATTAGTCGAGTCTGAAAAAATGGCTTCATTAGGTGGATTAGTTGCTGGGATTGCTCACGAAATTAACACACCAATTGGTATTTGTGTCACAGCGGCTTCTACCTTAGCTGATCGAACTACTGATGCGGCAACGGCTTATGACAATAGGCAACTAAAGGGTTCCGCCCTTAAAGCCTATTTTAACATAGCTCAAAGTAGTAGCAGCTTGGTTTTAAACAACTTAAACCGGGCAGATGAGTTGATACAAAGTTTTAAACAAGTGGCGGTTGATCAAAGCAATTTGGATAAACGCTCTTTTGCGGTGAAAAAATATATCCAGGATACTTTGATTAGCTTAAAACCGCATCTGAAAAAAACGTTGCATCAAATCACGGTTCACGGAGATGAGCAGATTGAAATAAATAGTTATCCCGGCGCGTTTTCACAAATCCTGACTAATCTCGTGATGAACTCGGTGCGCCATGCTTATTCAAAAGGGGAAGCTGGAAAACTATGTTTTGAACTTAAATTGGATTCTGAACATTTAATGGTAGAATATAGTGATAATGGTTGTGGTATTCCCCAGGAAAATCTGAAAAAAATCTTTGAGCCATTTTTTACAACGGCTCGCACCCGGGGTGGTAGTGGTTTAGGGCTACATATCGTTTTTAATTTGGTGACGCAGAAATTAAATGGTACAATTAATGTTCAAAGTGAAGTTGGGGTAGGTACTATGTTTATCCTGAATTTGCCAATATAATTATTTTAGAAATAGCATTTTTTAGTATCCTATCAAATTTGGTTGGTAAATAAAGATGTAGGGTGGGTAGAAACTTCGTTATATTTATCCAGATAAATTTTGGCTTATGACAAATACTATTTCTTGAAGAAATAGTATTTGTTGCAGGATAAAACTTTTCTGGATAACTATACAACCCACCATTTTTCAACTACACATCGATCCTACCACAAAATAGGATACTTTTTTTTATAAATAGTATTTATGCTTTTTTTTTATAAATAGCATTTTTTGAAAAAATGGCAGTGATCAACAAGATATTGAACATTATAAAAAAATCCGATGGGGCATGAGAAATCCGATTTTTGGAAAAAATCGGATTTCTAATGTTCAACATCGTCTTGACTACTACAATTTTTTGAAAAAATGCTATTTCTTTTCATTCAAATCAACAATAAGGGGTAAAAATGTCAAATCCACCTAAAAAAGATGATTTGAATTTGATGTCGGAGGATGATTTTCCGACTTCAGCCACTGAAGAGCAAGATGATTTGCTATTATTAGCTGAAGATGAGGATTCCGTCGTGCCATCTAAAAAATTGGCTGAAAATAATAACAGACAAATACCAATTATTAATCCAAGTGCACCCACTTGGAAAATAATGATTGTGGATGACGAACAGGAAATTCACGATGTCACACAAATCGCACTAGACGGATTTGTTTTTCAAGGTAAACCGATTAACTTTATTTCAGCCTATTCCGGTGAGCAAGCGAAAACGTTATTAAAAGAACATCCAGATACCGCCGTTATTTTTTTGGATGTGGTGATGGAAGAAAATGATACCGGTTTGCAGGTGGTGAAATATATTCGTGACACTTTGCAAAATCATTTCGTGCGAATCATTCTCCGTACAGGGCAACCGGGCGAGGCACCGGAAGAAAAAACTATCGTCAATTATGACATCAATGACTACAAGCATAAGGCTGAATTGACGCGGCGCAAATTGTTTGTCACTACGATTGCGGGGTTAAGAGCCTATTATGACTTAATGCTCATAGAAATAAATAAAACGGCGCTTAAACAAACTTTAGAAGCAATACCTGTGGGAATATGTGCATTAGAAGCGCATACTATAAAACAGACTTATATCAATCAAAAAGCGTATGAAATGTTTGGTAGTCAACTTGATCAAAATATTGCTGCTGAAAATCTGGCAGAGGTTTATCAACTCTATCTTGCCGGTACTTCTCAAACGTATCCTTATGAAAAGTTACCTATGGTTTGCGCCTTGCACGGAAAAATAACCCACGTTGATGATATTGAAATTCATAAAGAAGATCGAAATATTCCCATTGAAAGTTGGGGTACGCCCATTTATGATAACGACGGTAAGGTGATTTATAGCCTGGCGACTTTTCAAGATATTACTGAACGCCAACAAGCAGATGCTGATAAAATTCGACTGATTCAAGAGCGTGAAGCCAAAAATGTGGCACTTCGTTATAATAAAGAAATCGAAGCCAAAAATATTGATTTGGTTAAATTGAACCAAGATAAAAATGAATTTCTTGGCATTGCAGCCCATGATTTGAAAAATCCGCTTTCGGCAATTAAAGGCTATTCTGAAGAAATTGAAGAATATTGTCATGAAATGTCAAAAGAAGAAATTGTGGAATTGTCAAGTTTAATTAGAAAAGCTTCTGCAAAAATGTCTACTTTGATTACAGATTTATTAGATGTCAATCAAATTGAATCCGGTAAAATTAAATTAGATTTTGCCAATGTCGATATTTTGCCAATTATCGAAAATATAGCTCAAGATTACGCGAAAAGAGCTAAAGAGAAAGATATTAATCTACATTTCTCGCATGAGGAAAATGATTTTCAGGCTTATGTAGATGCCAGTGCCGTTGGACAAATTTTGGATAATCTCATTTCCAATGCCGTTAAATACTCACCCTTAGGCAAAAATATTTATATCAATTTAAGTGCCAATGAAGCTAAAATTCGTTGTGAAGTTAAAAACGAAGGGCAAGGTTTAAGTGAAGCTGATCGGGAAAAATTATTTGGAAAATTTAACCGTTTAAGCACAAAGCCAACTGGCGGTGAACATTCTACCGGTTTAGGTTTATTCATTGTCAAAAAATTAGTAGAAGCCATGAATGCCGAAATTTGGTGTAAAAGCGAATTAGGCAAAGGGGCAACTTTTATTGTAGAATTTGTGTAGAGAAATATTATGAACACCAAGAAATCGTATCTTCTCTAAATTCGGTGGAAAAAACCTGACAGGTTTCCAAAACCTGTCAGGTTTACCCACATTTTTTGATAAGTCATGTCTTCTCTAAATTCGGTGGAAAAAACCTGACAGGTTTCCAAAACCTGTCAGGTTTACCCACATTTTTTGATAAGTCATGTAGGGTGGGCAACGTGTTTTGGTTGCCCACCAATATGATATTGATGGTTAATGGAATGGTGGGCAAAAACACATTTGCCCACCCAACCTAGCTATTTCTTTTTAACACCCTACTATTTGGAGTAAAAAATATGTCGACTAAACCCAGTAATCTTACGTTGGCATTTGCCATTTCAGCCGTTCTGTCTAGTCAGACGATACCGGCGATAGCCAACAACCAGGTGGGTAATTCAACCCTATTCAATAACGCTCCGTTATTGTTAGCATCTAATCAAACTGCCATGGATGCCATGAATGCTTTTTGGGAAGGGCAATATACCTACTGCGATGCGAAACTCCTAGCCGCTTATTGGGGGCAATCCGTTTATGAGGCAAAGGCTCGTGCGGGTGAAAAACTTTTAAGGGATGAGCGTAGTGTGGTGGAAGATTTTCTATCAAGTGCTCGTAATCAGGCACCAGAAAACGGAACAACCTGTTCCTTTAATGAAGACGGGTACACTTATGACGATGCTGCATTGTTAGCTCAGTACTGGGGAAAGGCTACACCCTGGGATGCAAAACTCAAAATTGATAGCCTCCTGATGAGCGGAAATAATGCTGATATCCAAAATGCATTACAAAGTGCTAAACAACAACAAGCCGCCCTGCAACCGGCGAGTACAGAACAACCGGCGAATACAGAACAGCAGCAATGGGAAAAGTATTCAGCCAGTGAATACACTTTTGAAGATGCAGAGCGTTTAGCGAGCTACTGGGGCAAATCAACGCCTTGGGAGGCAAAGCTAAAAATCGGCAGTCTCCTGATAAGCGGAAATAATGCTGATATCCAAAATGCATTACAAAGTGCTAAACAACCACAAGCCGCACCGCAACCGGCGAATACAGAACAGCAGCAATGGGAAAAGTATTCAGCCAGTAAATACACTTTTGAAGATGCAGAGCGTTTAGCGAGTTACTGGGGCGAATCAACGCCTTGGGAGGCAAAGCTAAAAATCGGCAGTCTCCTGATAAGCGGAAATAATGCTGATATCCGAAGAGCATTAAAAAGTGCTAAACAACAAGCTGCACAGGTGAAATAATTTCACAGGGCGAACACACAGATTCGCCCTTACAAAAAAACCTTTGTTTGTAAGTATTTAGGGCGAACACTTATGTTCGCCCCTACAAAAAAACCTTTAAATTCTTATAAATTATCAGTGAAATGACCGCTATTTACTGACTTTGGGAAAATTTGTGTTAAAAAACTGGAAAATAGGGGTTGAGATTGAATTGGTTGCACCGAAAGGTAGTAGCCGGCGTGATTTGGCAGAAGCGATTGCTCAAAAATATGGTGGCATGGTTCGCCCATTTTTTCATCCCCAATCTGAACCAAGCAAAGTACCCGGTAAATCGTTATTTCAAAATCTGACTTTAGGTTTTGAAGTAGTTGATTCACAAGGGCTTATGATTGCTCAATGTGTTGACGATTTGACGCTTCAGGATGATTTCGATAAAAAGCATCCACCTCAACCGGGTTGGTATCGTATTGTGAGCGATGATGCTCGTTTATTAAGATTAGTGATGCGACATGCCAATCCAGCCGCCTCTTTGGATGAATTACTCGTACCGATTGCCCATCTGTTTGGCACCGAGCCTGAAAAAAATAGGGAAGAAATGGTACGTGTGGTTGATGATAGCGGTGCGTCCATTGCCATTGCGACTCATCTGCCTGGAGAAAGAGAACGCCCATGCGAATTAATTACACCTCCCCTCGCCGCTCATCATCTTGAATACATAGAATCTCTTTTAGCTATTGCACGCTCATTGGATTTTACCATACCCAGCGAAGGCGCAACCCATATACACTTTGATGCAACGCCTTTGCAATCAGTTCCCGTTCTAATCAATCTTATCCGTTTATTACGTTTTTTTGGAGAAGAGTTACAACAATTAGTAGGAACCAATCCCCGTTGTCGCCGACTTGGAACTTGGCACCAGGCATTATATGAACTGGTACAACAACCAGATTTTATTTATTTGCCCTGGGAAATCGCCAAAGAACGTCTAACCCAACTAGAACTCACTAAGTATTGTAGCTTTAATATCAAGAATTTCATTTACTCAACACCTACCAAAAATACTTTTGAAGTTCGTATTTTTCCCGTTTGGCTTTATGGGCAACCGATTGTAGAAGCCGCCGCATTATTTGAAGCGATTTTGCGTTGGGCAATGGATTTTAACAAAAATACACCGCTAAAAAGTGTGCCACCCAATATGAAAACTTTGTTGAATGAATTACAGATGCCACAAGAACTATATCAAATTTGGCAATTGCGTCAAAAAACAAGTCTTTTTAAGAAACACAATCGCTATACAAAAATTACATAAGGCAATTCCCAAATAATAATATACCAAGGGCTTGAGCAAGGGATTGATTACTGTAGGGGCAAGACTGACTGGTTGCCCATTTTGGGTATATTATTTTTTACGAGTTGCCTTATGTATAGCTTTTCAGAAAAATAAAAGTTCTCAGACCTGACAGGTTTCCAAAACCTGTCAGGTCTTTCCGCCAAAATATTTATCTGAAAAGCTATAGGTACACATAAGTCTTTTAACATTTTTTTCAGATAGAAATCCGATTTTTTTCAAAAATCGGATTTCTCAAGAGCTTCACATAGTTGATGGGTTTTCTACCCACCCTACATCTACTAATTGAGAATATCACAATGTTAGGATATCTTAATTTAACCATTTTTGTTCTTATTTTCTTAATTATGGCAATTCTTTTGCTATTCTTAGGAATAAAATCAGTTCCACAAGGGCAGCAATGGATTGTAGAACGTTTTGGCAAGTATATTAAAACCCTTGAACCGGGATTAAACCTCATTATTCCAGCCGTTGATATTATTCGCAGCAAACTCGGTATGATGGAAGAAATTATGACTATCCCAGCACAAAATGTTATCACCAAAGATAATGTTATGGTGCGTGTAGATGTGATAATTTTTTACCAAATCATTACTGCTTCGCAAGCAACCTATCAAGTTACTAATTTGACTAATGCTATTTTAAATCTTACTATAACTAATATTCGTAACGTTATGGGTTCAATGATTTTAGATGAAGCACTTTCTGAACGAGACACTATTAACTTGCAATTGCTTAAAGTGGTTGATGATGCTTCTTCGCATTGGGGAGTTAAAGTGCTGCGGGTTGAAATTAAAAATATTGCACTACCTCAAAATTTAGTTGATGTTATGGCTCGGCAAATGAAAGCTGAACGGGATAAACGGGCTATTATTTTAGAAGCAGAAGGATACAAACAAGTCAAAATTCTCCAAGCTGAAGGAGAAAAACAAGCAGTTATCTTAGAAGCAGAGGGATATAAACAAATGGCTTTCCGTGATGCCGAAGCTAGAGAACGGTTTGCCCAAGCTGAAGCTAAAACGACTAAAGTTATATCTGATGCGCTCAACAAAGGCAATTTACATGCGATAAACTATTTGACATTTGTGGGATTTGGGAAGGTTTTTGCTAAACTCATTGCTTCTGATAAGATTCAATTGATGATAATGCCTTTAGAAATAACTAACCTTTTGAACTAAATAGCAGCGTTGGATGGGTAGCCAAACCCACCACAAAATATCGTATTTATTGAGGTTTTGTTGATGGGTTTTCTTACCTACATTGTCAAAAAATAACTACAACGGATTAGGGAATACAACTGATTTTTATCAGGGCTTCTTGGTATTGATTAAATTTCCAGCACAAATCAATCCGTTAAATTCTAAAATCCGCTGTACTCACCTAAAAACTAAGTACAACGGATTAGGGAATCAAACGGATTTTTATCAGGGCTGATTAAACTCCCAACACAAATCAATCCGTTAAATTCTAAAATCCGCTGTACTCACATAAAAACTAAGCAAGCGTAGGCTGCTTACCTTGCCTGCGTTGGCTCACTGCCATTAAGTTAAGGAATTTTATTGGAATCCAAACCTTCAGATTTGGATGATTAGGCTTAAATATCAAACACTTCCAAATCTAAAGGTTTGGATTCCAAAGCTTAACTTAATGGCATTGGGGCGAACACACAGGTTCGCCCCTACGTCAAATATTTCATTGTAGGGGCAGACCTACGTGTCTGCCCTCCTTTGTGAAGTTATTTAGGAACATGCACAAAATAACTTCCACAATGTCGCATCAAACCTGACAGGTTTCCAAAACCTGTCAGGTTTAGTTGTCGAAGTTATTTTATGCACGTTCCTTATCTAAACATCTATACTTGTTTCTATTTAATGAGGTTAAAAATTAATGAAAGCGCAAAGCGCAAATACAATTAGTCATTCTGATTCTACCCAACATGATTTTATTCGTCAAATCGTCGCCGAAGATGTCAAAGCGAATAAGAATGATGGGCGAGTCGTGACTCGTTTTCCACCGGAGCCTAATGGCTATTTGCATATTGGTCATGCTAAGTCAATTTGCCTAAATTTTGGGATTGCGGCTGAATATGAAGGGGGAAAATGTTATCTCCGTTTTGATGATACCAACCCCAGTAAGGAGGATATTGAATATGTTGAGTCAATTAAAGCCGATGTGCGTTGGTTAGGCTATGATTGGGAAGAACGATTACGCCATTCCTCGGATTATTTTGATCTGCTCTATGAGTATGCCATCGCGTTGATTAAAATGAATAAAGCCTATGTTTGTAACTTAACGACCGCACAAATCAAAGAGTATCGCGGCACTTTGCGTGAGCCTGGTAAAAATAGCCATTTTCGTGAACGTTCTATCGCAGAAAATCTGGATTTGTTCGCACGCATGAAGGCGGGAGAATTTGCTGACGGTGAACTTGTTTTACGGGCTAAAATTGACATGGCGGCACCTAATATTCATCTTAGGGATCCGATCATTTATCGTATTAGAAAGTTACCGCATCAGATGACGGGCGATAAGTGGTGTATTTATCCCATGTATGATTTTACCCATTGCCTTTCCGATGCGATTGAGGACATTACTCATTCATTGTGTACTTTGGAGTTTGAAGATCATCGCCCCTTATATGATTGGTTTTTGGATACGTTAAACACCTCGTGCCATCCACAACAGATAGAATTTGCTCGCTTATCGCTGAATTATAGCGTCATGAGTAAGCGTAAACTACATGAATTGGTTGAAAATCATCATGTGAGCGGTTGGGATGATCCACGTCTGCCGACATTGATTGGGATGCGAAGACGAGGTTATACCCCGACAGCGATTAGAGATTTTTGTGAGCGCATTGGTGTGACAAAAAATGACACCAGTATTGAAATGGGAGTGCTAGAAAATTGCATTCGTAGTGATTTAGATCCTAAAACGTCCAGGGTGATGGCGGTGTTAAAACCCTTACGGGTGGTGATTGAGAATTATCCTGAAGGACAAGTTGAACAGTTAGAAGCGCCCTATCATCCAAATGATGCCAGTCTGGGATCTCGCCAGGTGCCGTTTTCCCGGGTTTTATATATTGAGCAAGATGATTTTCGTGAAGTCGCACCGAAAAAATTCTTTCGTTTAGCACCAGGGCGTGAGGTGAGATTGCGCTATGCTTACTTTATAACTTGTCAAGCCGTGATTAAAAATGATCAGGACGAAATTGTCGAATTGCGTTGTACTTATGATCCGGAAACGCGAGGCGGTTCAGCACCTGACGGTCGTAAAGTCAAGGGGACACTGCATTGGGTTTCTGAAGCTCATGCCATAACAGCAGAGGTTCGTCTTTATGATCGTTTATTTAATCAGCCCAATCCTGGGGCAAATGGAACTGATTTTAAAGTAGCCCTTAATCCTAAATCCGTAGAAATTTTGCCCCATAGTCAAGTCGAAGCCAGTTTAGCCAATGCAAAAGCAGGTACTCGTTATCAATTTGAAAGACAAGGTTACTTTTGTGTTGATAATGTGGATAGTTCAGAAGGTGCATTAGTTTTTAATCGTATTGTTACTCTGCGTGATTCTTGGGCAAAAATTGAAAAGGCAAACTTGGATAAAAAGAAATAAAGGTATCTTATCAAAAAATGTGGGTAAACTTGCCCAAACCTGACAGGTTTTGGAAACCTGTCAGGTTTTTTCCACCGAATTTAGAGAAGATACAAGTTAAGTTTATGCCCGTGTTGAATATACTCAGGGTTTGAGTAAAGAATTGCCCCTACAACAATCGTTTTTTTGTAGGGGTTCCTGCCTCCCATCTTAGACCGATACCGTAGCAGACTGAGAGCTAACAGTACGACGATAACGCTTATCGCCAGCCGACAATAAACCACCCAATGCCATCAAGAGTCCGCCTAACCAAATCCAGCGAATAAAGGGTTTATAATAGACGCGCACACTCCATGCCCCATTATCCAAAGGCTCACCTAAAGCGACATAAAGATCACGGGTGAAGCCCCAATCAATAGCGGCTTCAGTCATGGGCATTTGCTGGACACGATAAAGCCGCTTTTCTGGATATAAGACTTTGATTTCCTTGTCATTTTTCAATACTCTCACCACCCCGGCGTGAGCATCATAGTTAGGACCCTTTTTGGGTTTTGTGCCTTCAAAAATAAAACTATATCCCCCCGCTAATGCTAAAGGTTTGTTGGGTACCATACGCACATCTTTTTCAACACTGAAAGCGTTAGATACAATGACACCTACAATAAACACGGCGACACCAATATGGGCAACCGTCATGCCATAAAAACTCAAGGGCATTTTCCAGTTATTTCTACGACCGGAACGCAAATTTTGTAAGCTCGTTAAAAAAATCCAAGTGGCTACTGCTATCCCAGGGAAAACGGTCAATCCTGCTTTGCCTATGACTAAAACGGGCAATCCCAAACCCAACACAATACTGATCAAAAAGGTGTAGCGCAAATGGATAAACAAAGTTTTCGATTGATCACTTTTCCAACGAACCATCGGTCCAATTCCCAACAATAACATCAAAGGTGCCATAATCCAAAAGAATACGACGGAAAAATAGGGGGGTCCCACGGAAATTTTACCCATGTCTAAGGCATCTATAAAAAGTGGATATAAAGT
>Ga0233404_10000330_pt1 | contig 12843 bp, 9 predicted proteins | sample Na_oxic_2_MG_FD_179861 | JGI IMG/M metagenome (GOLD analysis project Ga0233404, IMG submission 179861) | Seawater microbial communities from Saanich Inlet, British Columbia, Canada - Na_oxic_2_MG | ecosystem: Environmental > Aquatic > Marine > Inlet | place: Canada: British Columbia | collected...
CTTAGGGCTTTTTTTATGAACTCATGCGATTTGGTTGCCCTAATTATTTCATGCACGTTCCTAATTAATATTCAACCAATATTCCACCGATTTCATCGGTGGCTATTCTTATGTAACCCCTTTGGGGTTACGACATTTTTGAAAATTCCGAACCCCAAAGGGGTAAAACATAAAATAGCCTTATGTGAAACATAAGGAATCCTTGGGAAATAAATTTTTCTTTGGTCATATACGTGGGGCATTCACCGGTGCCGTCAGTGAACGTAAAGGTTATTTTGAATTAGCCGAAGGTGGAACTTTATTTCTTGATGAAATAGGTGATATGCCAAAGCTACTGCAAGCCAAACTAATTACGCACCTTAGAAGATGGCACTTTGATGCCAGTGGGTGGCAACCGCGAAAAAAAAGTGAATGTCCGCATTCTCGCCGCTACCAATGCCAGTTTACCAACGAAGATTGCTACCAATGAATTTCGTGATGATCTATATTTCCGGTTAGCCGGTTACATTATCCGTATGCCGCCCCTGCGTGAACGCAAACCAGATATCCCATTATTAGCAAAACATATTTTAGCCGGATTCGCCGTGGAAATGGGTCACCCGCAAGCGACATTGACACCACAAGCTCTGGCAACCCTAGAAAATTATAATTTCCCCGGTAATGTCAGGGAATTAAAAAACCTCATTGAACACGCCCTGATTAGCAGCGGTGGCACCCTAATTCAACCACAACATTTTCATTTCATTGACTCAATAGCGATTGCCCAACCCACATCACCGGCTGCAATAATTTCCTCACATTCCGCCACCCAAGCAAGCGTTTCAAACGCCCAAACCGGCACACCAACCAATTCAACCAACTCAAACCAAGCCCTCAACGATGAAGAAAAGATATTGACTTATGTACGCGAACATACTCGTATCAACAATACTGAATGTCGGCAATTACTCAATCTGGATTATAACAAAGCATCTTATATTTTGAAAAAGATGAACCGGGAAGGGAAATTAGTACGTGAAGGTAAACGGCGCGGCTCCTATTATCGTCAGCCTTAAGTATTTAACATTTTTTTTTCAGCTTCAAAGAAATTTTTCCAAAAAATCGGATTTATGGCTGAGTTAACCCTATTTACCAGCCGTCAATTGGGCATTAATCTCATCACGGATGATTTGACGGTAATCAGCAAAATGTTCCATGAAGGCATATGCTTTGATAGCGTCTTCCACTTGTCTAGAATGTCGCCGGATTACTTTGAAAAAAAAGGACCAAAATTGCCAGCGCGTCTGGTTAACCACACCAAATTGCCAAAAAATGAACATCGACGTTTTGAACATCTTCCAACTAAACGAACCTCTATGTTTTTTCTTCCGTATCTGTATATCAGAAAATTCCGTATTCCCCAAATGGCGGAGGACGCGATTCAGATACTGTTTTGGTTCGTAGAGTTGCCAAAATGCTTCGACATACTCATGAGCCACTTCTTCGACTGGTCGAGTTGGAACAAAGTTCATTAAGGTGGTTTGGTTGATATCTCCGCTTTGTTCCAACAATCGTCCCTCTTTCTGTAACCGATCCCAGAGGGCGGTGTTGGGAAGAGCTTGTAGCATAGTTAAAAGGGCAGTAGGGATGGCAGCTTGTTCAACAAACTCGACAATGTGCTTGCCAATACCCGATTTTTCCCCATCAAAGCCAATCACAAAACCGGCTATTATCAATAAACCGGCTCTATTTATCGCCTTAACGGATTCTTGAAGCGGATTGCCGAGATTTTGGGACTTCTTAGTCAATGCTAAAATGCTCTCATCCGGGGTTTCAATTCCCAAAAATACACCAATGAAATTGCACTCCACCATGAGATCCATTAATTCTTGCTCTTTTGCCAAATTCACAGAAGCTTCGGTGTAAAAGAAGAATGGGTAATCTTTGTTCGCCATCCATACATTTAATTCCATCAGTAACTGCTTGACGTTGCGCTTGTTACCAATGAAATTATCATCTACCATAAACACCTGATCCCGCCAACCTAGATCGTAAAGGCATTCCAATTCGCGTATTATTTGTGCTGGTGTTTTGGTACGAGGCTTACGTCCGTAAAGCACGGTGATGTCGCAGAACTCGCAAAGAAAGGGACACCCTCTGGAAAACTGGATGGACATATCTAAGTAAGCATCCAATTCCAACAAATCGTAGCGAGGAATCGGCGTTTTGGTAATATCTGGTTTTTCAGCGGAACGGAAAATGCCACTTAGCTCACCGCGTTCAAGCGCAGCTAAAAATGGAGGAATGGTCATTTCTCCTTCATCCAAAACTAAATAATCTGCCCCGCTGTTTTGTACTTCATGGATGAAAGAGGTTGGATAAGGGCCGCCTACCGCGACTGGCTTTCCCCGCCGTTTCGTTTCTTGAATTTGGTCGAGAAAGTCTTTTTTCTGCACAACCATAGCAGAGATCATAACTAACTCAGCCCAGTTCCATTCATCTTCGGTGACATCGCGGATATTGCGATCTACCAGCTTAAATTCCCATTTCTGAGGTAAAATAGCCGCAACGGTTATTAAACTCAAAGGCGGTAATAACGCTTTTTTGCCCATGTACTTCATAGGTTTTTCAAATGAAAACATCGTTTTCGGAAATACCGGATATAAAAGTAAAATGTGCATTGAATGCCTACCTCTTATCAATTATAGATGTTCAGAAAAATAAATTCCCGGTCTAAACCTGCCAAGTCTTGAATACCTAGCAGGTTTTTGGATTATCTGAAAAACTATAGGTTATCGGACAATTTAGGATCACCATATTATGATGTGCAAATTTTATAACATGAACTCTTGCAAACCCTCCAAAAAAATTAAAAGCAAGTTTCTTGCATATTTGAAGTAAAAAACGACTAAGTAACTTCAGCGAGTGCATATCATACAAACTTTTTTCACTTCAAGCAAGTGTTCTTTCAGTGATGTCTTACCACCTATCAGTTTTATTAAGTACAACTTCTTACTGGGATAGACGAATTTTAACTTAGAGCGTGTTTTAAAACTTGACCTAACTCATTGTTTTATAAGTAATACCCGATTTTATAAGTTATTTATTTTTGGACTTTTAAAACAAGCTCTTAACAATTTTTTTAATTCTATTGGTATTAATTGGGAATAGTAACAACGACAAATTAAGCTACCAACTTTGTTATGCCATAACAACAATTCGTTTATCTTCGTAATTCGTAGGACGATACATTCAAAGCACTACAAAAAATAATTGGAAGTCAGTGATGTTAAATTTTGCACCGTTATAAGCTTGAGCCTTTGCAAATAATTTGTAATAGCAATAAATTATTTAAGTAATTTGCAATAGGTAATGAAATTGAGATCATATAAATAGGCTCTGATTGGTTTTAATGAATTAATATCCAATTAACTGCTACTTGAAATGTGAGCAAATGTGATCACTCACGGCTCAATTCACGATTCAACCAAGCTGGTTGCTTCCAGAAGTACTTCTGAAAACAGAGCCGTCTTGTCCCCGTGCGTATGAGTTCCCGGTTAGCCCCCGGTACTTAAAACTCGTTAATAAACAAGAATGCGTGTTCCTTCGCGTTCAATATTTATAGCAGCATTTAAATCACGATCAATTTCAAAACCACAATTATGACAGTGATAAGTGCGTTCAGAAAGCTTCAAATTCTCTTTTTTGTTATCGCAATTTGAACATTTTTTTGAAGATGGAAACCATTTTGAAATGGTCGAAATCCAATTTCCAAATAAAGCCGCTTTATACTCAACCTGCCGTTTAAACTCATAAAAACCCATATCACTTATTGCCTTTGCCAGTTTGTGGTTTTTCAACATTCCTTTGACATTCAAATCTTCCAGACAAATTACTCTGAAGCTTTGACAAAGGCGATGGGTTAATTTATGCAAACCATCCTGACGAATACAACTGATACGATAATGAAGTCGTGCGATCTTCATCTTTTGCCGAATATATCGCTTTGACCCTTTAGTTGACCTAGCCAAATGTCGTTGTAGTCGTACCAATCGACGGCTCAATTTTTTTAAAGGTTTGGCACCTTCCACCGTTTCACCATTAGACAAAGTCGCTAATTTTTTAACGCCCAAATCAACACCAACAATTAAAGCTTGGTTCTCGCTTTTTTTGAATGGTGTTGTTTCCATTTGAACGCAAATACTAACAAACCATTTATCTGCAATACGGGAAACCGTTGCGCTCAGAATCTTTCCAGAAAATCTGAGCGACTCAGTCAACTTAACCCAACCTAACTTAGGAATTCTTACTTGATTTCCTGAAAGTTTAAATTGGTCGTTTGAAAGGTAAAATGAGTCGTGCGTACCTTTCTTTTTAAAATGTGGGTATCCACCAATATGCCTAAAAAAACGCTTAAAAGCTGTACCTAAATCACTAAATGCTTGTTCAGCGGCACATTTGGTCACGTTAAATACCCAAGGAAAATCAACCGGTTTAACCGCGTTAAAAACCGTTCTAACAGTTCTTGCAGTTGGCTTTTTACCGGCATCATATTGTTTTTTCCATTCAATTAAACCCCAGTTGTAAGCAAAGCGAGATGTTCCACAAGCTTGCCTAAAATACTGTTCTTGTTTAACTGTCGGATTTTTTATCTGTATCTTGTGGCTTAACACTATCATTGACAGCCGGCCTTATAATCTTCTTGTATTGACGTAATTCTTATGTCTTTACTCAAAAAATCTGAAGACTTATATATAGTATACTCCATTTTAAATGTCAATACTTGTCTTAATTATTTGTCGTAAAAACGGTACCAATTCATTCAATCAATATGTGATCTTCACGCGCACATTGTATCACATAAGCTCACATTTTCATGTACTAATAATTAACTCCCCAGTTCGCAACGCGCAAATTATTAACGCGATGACTTGAGTCTTTTTCAGGTTTGGAATCTTGGGAAATGGCAGGGGCATTACCACGCACTCGTCGAATTTCGTTTTCCAATAATTCACCGGTTTCCAGAACCATACAAGTTGGCATTACTTAGATTATCTTGGGTTTGAGCCCACTCTTCTGGGTAAGTTTCGGGGGTAAAAATTTCTAAAGTATTTTGAAAACAATAAATTGCATTTTCCAAATTTTCGGCTTTTTCGCCCTGAATACGATTACGGTAAGCATTGCCCAAATTATTTTGAGTTACTGCCCAGTCATAAGAGAAGGCTTGACGGGTACGAACTTCCAACGTCGCTAAGTAATATCGAATGGCCAGTTCTAAATTGTCTGCCCTATTGCCGCGAATACGTTGACAATAAGCAAGACCCAGATTGTTTTGGAGCATGGCCCAATCAGCGGGAAAAGCTTGGCGGGTAAAAACGATAGTAGCTACTCTGTTGCCGGTAATGGCAATTTTCAGATTGATATCCCGATGTCCTCGTGGAAATTCCCGAATTAATTCGCTAAAAATGGCAATCGTATTGGCAAAGTTATAACGTTGTTCTGATTCCACTTCCCGAAAAATAATAGTTGCCCAATTTCCTAACAAGATAGCAAAGTTATCATCCAATAAATGGCTCTGGTTATCCAATAACGGGTACACGACTTGTGGATCACCTTCACTGTCAGCAGTCGCTTGAAATAGCCGTTCCCAAAAATTAAATTGGGCTTCCGTCGTTGATTTTGACGGCGGTAAGGATGACAATTCGTCCTCTTTTTCCTCAATAGGAGGCGATGATGACAATCCAAGTGCCTGAGCCAGCATACGGATAACATTGATTAAAACATGTAGCATATTAATTATTCTCTCTTTTCAATTATTTGTCTCAAGTATTTCGGTTAAAAAATTTTGAGATAGACTTTCATAAAAATGTTTGCAGTCAAACCGCAGAGCGTTTGGAAACCTAGGATGTTTTTAGTGAACTTATTTATCTGAACATTTATAGAACTTAATTATCAAAAATGCCGTCGAAACTTGATTTATTTTCCAAAGGCTACTGACGACACTCGTGCGACCGGCAATGGTCAACTACTGGATAAACTAACATTCATTATTGGGGCTGCGAAAGCCAGTTAAGCCGGTTTCGCCGGCTGATAAAGTTACAAGCCGACATTGATTGAGCGCCTAAAAACCTATTTGTGGACTCACTTGCTCTGTATTAATGATACATCATTCCCATTTAGTGGAGGAAAATTTTTGGAAAAGAGATCATCATAACATAAATGTTGGATATTATTTTATCAGTATGAAATAATAAAAAAGTTATTATTACCAATAGGATTGACAACATGAAAAAACCTTTTACAACCCTTCGATTATCTCTTATTTCGGTATTAACTGGCACTCTCATTTTGGGATTGCCCGGCTGTGATGATGACGATATCAAGATAGAAGAGGTTACGCCTTCTTACGATGCGCCCTCGGTGGCATTGCCTAAGGTAATTTCTGGCGAATATGATGCTATGTTAGTGGTTGGTCGGGCACCAGTTTCTTATTTAGCTGAGGCAGATTGTCCCACTGATACGAGCGTATCTGGCTGCGTTACGGGCGATCCAACGACTCTGCCAATCAAGCTGGTACCCATTCAAACGCCAGAATCTTTGAATAAGACAATCCTCACCGCCGACAATTATCTTTGGCAAGATGTGGATATTATCAATAGTCCTCAAATTATGGCTTTTCTCATTGTTTCTCCCAGCTTATCCTTGGACGAGGCTCGTATACCAAACTTTATTGAGGGTATATACGACCTGAAGATGAGTGGTACCACGCTTAGTCCGACGTGGAATGACACTACCTTTGAACAAACTGTGGATTCTTTTAATTCAGAACCTCTGTTATTTGATTGGGTAGTCGCCCAGTTTATTGTGGATAATATGGAATAAAGAGCTAAACCGGTCATGAAACATCACGAAAAACCTCCGAGGTTTTAGAAACCTCGGAGGTTTGGCTCCAATTATTTTTCTGAATATCTATAATTTTTTGTCTATTTTCATACTTCATTATCCGAAAGCATTTTTAAGGTGACGATGACACGAGTAGCAGATTTATCCACATTAATTTGATTATTAAATCTAAATACGCTCTCAGCCGTTCAGCGATGACTTGAACGTATGGGGATTCGTTCATGGTAATGTGGTTGCCCGGCACGTCAATCACTTCTAGCCATTCTTGCGCTAAATCAATCCAAGCGCGTTCTGGATTTTTAGCATTAATGGCATCCTTCTCTTTGGCACGAAGAAAATGATTCTACAGTTAAGAACAAACGACTAATGCTTGTTCAATGCAGATTTTCAATTGTTCAGCAAGTACTGGCACATAAGGTTTAGTCATCATAGTGAAATGATCACCAGGAACCAGATGGATATCCACAGAATCCTTAGAATATTTATTCCAACCCCAAGTGGTTTCTTGTCTCATCTGTTGGGTTAAGGATGTTACTTGCGTTTCGATATCACTGATGGTTTGAATCTTACTAGCTTTAAAAAGGCTAATGCGAGTGGGATAAATTTTTGGTGGTGGCACATAATGCGTTTGACAATTCGTTTTGAACACCTCCACAAGACCACGAAGTTGTTTTATATCAGCACCGACCGGCAACCAACCACTTTGTTGTAATTTTTCATTAAGATAGCTTAATTGGTTTTGTTGTTCAAGGGATTGAAGTGCTTCATAAGATACCTCCAATTTTATTCCTAACAACTGTTCTAGGATATGGGCAATGTCAGTTATCCAGTGGGTTTCATCCCAATCCAACCCTAAGGTTTGCTCGAAAGGTCCGGGCGCAGCGGCATCAAAAATAGCTAGTAGGGCCACTTCCTGTCCCTGTTGTTGCAACTGCTGGGACATTTCAAAAGCGACCCCGCTACCAAAGGAATGGCCACCTAACAGATAGGGGCCCTGAGGCTGTATGGTTTGTAATTCTTTAATGTAACGGGCCGCCATATCTTCAATGCGAGTATCAGGTACGGATTCACCATCCAGTCCCACCGCTTGTAAGCCATAACAAGGTTGCTCTTGACCAAGGTGACGTGCTAACTCAAAAAAATAGATGACATTGCCATCAGCCCCGGGGATACAGAAGAAAGGCCGTTTGGAACCATTTGCCTGAATGGCGACCAACGGAGCCCAAGCTTGCGAATCAGTTTGTTGGCTAAAAATACTGGCCAAACTTTCCACAGTCGGATTTTGAAACAGGGTTGCCAGAGGTAAATGTTTTCCAAATTGCTGTTGAATGTTTGCCATAAGACGCACCGCCAACAAGGAATGACCACCCAGTTCAAAGAAATTGTCCTGGACACCTATCGGGCGGACATTTAGAATCTCTTCCCACATAGATGTCAATTGCAGTTCTAGAGCATCACGGGGAGCAACATAAGTATCTGTTGATAACTGATAACCGGTTACTGATAATTGAGAAAGCGCACGGTGATCTATTTTGCCGTTAGGAGTCAGTGGCATTGTTTCCAACGATACTAGGATCTTTGGTATCATGTAGTCTGGCAGTCTTTCTTGGAGAAACAGGCGTAATTCAGTATTATCAATGGCATGTCCTTGTTTGGGTACCATATAAGCCACTAAGTGCTTGTCACCGGACTCGGGTTCAGAAATGATAACTGCATTCTCTTGCACGGCTGCATGTTGTGCCAATATCGCTTCAATTTCACCCAATTCAATCCGAAAACCACGAATCTTGACTTGGTTATCTATGCGCCCCAAGTACTCAATATTACCATCAGGTAGATAGCGGGCTAAATCGCCAGTTTTGTAGAAGCGTGAATTGAGATATTCACTAAAGGGATTTGTGATGAATTTTTCGGCAGTTAATTTTCAATGCCGCTATGCATAGCAGTTATGCTTATAAAAGGTAATTTATTTCGCAGTTCAAAATTTATCAAGTTCTGACTCCCAGCCATCGGGTTGTCGGAATTTCCAAGATGGGCATTTCAGTGTTCGCAAATAAAAACTTCTTGCTAGGGTTTTCTCTATGCAATGTTCGGTATTCATCGTAAGCATCAAAAGACTTGTCAAAAATGTCAAGCACTTCCAAATCTTCTACTACAAACTTATCATCTGCTTGGTGGAATTTTTTGGCTTCTATCACCAGCCATTTTTTTGGATATTTTTCCCTAATATCTTGCCATAACATAGCTTCTCTCCTTTTGAAGAAGGGTTAGCGAAGGGTGGGTAGAGCTCAAAGCACACACCACAAGGGACAGCATAAAGTCAATAGAAAAAACAAAATTGTTGGTCACAAAATGATTTATAACGAAATGATGGGTTTAGCTATCGCTCTACCCACCCTACGCTCGCTTCGGTGTTATGAATTGGCAAAGATGTGCCAACCCCGAAGGGGTTAAGGAATGGACACGAAATAAGTCCCCATTTTGTTTCGGGAATGGAGCGGATTTCCCGAAACAACTCAAAACCCCATTTTGTTTCGGGAATGGAGCGGAGCGGATTTCCCGAAACAACTCAGGGAAATTATTTCATGAGCATTCCTAAATGTGAATAGCCAAAGCTCCACAAAAAACCCAAAACTATTATGGTTTTATCCTTGGTTACATGTAATCCTTGTAGTTATTAATCTTTGGTAAAAAACTTGAGCGTCGCGTAATATGCTAAGAACCATGCAAAAAACATGGAAAATGCTTAAAAAAAATCGCCCGCCTTCGGCGGTTATTAAAGTAAAAAAGAATAAAGTAAAAAAGGGAAAAAAGGGAAAAAAGAAAAAAAGATTAAGTCCACGCAACACGACGAACCACACGAAAACCATTGATGAGGTTGCGGTTGCCTGGGTTGCTCCCGATACGGTTAGCAGCACGGGAATCGTCTGGGTAGTAGCTCCACGAACCGCCACGCAGCACACGGTAGTCTTCACCACCTTTTTCCCACACGGAATTATCACTAGGGGAGCCGTTATAACTTTCATGATATTTATCTGCAACCCATTCCCACAAATTACCGTGCATATCACAAAGTCCAAAAGCATTCGATGGAAAACTACCAACATCTGTTGTCTTTTCACGATAAATACCTTTTGGCCCAGAACCATAAGAGCCACTCCACTTATATTCCTTATCATCTATACCTCGGTAATTGGCTAAATCTGTCGTAATCGTTTCACCAAAGTAAAAAGGCGTAGTCGTTCCGGCACGACAGGCGTATTCCCATTCAGATTCACTCGGTAAACGATAAGTGTTGCCGGTTTTTTTAGAAAGTTTTTTACAAAATGCCATTGCATCATCCCAAGAAACTCGTTCTACTGGAAGATTTTTGCCTTTAAAACGAGATGGATTCTTACCCATTATTGCTTGCCATTGCGTTTGAGTAACAAGATATTTGCTCATAAAGAAAGGTTGAATAGTCACTTTATGTTGTGGGCTTTCATCATCATATCTATCTATTTCGGTTTCAGGAGAACCCATTAAAAACGTACCACCCGGAATAGATACCATGTCTAAGGTTACACTTTCACTTAAAGTTTCAGTGTAGTATTTTGCCTGTTTCTGAGAACGAATTACAATTTCTCCTTTTTTATCAACAGTAACTACTTCAAATGCAAAAGTTTTTAGTTGTGATTTTGCTGTTTCAGGCTTTTTATCTAATTTTGTAAGTTTTTCTGAAAACAAAGAAAGCGGATGTGATAGCTTAACCGCCAAATTATCTCCAAAAAATGTCACAAACACATATTCCTTTAACGGCGTATCTTTCCTTTTAACTGCTTTAGGAACATCGGTGGCAATTTGCAACTGGAAATCGGTTTCTGGTTTACCTGTTGCACTTAACAACAATTCTTCCAATGCGGTTTGAATATCTTCGCGTTGCTTTGGCAACAAATCGGCTACCAACGGCTCCCGTAACCAATCCGGTATATACCCTTCCCGAAACCAAAGCAATCTCGCCAACTTACCCAGATTTTTTTCAATCGCACAACTGAGCGTATCCCCTAAATAAAGCGTCAATTGCCAACGTAATTCTGGATAAACCGCACACGCACTGAACCAATAATACCCTTTTTTACCAAGAAACTTTTTGAGTTGCGACAATAAATCCGCCAAAATCTCCGCCTCCGGCACCCGGGGTTCTATCCAACGATGAGAACGCTCATACAACAATTGAGGAAATCTAAAATTGGAAACTTTAGTATTGGAGTCCAAAGCTTCAGCTTTGGAATTGGAGTCCAAAGCTTCAGCTTTGGAACCAGAATGAATTTGTTCAACCAATGCCCTTAATCCCGCCTCATTCGCCGGCATAACCAGAAAATCATCTGCCAAAATTCGTTCTCGATATCCCCATTCATTGGGATTAGCTAACGTAAACAAACTCCGCTGTGACCAATCATAAAGTTGTTTCACCCAATCAGCCACTTGCCCGGTTGTTCTATCAATAAAATGTTGCCCATCGGCAAAAATCATTAAATGATGTTCGGGATAACGCGCCACTAATTCTGGCAACGTCACAACAGTATATTCTCCCTTTTGAATCATTTCCAAGCGGTGCCCACCCTTATTGAGAAAGGCAAATTGCGACGGCGCATAACAACGGCGCGGCTCCCCATCAAAATAATAAGGCACAACAAACACACCCTCATTAAGCAAATCCTTAATTAAAACAGTCACTAAAGCCGCTTGATGATCATGAAAAGAAGTTCTGTCGATTAACGCTAAATATTCGGGGCGCGTTTTCATCGTACCAGTAACCGGCGTAAAACAATTCGCCGCTTCAATGGTTTTTTCGACAGTGGCTTTAACATCTAAACGGAGACTTGGTATATTAATATGCTTGCGTAATTGTTGCGCCGTACTTTTCAGCGGTTGGAAAATACTTTTTTCCGCCAATGTCACCGATAAGTTTTTAAGATTTGGATATTGCGTCACCGCCTTCCGGCTTAAATAACGTTGCACCCATCGCTGCCGCCAAGATTTCCACGGCATAAAATACCACGCTAAACCCAATAACAAAATTACTACCGCCCCCCAAAGCAAGCCCCCGCTTTGTAGCGACTGTATATCGGGTAAAGGCGTGGTAACGGATTGAAGAGTAAACTCTAAAATGTCTACACCGTAATAAACCAAAATTCCCATGAGCACCGTGACAATAACAGGCACAAGCCATTGCCAGCGAAGGCAGCGTAAAACACTTCCAAAGCTAAAGCTTTGGATTCCAAGATGCTTGTTGTTTGGAGTCCAAAGCTTCAGCTTTGGGTCCGCAGCCCGATCAATCCAATCATAAAAATACCCTTTAAAATCATCCTGTTCCTTGGGAGAACGACATAATATAGGGCCTAATAAAATACATAATTTGTCGGGTTTTGTGGGGAGAGCGTTTTGTTCAATTAATACCAACAACAAACGTTGAGCCGCCAAAAATTGCGCCGTGCCGATGTTGTAACCGGCAAAGCGTAACTCTTCGAGGAAATCGTTTAAGTTGTGGGTTAGGATGTTGGTTGGGTTCATGGTATAAAAAGTAATTCAAAAGGGCGAACACATCGGTTCGCCCCTACAATATTTAAATGGTTCCAAATCTGAAGGTTTGGATTCCAATGGTTCCAAATCTGAAGGTTTGGATTCCAATGGTTCCAAATCTGAAGGTTTGGATTCCAATGGTTCCAAATCTGAAGGTTTGGATTCCAATATGTCTTGGAGTCCAAACCTTTAGATTTGGAAATTTATGTCTTGGAGTCCAAACCTTTAGATTTGGAAGTATGTCTTGGAGTCCAAACCTTTAGATTTGGAAGTATGTCTTGGAGTCCAAACCTTTAGATTTGGAAGTATGTCTTGGAGTCCAAACCTTTAGATTTGGAAGTATGTCTTGGAGTCCAAACCTTTAGATTTGGAAGTATGTCTTGGAGTCCAAACCTTTAG